>Ga0299915_10000614_pt1 | contig 26777 bp, 30 predicted proteins | sample RVTome_13_FD_200263 | JGI IMG/M metagenome (GOLD analysis project Ga0299915, IMG submission 200263) | Soil microbial communities from uranium-contaminated site in the Upper Colorado River Basin, Wyoming, United States - RVT92D227 (version 2) ... | reverse complement strand
TGTCCATTCTCTGATACAAAAACAGACAGAAGGAAAGAAGGGATGCCTTTCTAATTTTATTTTTGCACTGGTTTAATAAAAAATCTATATGTTTTAAATACTAGAAGTCGAAATCTTTAATCCCCAATGTAAACGTGTGCTTAAAGTCGGAGGTTTTATATTCCTTGAGTTTGAAAATTATTTTGGCCCCTATGGATGTCATCTCAACTGGCATATATTTGTACCCTGGTGTCATCTTTTTTTTTTCTGATAAGACTTTGCTAAATGCCATAGCTAAAATAGAAAAGGATCCTCATTATAGCCAGTATGAAAGCATCAAAGAATTTCAACATTTAAACGGAATTACAATTCATGAGTTTAAAAAAATTGTTCAAAAGACAAATCTGAAAATAGAATATTTCGAGTTAATACCTGCATATATCACGCGAATAACCCTATTGAGGAAGCTATTCCGCTTTTTCACTTCGATTCCTTTATTAAATGAAATTTTCACATGGGAAGTTTTGTGTATACTAAAAAAGCTGTAAGATACATAAATAAAAACAGAGGTTACCAAACATGAGAATATTATATCTTGGTGAAAGCTTACAGATCCATGACTTTAGATTTATTGAAAAATTAGTTGAGAAAGAATATGATACTCATGTAGTTACCTTTACCGATAAACCGATTAAACTTAAGGGTGCAACATACCATAATTTTCCAATGTATGAAGATCCAATGAGCCATTCGAGATTTGTTGGTGACATTATTTATATTAAGAATTTAGTTAGGCAACGATCTTTCATACAAAAACTCATCGATGAATTAAAACCAGACATACTTCACGCCGGTTGGATACCTTCTCATGGATTGATGGCGGCAATCTCTGGTTTTCATCCATTTCTACTAATGCCTTGGGGATCAGACGTTTTGGTTATCCCGCAAAATGCATCATATTTAACTAAAAAACAAATAGCATGGACAATCAAAAAAGCAGATATGATTACTTGTGATGCAGAATATGTAAAAAATGAAATAATGAGATTAAGTGGATATCCAGAAAATAAAATAATTGTATTTCCATGGGGAATCGATTTAGAGAAATTCAATCCAAAAGTAAATGGAAATAAAATTAGGGCAAAGTTAGGTTGGGAGGATAAAAAGATATTGATAATGACAAGATCATTTCAGAAAATTTATGGCATAGAATATTTCTTAAAAACACTGCCAAAACTAATCAAAAAAAATGATAATGTAAGAGTATTACTCTGTGGAGATGGTCCGTTAAAGAATGATTTTGAAAAATATATACATTCAAAGAAATTAAGTAAATATGTTCATTTAGCTGGGAGAATTGAAAATGATGACTTGCCAAAATACTTGGCTGCTTCTGATGTATATGTTTCTACATCTCTTAGTGATGGCACCTCAGTATCATTGTTAGAAGCAATGGCTGTTGGTTTGCCCTGCATTGTTACTGACTTACCAGCGATTAGAGAATGGATTACAGATGGACACAATGGTTTTTTAGTTCCAAAAAAAGATTCGTATGCTGTATATGAAAAATTAGATTTATTATTGAACAATGATGGTTTAAGAGAAGAATTTGGTGAAAGAAATTTAATCATCGCCCAACATCGGGCCGATTGGAATAAAAATTTCACAAAATTAGAAAAGATCTATGCTAAACTTTCAACGAATTGTTAGCTAATTTTGTACAAAGTCTTCATTTTAATATTTTTGAATAAACAACAAAATTGAGGAGATATTATGAAAATACCAGCAGCAAAAATATGGTTTGGAGAAGAAGATAGGAAAAAAATTTTGGAGCAGATGAATGAAACGCTAAAAACCGGATGGCTTACTCTAGGCAAACACGGAAAGGAATTTGAAGAAAAATTTGGCCACTATATCGGAACAAAATTTGCTGTTTCAGTAAACAGTGGTACAACGGCCTTAGAAATACCACTGAGAATATTAGGCATTAAAGATTCCTCTGTGATCGTTCCAACGAATACCTTTTTTGCCACACCAGCAGCAGTTCTTCATGCAGGAGGCAAAGTTATATTTTCAGATGTGACAGAGAACCTATGCATTAACCCTGAGAGCATCAAAGAAAACATTCGTAAAGATACTAAAGGAGTTATCGTCGTTCACATCGGTGGAATAATTCCTCCGCAAATAAAAGAAATTCAAGAAATATGCGAAGATCATAATCTGTTTCTACTTGAAGATGCCGCCCACGCACATGGTAGTGTTATGAACGGAAAAAAAGCAGGTAGCTTCGGCGTAGCTTCTGGTTTTTCTTTTTATCCAACAAAGGTTATGACTTCTGGAGAGGGGGGAATGATTGTAACGGATAATGAGGAGATTTACAAGAGATCACTGGTATTTCGAGATCAAGGAAAAGCCGGTTTTTATGGCAACGTTCATACTGAACTAGGAAACAATTGGAGGATGAGCGAACTTCATGCGATATTGGGTTTATCACAATTTGCTCGATTGGAAGAATTTGTTAAGGAACGAAGGAAGATAGCTAAGATTTATGATAAAAAATTGTCGCATGTTGATTGTGTTAAAACTATTCGTATTCCAAGTGAGGTCAAATCTAACTATTACAAATATGTCGCTCTTTTAGATGAAGGAATAGATAGGACATCTGTTAAAAAAGAATTGAAAGAAAAACATGAGATAAGTTTGAGTGGCGAGGTGTATGAATTGCCCTGTCATTTACAACCTATATTCAAAGAGTTATACGGCTTCAAAGGTGGTGAGTTTCCTGTAGCAGAAGATTTGTGTAGACGACAGATTTGTTTGCCTATATACGCGACGATGACTGAAGAAGAAGCCAATTATGTTGTCCAATCGTTGCAGGAGGTGCTGTAGATGTTGATTGGAGTAACCGGTGGCTCAGGATTTATCGGCTCGCATGTAGTAGATAAACTGTTGGATAAAGGACATGATGTAAGAGTTATTGATATGGTACTTCCTCACAGAAATGATGTTGACTATTGCAATATTGATTTGTTAAATCTTGCTGATGTTCATGAGGCAACGAAAGATATGGATTGTATCTATCATCTTGCTGCTGTTTCAAATGTGAATAAAGCTTATGAGGATCCCCTTTATTGTGTCAAACTGAACACGGTTGGTACTACAAATATTCTTGAGGCGGCGAGAAAAAATGACTTAAAAAGAGTACTCTTTGCCAGCACCGTTTGGGTCTATGGTAGTGCTCGAGAAAAAGATGTCAATGAAGATTCTCCCTTTTATATGCCTGGTGCAGGGCATGTCTATACATCCAGTAAAATTGCTTCAGAACTATTTATTCATGATTATAAAGAGTTATATGGAGTTAAATCAACGATACTGCGATATGGTATTCCTTACGGCTCACGTGCTCGATCTGGTACAATAATACCGATATTTGTAAAAAAAGCCCTGAATAATGAACCTCTCACCATTTTTGGTGATGGATCACAATATCGGAAATTTATCTATGTTGAGGATTTGGCAGATGGAAACGTAGTGGCACTTAACAAGAAAGCAGAAGGTCAAACCTATAATCTTGAAGGGAAGAGACCAATAACAGTTAAAGAGGTAGCAGAAACTGTTCGAAATATCATTGGTAGTCACGTAACTATAGAATACAAAGATGCACGACCAGGAGATTATGAAGGTAAAGTCGTTTCATCAGAAAAAGCAAAAAAAGAGCTAGGATGGGCGCCAAAGGTCGATTTTGAAGAAGGAATGCAGAGATATATACAATGGTATAAAGAAGCTCAACAGATGACCATCCGTGTGTAAAAGTTTGAAGATTTTTGCATTATTTTTTCGAATGAGTAATGTCCTTTTTTTAAGTTGTGAGAAGCATGAAAATTGAACGTACAGATGTGTATGAAAAATTAAATAGAATTTTTCAAAAATCAAAAGAGGACATTCAAAAGGAATTCTCACCATATTTCTATGACTATTTTAAAAATAATATCTTTGAAAATTCCAAGATTGATAATAATGAACCACTTAGAGGATATGCAGAAACTCAATCCAATTTGTTTTATCTTGCTGATGCTAAAAATAAAAGTGTTCTTGATACGAGGTGTGGTTTTGGTTTAATTTCGATATTGATGTTCATTATGGGAGCGAGAGAAGTTATTGGAGTTGATATCAATGACGAAAAAATACAATGTTTTTTAAAACTACTTAAGAAATTAAATCTTAATTCAAAAATTACCGCTAAAATACATGACGCTCATTCGTTATCTTTTGAAGAAAACAGATTTGATGTGGTGATATCCAATGAGGTTATTTCTCATGCGCGAGATCAGGATACATATTTTAAAGAGTTACACAGGGTGCTCAAAGTTGGAGGAAAGCTGGTTATTAGAGATAACAACAATGGTTTAAATAAAAGGGTTGTAGACGCACAGAAGAAAATTTGGTTAAAATCAGAGTATGGGCCTGTTGATGATACTGGTTTGAAGAAACCATATATCGATATAAGAACGGAGATAATATCAAAAAAATTTCCTGAATTAAGCGAACAACAAGTCAAATTTTTATCAAGAGAAACACAAGGTCTTTGGATTGAAGAAATAATACAAGAAGTAAGGTGATTTATCAAAACAGGGAAAATAAATAAAAACTCGGGATTTCCATATAGAAATCCAATAACGGGGGAATTGCCAGAATATTTGTTTGATCCATATACTTTAGGAAAGAGATTACAAGAACTTGGGTTTGTTGTCACTGCATTACAACCGATTTACCGATGGATTATTCAAAAAATGGAAGGGACATGATAAGATATTTTTTAAAACCACTTAATAGATTTTTTTTCAAGTATTATGCCCAAGGCTTTGAGATCGTAGCAGAAAAACAAGGTGATTATTAAATGAAAATTCTTTATTCGTGTATTAGTGATTTTTCGAAACCATGTGCTGAGAGAACACATGTGTCAGAGATTGTTAATAATTTAGCTAAACTTGGTCATGATGTTCATTTAATTGCATTGAAAAAAGGAAATTTAAAATTACATTCGAATATAAAGTTCTATAGAATGTTTCCTTTCATAAATAAAAGATTTTTGTCGCTAATAACCCGGTATGCACAAAAAGTTCATGCTGAAAATTTGATTAGAAAAATCGTCAAAAAAGAAAATATTCATCTTATTTATGAACGGCACAATGAGTATGATTATGGTGTTAAGATCGGTAAGAAATTAGGAATTAAAACAGTTTTGGAACTCAATGGGGTGACTTCTCAGGAAGCAAAATTACAAGGTGCTTCTGAAGACCAAGTAAGAGCAATAAATAATAAAGAATTAGATAGAATCAAATATGCTGATAAGATTGTTGCAGTAAGTGATGGAATTAAAAAATATTATTCTTCGTTAGGTGTAGAAAAAAATAAATTTGTAGTTATACCTAACGGTGTTGATAGTGTCTTATTCAAACCAATGGATAAAAATAACTGCAGAAAAAAATTAGGATTCTGTGGTTTTCCAATTATTGGTTTTGTTGGTTCTTTTAGACAATATCAAGGTTTAGAGACCGCTATTGAGATGATGCCTTATGTTTTAAAAGAAATGCCTCAAGCGAGATTGATATTGGTTGGTGATGCGGGGAAATATAATAATTATCAATTTCATCCAACAATTGATGAGTTGAAAGAATTAGCTAAAAGACTAAAGGTAGAAAAAAATATTATTTTTTCAGGGCGAGTCGAATATGAGAAAATCCCATTTTATATCAATGCAAGTGATATCTGTTTAGCGCCTTTCACATCAAAAAGAAATAATGAGGTTGGCATCTCGCCACTAAAAATATTTGAATATCTTTCTTGCGGCAGGCCCGTAGTATGTAGTTCTGTTAGGGGTGTCAAAGAAATTATTCAGAATTATAACTATGGAATTTGTGTAGAATCAAATAACCCCGAAGAAATGGCTGAAAAAATAATCTTTTTAATCAGAAACAAAAAAATGTGTGATATGTATGGAGAAAATGGACGAAAGACAGTATTAGAAAATTACACATGGAAGTGCGCTGCCAATAAACTTTTATCTGAATTTGAAAATGTTTAAACTTAATTCAGAGGAAAAAATGAAAATATGTTTTTTTGGTAATTTACAGACCATTCACATGCAAAGATGGGCAAAATCTTTTATAGATAAAGGACACGAGGTTCATATAATTACACGCGAACCATCTGAGATTGCTGATGTACACGTTCATGTTTTTATTAGTCATTCGGTATCATCATTCTTTTATAAAATCCCTATTATCGCTCGCCTCTTCTACTCTTTACACATATATTTTGAAATAAATAGATTAAAAAAACTTATAAACAAAATTAATCCTGATTTGATAAACGCCCATTATTTAACTGATTACGGAATTTTAGCATCTAAGCTAAATTTTCACCCATTAGTAATAACCTGTTGGGGGAGCGATATATTAATTGCACCAGCTAAATTTGGAGAAAAACATGTTAAAGAAATGAGGGGAAGTCTCAGTAATGCAGATAAGATACTAGTTGAGTCTAATTATATGAAAAAGGAAATCGAAAAATTCGGTATCACTGAGGAAAAGATAATCTTAAATCCTTGTGGCGTTGACACAAATATGTTTAATCCCAAAGCCAAATCAATTGATCTCAGGAAGTTACACGATCTAGGTGATGGGCCAGTATTGATCACTACAAGGAATTTGGAAGATATATACAATCAAAGCTGTCTTTTAAAGGCAATTCCAATTGTTAAGAAGAGGCATCCCAAGGTAAATCTTTTAGTAGCAGGGAACGGGAGTAAAAAGGATGAATTGGAAAAAATTGTAAAAGAATTAAAAATTAAGGAAAACGTGAGGTTCTTGGAATTCATTGATCATCATAAATTGCCCAGCTATCTAGTCAGCTCGAACATCTATATCTCAACAGCCCTTAGCGAAGGAATAGGTAAATCTAACTTAGAAGCTTTATCTTGTGGGATAATTACGATTGTTATTGATTTACCAGTTGTACATGAATACATCACTTCCGGTATTACCGGTTTTATCGTAAACAATAATCCTGATGAATTGGCAGAGCGAATAATCGATTGCATTGATAACTCGGTAAAATACAAGCAATTACTACCAAAAAATAGCATAAGGCTGGTTAATGAACGGTATAATTGGAGTAAAAATATCGATGAGATTGAAGAATTATATTGTGAATTAGCTAAAAATTCTCATTCACTGTGATGTTGGCATTATCATATAATTAAAGATGAAACATATGACTGAAAAAATAACGACATACGAGCCGGATAACTCGCTGAGGAAAGGATATCGATCTATCTTTTGTGAGATATCCAACGAACTTAAAAAAAATCGATGGCTAATCTTTCAATTATTCAAAAGAGATTTTTTTACTATATATAAACAATCATTTATTGGGGTTTTATGGGCGGTTGTTATACCGATTGTCAGCGTTGGTACATTTATTGTGTTGAACCAATCTGGTGTGTTTGCTATCGGCGATATTGATGTCCCGTATCCGATTTATGCAGTACTTGGTATGGCATTCTGGCAGTTGTTCTCAACCGGTTTGATTGCAAGTTCGAATTCATTGGTATCTGCAGGTTCAATGATAACCAAAATTAACTTTTCTAAGAAATCTTTGGTAATTGCTTCAAATGGCCAGGCAATTGTATCATTTCTGATTCAAATTTTTTTGATAGGTATATTATTTGTTTACTATGGAATCAAACCAAACATAGCAATTTTATTGATTCCAATAACTATGATTCCGATAATACTACTTACACTTGGACTAGGTTTTATTCTATCGCTTCTAAATGGAATTGTAAGAGATATCGGAAATATACTCGCGGTGTTGATGACATTTTTAATGTTCTTGACACCGGTTTTGTATGCAAAGCCGACCACAGGAATACTTGCAACTATTACAAACTTAAATCCATTATATTATTTAGTCTCAGTACCAAGGGAACTTATACTAAAGGGGACGATTTCCGAATGGAAAGGATTTTTAATCGCAAGCATCACATCATTTATCATTTTTATAATATGTTTAATTGTTTTCCATCTTACCGAAACGAGGGTTGCGGAGAGAATTTAAAATGGATGACGGAACAGCTATAAAAGTCGAAAACATATCCAAAAAATATTGTAAGTCATTAAAGAGATCTATGCTTTACGGTGTAAAAGATATAGGAAGTAATACGTTTGGACTGAGTTCTCATTCTGATCGATTGAGAAATGGTGAGTTTTGGGCGGTTGATGATATTTCTTTTGAAGTGAAAAAAGGAGAAACGCTTGGAATTATTGGCCCTAATGGTTCAGGTAAAACTACACTTTTAAAAATGCTTAATGGTATTTTTTGGCCAGATAAAGGCAAAATCACAATGAGGGGTGAGGTTGGTGCACTCATTGAGATAGGGGCCGGTTTTCATCCACTGCTCACAGGTAGAGAGAATATTTACATTAATGCAGCGATATTAGGTATGAATAAAAAATTTGTAGATGAAAAATTTGAGGATATTATAAAATTTGCAGATATTGGCGATTTTATTAATTCACCAGTTAAATTTTATTCATCAGGAATGTTTGTACGGCTTGGATTTGCTGTTGCCGTACACTGTGAACCAGATATATTACTTATAGATGAGGTTTTAGCAGTTGGAGATACATCCTTTATAAATAAGTGTTATAAAAGATTACATGAAATTAAAAGTGATAAAAATGCAGCTATACTCATTGTGTCACATAATTTATATATTTTAGAAAAATTTTGTGATAAAGGAATATTTATTAACCATGGAAAAAACACAAGTTATGGCGAAATTCACAAAGTTATTGGGGATTATCAGCTTGTGATTCATCAATTAATGAAAAATCAGCAAAGTATTGCTGCCCCCCTTCTTGAAGAAAGTTGTACTAAGGAAGTTAAAATAACGAATGTAAAATTATTGAATCAAGATGGCAAAGAACAAAAAGTATTTAATTTTAGGGATACATTAAGAATAAGGATAGAATATGAATCTAAAGATATAGTTTATAATCTTAATTTTCAGATATTTTTATATAGTTATGATGGAAAACTTATTTCCGCATTTGGGCCTCATCTAGATAATATTAAAACCTCAAGCATCAATAAAGGAAAAGGAGCGGTAGAGTGCTGGATCGAAAAACTTCCTCTTCTAGCAAATAGGTATTATATAACAGTTGGAATGTATGACAAAACTCGTACAATTTCTATTGATGGTTGGGGGCGACGTAATACAAATAAGGAACTTAATTTTGATATATTGCCAAATCTAGTTAGCACTACAATGGGGCAAATGGCGCCTATTTGCCATTTTGATAGTAGATGGATACTAAATGGGAAACAATTAGATCGAACTTAAAAATGAAAATTTCGTGGCATCATAATGAAAGAGTGAGGTGTTTCCAGGAGATGGCGAAAAACATAAAAAAAGAAAAGAAAAAGAAATACTTGAAGATATTATTTGTTTATCCCAATGTCACTCGGACAAGAAGTCCACAATTAGGTATATGCATGCTTGCAGCCGTAGCATACCAGTTAGGCCACAAATGTGATATTTACGATTTGACAACTATTCCGGAGGGGAATGAGGTTTCTATGTTTCAATCAAAACTGGAGAGTTTTAATCCAGACATATTGGCTGTGTCATGTCGAAGCAATGAGTGGCCATTTATAAATCAACTATTTCAATCGGTTGAAACAGATAATATACTCAAGGTTTTTGGCGGGCCACATGTCACTGTTTCTACAGAAGAGGTTCTCAATTTTGCAGACGTTGCGGTCATAGGTGAAGGCGAAGATACCTTTTCTGAACTCTTAGACAAAATAGCAGGTGGGGAGAATATCACTAATGTCACGGGATGTTGGGTTAAAAAGAATGGTAAAATCATTAAAAACAAAATGCGTGATTTGATTTCTAATCTCGATAAACTTCCTTTACCCTATTGGAAAATATTCGATGATGCTCATTACTATGATTCTTATATAAAAAAACTTTTCAAGGGAGCCGAAGTTGCTGGTACGTTTGAATTTAGTAGGGGATGCCCTTATGCATGCACATACTGTACAAACGATTATGTTCGAGAATTGTACAGGGGGAAAGGAAAATGGCGACGCGAGAAATCACCAGAGCGAATTATCCAAGAGATGGAGCTGTTCCGTGATAGATATGGTCTTGATTGTGTATATTTTATTGATGAAGTTCTATTAACTAATTTCGCTCGTTTGGAGAAATTTTGCAGTCTTTACCGCTCAAAAATAAGAAAACCTTTCGTTTTTATGGAAAGACCCGAAAATATGATTGATAAAAAGGTTAAGATTATCAGGGAAGCAGGTGCCCAGAGAGTTTCAATTGGTATTGAGACAGGAGATGAAAACATTAGAAAGAACATACTTAATAGACATCATTCATCGGAAGTAATCATATCTGCCTTCCGAACTGCTAAGAGTTACGAACTTGCCACTCATGCATTTACAATGATTGGGCTTCCCAGCGAAGACAAAAACTCAATTAAAAAAACTTTTAACATTTTAAGGGAAGCTCAGCCGGATACAGTTCAAACTACTATTTTTTATCCACTGAAAAATACAAAACTATATGAAAAGGTTGTCAGTGAAGGACTTTTTGATCCTAAGTCGTCTATGCCAACAGGATATTATAGTAGATCTTGCTTGAATCTTCCAGGAAGCAATAAGAAATTACTTTTACGATGGCAATATATTCTTACTAACTATAGAAGTAGATTAATTGCTTTATTTTTACTATCTCTTCCTAGTCCATTAGTCTTTCGAATACTTGTTTTCCTCCGAAGTTTTTTAATTCAATTAAGGGGAGATGGGTTCCAGTCTGCGATGAAAGCATTTATGCAGACATGTTAATGTGAAGCTGAAGATGCTCGCTTTGGAGATAAGTCCTTGGTCGTCCCTTTTTTGTTTTCTTGCGTTGTTCAAATAGTTGGTCGATGTAGGAGAGTTCAAGATGTTGAAGAACAGCCTTACCCTCATTTTCCAAAATTTCTAATAACTCTTGCACGATAGGGTTTTCGAGCAAGAGATCTAATTGCTCTTGCGAGTACATCCTTCTCACCAAGAAATGGATGCACTCATTTCCATTTAATGTAATTCCTATCTGTTGGAATTATGAATCAGGCCCAATTGTAATGTAAAATATTGAAACCCTCTTTTCTTATTTTTTAATTCTTGGAAAATGAACTTACAAGTCGAGGAAAATCAATGAATAGTATATGTATGTTATTTCCATCATCTTTTCCTCCATTTTGCGGGGCTTCATTTATTTCAGAATATACTTTTGCTCAGAAGTTAATTAAAGAGGATTGGAATGTCAGTTGGGTTTGTGTAGACCCAAATAAAGAAGATTCTATAATAGATAATATTAATATGTATTATATCCCAAAAAATTCCACAGAATTTTTTTCTGAAAAAATTAAATACCTTTCCAGAAAAAAGGAAATCGAGATATATTACACAAGGGAGTTTATTTCTGCTTTGGGGGTACCACAAGAATCCAAATTAATTTACTTAGCCCAAGATTTTGAAAGTTATTTGAACGTTACCCTCTTTGATATTTTCTTTCCGAAAAAATATACTATATATGATATCAATGTTTCATATTTTCAACTTAGTGATAAATGGCCTTTTACTAAAAAAATAAGACAGGGCGTTGAGAGAAATTTAACAAAATATTATTTATTTAGAGAAATTGAAAAATGTAAAAAAAATATTTTTAATGCCTTAAAAAAGGCAGATTTTATTATTGCGCTCTCAGATACTTTAAAAGAAATTATCATTAATTCAGGAATAAATAGTAATAAAATCAAAACAATCCGGGAAGGCGCTGACATTAAATTTTTTAACAATCATAAATATAAAAATGAAATAGTTAAAAAATATGGAATTACTAATGACCAAATAAACATCCTTTATCATGGAAGTATCATAAAATCGAAAGGAGTAGAATATTTGATTAAATCAATACCTTATATTACAAAAAAATATAATGAGATAAAAATTTTGATTATTGGGGATGGTCCATATCTAGCGTATTTAAAGCAACTGAGTAATAAGTTGGATGTTGATAACTATATTATCTATTTGAATTCTATCGATTATAAGTATATACCGTCGATTTTAAACTTAGCAGATATTTGTGTGATTCCTTCAGCTAACGAGCCTAGACATATGGCTCTATCTTCTCTAAAATTATATGAAGCTATGGCTGCTGGAAAGCCGATAATTGCATCAAATCAGCCTGGAAAAATTGAAGTATTTAAATTGAAAAAAATTGGGATTTTATGTGAACCTGAAAATGAAAGAGATCTTGCAGATGCAATCCTGAAACTTATATTTAATCCAAAAATTAGAAAAACGTATTCAAAAAATTCTGCTGAATTAGGTCGAGTTTTAAACAGAGAAAATTTCGATATAGAAAAAATAGAAATATTGAAATCACTTATAACTTAACAGTCAGCAACTCCCTCTACGAAAAACCGAAGATAGATTACCCGTCTGTTTTAAAAAATATTTGCCTCCTATATAAAAGCAACATTAACAGGCAGTTAAGAAATCAAATTAGTACATGCTGTAATTGAGATGATTAAAATGATGAAAACTTTATTTGAGAAATCGATACTTTTTCCAATCTCATTATACCTACGACATTCTCCGAGAGATACTGGCAAAAAATTTTTAATAAATTCATCTAGAGAGCTTCTAAATAAAACCATAAAAGAATTAACTGTCTGCTCAAAGGATAATATGAAATTTCTCTTACATTTTCCAGAAGACTGGGGGCTTGAACGGATTTATTTTTATCGCAACTGGGAAACTGGTACAACAAATCTTTTAAAGAAAATCTTAAAACAAGATGATGTTGTTTTTGATATCGGTGCAAATATTGGTTGGTATACCATTTTATTTACTAAGTTGCTCACAACTGGCAAATGCCATTCTTTTGAACCCGTCCCATGGATATATAATAAGCTGAAGGTCAACTGTTTGCTAAACAATATCGGAAACAATGTATACCTTAATCAACTTGCTGTAGGACAGACGAAAAAAAACATTGAGATATACACATTTTCTGGGTTGCCACATGGACATAGTTCAATTTCCGCTCTAGGTAGAGATGACTTTAATATTTCTAAGACTGCAATGATTACATTAGATGAGTACATTAATACCAAAAAAATAGACAAGGTTGATCTAATCAAATGTGATGTTGAGGGAGCAGAACTAGAAGTATTGGAAGGCTCTAAAACTCTATTGTCTCGTAAAGTTCCACCGATGTGGTTATTTGAGATGAATATAAATACTTGCAAAGCATTTAGTTATACTCCTGTCGATATTTTAAATTTTTTAATGAAATTCCATGATTATGAATTTTATAGAATCAAAGGTGCTTGGGAACAAGTAATACCAATGAATACGATCTATGATTACGAACACGGTGACAACGTTCTTTGTATTGTTCCAGAATTGCACAGAAGCAGGTTGGCCAGTAATTAAAAATAGATTTATCAATGCGCGTTATGAGGATATCACTATTATGATAGTGAGATAAGGGCGCAGCCCCTATCTCACAGCATCCGCTATTTTCAATTTTCATAGTAACGAATTTTTCCTATCGCACCTTTATAGGGCAGGCGAATGCCTGCTGCGTGCGACAAAAAGAAGATATAGTTTGACTGGAGAAAAAAGAGATGCAGCTTTCCATCTGCGGGTCTTCCGCTTATGTTTCAGACCGCGCAATATTCCCGGCTGCAGTTAATAAAAAAAAACAAATGTATTACCGAATTTTCAAGAATTAAAAATTGGATTAGGTGGAGAATGTCTAATGGAAATTAAAAAAATTATAATCAAATTAGATAAGAATATCGACGAAACCCTAGCAAAATTAGGAATTATATTAGGAATAATCGCAGCTGTTTTATCTGCCCTGAGATATGGGAGCTTGACCATATTAGGATTAGGTACATCATTGATCTGTTTTTCCTACATCTACATAAAAAGAAAAAAAACTGAAGAAACAACAATCACCTCCAACCGCGTTTCTTATGTTCTAATCACAACTTTCTTAATTTTGCTATCCGTCTCATTTATACTATTTCATTACTCGGTAGCATATACTGTATCCATTTCATTTTACATAATCATTTCAACCTTATATGGCATAATTGCTGCTGAAATATTTTTTATCAACAAAGAATCCAAACTAAGGTATATTCCTTTATTACAAATTTTAATTGTATCGCTACTATTCAGGTCCGTAATTTACTCTCAATTCCCAAGTATATTGGGAGTAGATCCTTGGGAAAACTCTTCAATGTTTAATGACATTATCAGCAAAGGATACTTCTCATCGAAATATATGTATTCCCTCTTTCCGATGTTTCCTCTCAGCAATGTAGCATCTTTATTAACAACTGGATTGGATTACAAACTTTGTTTATTTCTTACCACGGGAATCATCGAATTATCATCCATTGTATTCGTGTTTTTATTAGGAAAATCAATATGCAACTTCAAAACCGGTATTTTAGCGTCTCTTTTCCTTTCGTTCTATTCATCCCATATTGCCTTCGGTACTCATAGTATTATCGCAATGTCTATGGGAATTACATTTTTCTCCATTATAGGTTATCTAATAATCAAAAATCACATGGAAGGGTCATTAAAAATAAATATACTAGTTATTTTCTTTTTAGTTATATCGATTTTAAATCATACGGTAGTTACCGTAGTATGTTTTTTATTAATCCTCTCATTTTTAATAGGTAAATATCTCTATAAATTCCTTGAAAATAAAAACATAACCAAAATAACCGTAACATTCACACTCACTTGCCTCTTTGGAATTTTAATGATTGCATACTGGATGTGGATAAGTGGTTACCTTGGTTATGTTATTGAATCAATTAAATATGCATTCCAAGTGGCTCAAGGAGAATATGGATTACCAACAATGCACGTAGAACGAATAAATTTTTATGAGTCGCTGTTCGGGAATATCGAATATCTCGTAATCATGCTTTTACTTTTCTTAGGAGGATTAGTATGGCTAAACAAAAAAAATAGAACATTAGAACGTTACTATCTATTTTCTTTTATAAGTATAATATATTTGATTTTATTTATCGTGGAAAAAACAGGATATGATGCAATATTACCCGATCGTTGGATGCCTTTTCTCTATATTTTTTTATCCATCTTTATTTGTTTCACTTTAATAGAACTATCAACAAAATTAAAAATATCTGGTAAAATAGTGACGATATCAATCATTTTTATTTTAAGTTTTACAATGATAATTTCTAATACTGCAAACGTAGAAGCACCACTATATAAGAGCACATCAAGAAGTGCTCTCGAAAAATCAGAAATGAATTCAGCAGATTTTATTTACCATAACTCTAACGAAACAATTTATACTGATATATATCACTCGTTATATTTTGTTAACATTTATCATAGCAAAGATGATAACACATATAATGCATCGTTCTTTAGAAATGATACCAAAGCCCTTACTGGAATATTTCTGATACGAGATTACACCTTGAAAAATTATTTTATCATCGAACCTTCTATTCAAAAACAGATAGGATACTCTGGAGCTTTCCTGATCGAAGGAAACAAATTCAACATACATATCTTTGACGAAACAAATAAAATCTATGATTGTGACTCTGTTTTCATATTTAAAAGTTAAAGATGGAAATTGAATCAAAATTACAGAGACTATTTTTTCATTTCTAGAGCAAAACAATCAAATACTAAATCTGCTCCATCTGGTTTGATGAATTTTAACCCTAATTCCACGATTTCTTCTTTTGATAGCAACTCATCGTAGACAAACATATTCAACTTTTTTTTTAATCAAATGTTTAACTAAAGCCAGATTCCTACTGTTGTAAAGACTTTTAACTCCCTTTCGAAACATGATTTCTTGTAGGCATATCTTTACTTCGTTTATGGGTTTGTCAATTTTCATACATTCCTTAACAATTCTTTCAGCCCAAAACTCAAACATTTTTTATTAATCAAATGCGCTGCACGTAAAATCATTGAATTTTCAATTTTATTTTTGCGTTCCATTTCATTAATTAAAAAACAAGGGTGCACCGATACAATGACCGAAACGTCGAAAACCTGTTGATGACAATATGCGTAGTAACTGATTTCAACAGTTAATAACATCGTTTTTCTTCTTCTCAGTAAAAAGATGTCCCGCCATACCAATATTCTGCATTTCCCAAATCGGAAACCTCACAAATCCCCTATCCATCCCCTGAAAAACGTCTCATCGACTATCAAAACCATCACCATAGTAAGCCTGAAGAATCAGGAGAAAACCCTTTCCCATCTTCGTCGCTTAGCCACGTCCCAAACTCGTCACCTGGAAACCCTGCTGTTGAATTCTTGCTCCCCTGGATAAATTTCCCAATGTCGTTATCAAAAACTCTCGAACCGTCTTTCACAATAGACTCGCATATCATGCTCGACTTCTCCTTGGTACATGATCACTGGGACATGAAACTCTTCTCCCACTTTAGCTGGGATGGATGACAATACTATCTGATCCGATCCGATGACTACCTCGTCACTATCATTGCAGTCCTTGGTACGCTGTCAGTTTATGGTATCTATTGGTATAACGCAAAAAAGAAAAAAATCTCTACAACAATAAAAAAAATTGAGACGGAAACAGACCACTCTCTCAGCTCTACGTTTTACGTAATAATGAGACGTGAATCTTTACGGATTTGAAGCGTTCTATGGCGAGGAGAACAGATCAGGGATATACCGATTTTGTCACTCTGAACAGTGTACCAGATGACCATATATATGGAGACACCTGGTACAGTGGTACAGCACGTTCAGCGGGGTGCTGATATCCATACTTGGTGTGTCCAGTACACCCAGAACAATTGGGTCATTTTTGAAAAATTTTATATAGTTTGAGTTTCATTGGAAAGGTTATGAAGATGGATGAGGAGAAACAGCGTCGAATGATGGAGTTGATCGAAGAGGGGCGCTCATCAAGAAAGATAGCAGACGAACTCAGTATATCAAAAACCACGGTTCAGGAGTATAAAAAGGTTAGGGATCAACTCATAGCAGGGAAACCAATACCTACTCCTCCGAGAAAAAACCCACACACATCTGATAATCAGAATATCAATGACTTGGAATATTATCCTCAGGGAGATCAACCGCGCAATATACCGGATAAAGGAGTGAATCCTGTACATGAAAATACTATGTGGTATATACCTTGGCACAGTTGGCCCAGTGCACCAGGGATGAATTGCACTCCGATGTATCCCACTAAATCATTTGAGAATCCAGCTCCTTCGGTTTCTGAAGAGCAAAGAAGAATGATAGATGAGAGAATTTCAAAGCGACTAGAAGAAGAAAGGATACGTCAACAGCAAGAAGAGCAAGCAACAGAAATAAAAACACTTAAAGAGAAAATAGAAACAGAAACGAAACGACAACAAGACGCACAAATAAAAAAATTGGAACAAAATTTCAAAACATATGCAGAAACATTCAGTAAACCTAAAAAACTAAACGAAGGAAATCCAGTAAAAACCCCTGAACCACAGGTATCAAAAACCACCATTTCTCCACCACCATCCCCGCCCCAAGACATAGAAAACATTATTCAGGAAACTGTACCTCAAGAATTCAATGCTCGAGAAAACGATCGGATACAACCCCCGGAAAACAAAGTAAATCCTGCCCCAAAAATAGAACAGAAAACCAATTGGACTCCATTTGGTGATGATTATAAACTGCTTCGTTTCGCTGAAGGAGTGATAAACGCAAAACCTCAGATTACAGAGTTAATAAAGAAGATTATCAATTATAGACAGACTGGTGTTTTTCCTGATTCTTCTCCCATAAGATATGAAAAAACGACGGATACTCCGAAGAAACCCAACCAGATGATTTTCCCATTTACCCCGCTTCAACCTATTCCGCTTAACAAAAAAAATTCCCTGGAAAATACGAAGAAATAGAACATAAAAACAGAAAAAAGACCGTTGGTAGAGGAACCAACAATACCAACACAAATCAGCAAGCACATCAACACGTGATAGAAAGAGACAGAACACCAGTACACCCATCCTCAGACCCATCGATAAACACCACCATCAAAAAAGAAAGAAAAAAAGAAAGGTGAACACCCATGTCAACTGAAGAAACCAAGCAATCATGGATAGAACATGGTGACTACGCATTCAGCCAGAGCAACTTCGCCGAAGCACTCACCTGCTACAGCAAAGGACTTCAGCAGGATCCAACCAATGTGTTACTGTTGTCAAAAGTCGGGAACGCGTACTTCTCCATGCAACAGACCACCGCAGCAGAACACTTTTACTGGCAGGCATTCTCTATCAGCAACGCCATCACCGTCATCTACGAATACGTTCTTGTTCCAGAGCAGACACGAAACCTTTCCATCCTCCAGGTGTACCTACACGATCACTTAAATGTGTCCATCACCGTCGAAGGACTCGACTATATGATTAACACTCTCTACCAAGAGATCCAAGAACAACCACCACCGCCACCCATGAATCACAAGCAATCAAAACCCTTTGAAAAACTTGTAACCACCCTCCTGCACCACGCGGGAATCCCATTTTCGCAAAACCTTTTTGATGTAGTTCACCAGATTCAGCAGACCTTCTTAGAACCATCCCGAGGAACACACCGAATGATTCTCTCAAAACGGATGAGTTGGATGCAACTCGAAGAATTCTTTTATCAATTCTTCCAAAACCAAGGATACCATGTCACCAAAACAAAAAAAAGCCATGACCAAGGCGTAGACCTCCTCCTGAAAAGTGACACTGAATTCATTGCTGTCCAAATAAAAAAGAGAGCAAAGCCCATAGGAATACGAGGCGTACAAGAGATACATACTGGCGGAGTATTCTATGGCACCAACCGCGCCGTGCTCATCAGCACCAGCGGATTCACCCGATCCGCGCTAAAACTAGCGGATAAGGTTATGGTCGAGTGCTGGGACTGGCAACAAATCCTCCAAGAATTCCACACCCATCAACAACCCCTTCCTACCGATCAGAACCAGGATCAACCCATCCAGGGGTAATATTAGGATTTACCCGCTGTTCAGATACATAGATTAATTATTAACGATTTCAACTGTGCCAAACACACATTTATACATATTCTGCGGCTTCTGTTTTATCTCTATAATAATCCGGCAAAGATATCCCTTGTATGTGTCGAAATCCTGCTTGTTCACGAGAAGTCCTCCAGTTTTTATGTTTTCATTATCGTTAGGAGAAATATCCCAAGAGCGATCAATGCCCCTAATATGGCGCCTGCAACTGATACGATACCGTTGATAACGACCCCGGTGAAATCCATGAGATCAGGCACAGTACCAGCCTTTAACACCCCAGTGCCCCACAGGAACAGGATGAACACCAGTATCCCTCCGACTATCAATATCACTCCAACTACCCTGCTTTTCCCAGACCCAAAATACGCAGTAAACAAACCAGCTAACATACTTGCTATTGCAAACGTCAACATCATCATACTTAAAAAATATTCTAACATTTTCTTTCTATCCTTCCAAATACTTTTTTATTAAGCCACACTTGCAAACTTACATTTTAACCATATTCAGCGGTTTCCAATTGTTCTTCTTTCTGCATCGGCACCGTTTTTTTGTTTGCTTCTGGTTGATTCATCCAGGAAACTTGCTCTTTTTCAGTAATGTCAGGAAACCATTTTTCAATCAAAGCTATAAGATTTGTCTCAGGTAGGCATGTGCGGAATTCTTTTAAATCTTTTTTTAGACCGATTACCGCGTTACTGACATCATCATAATGAAAACCTTCCTTGCCTGTTTCAGGAAACAACCAATTCTTATTTTTTAACGGTGTGTGCATATTATTACTCATTTTTTCCCCTCCTTCATTAATACTAATTCTTTGATGTTGTTGATTTTGATCAGTGAGGTCGCTTGAGGCGTCTCAAAAAGTATGTCGTTTTTGCCCATCTTTAAAATTTTTCCTGTGAGAACAAATCCGTCAGATTTCACGAGTTTGACGATCTTGTTTAAGAAAAATTCCTCACGTTTTTTCTCATCTCTACTCATCTCAGTTTTCATTCCTAAATGCCACCACAAAAGCATTACGAATGCATTACAAATGTAATATTTCTTGCTTTTATTAAACTACCGTTTTTTTCCAACCTTTTTTTGCAAAGAAACGGGGTAATATATAAATAATATAAACTGTATATACAATTACAATAGTAATTGATAAACATTACTAAGGATGTTGTGGATGGTGAACATATGATGCAGAGAGATTTATTGAAGAAAATAGGTAGCCTAACCATAGCGATATCGCTACTAATCCTGATATTGTTCGTTCTTGTACCACCTGCTACCGCAGTCAAATTAAACCCGGGAACACCAGACGACATATCAGTTAATACTGGAGCTATTATCACTTTCGACAACGTCAATCTTACCATACGAAGTATTGAGAGGATACCTGTAGAATCTCTTAATTTTTCTATTTTTAATGAAATAAATGATCAACTAGTCGCCCATCTTAATTTCTATATCAATTCAACTATCATTTCACAATCCCCCTCAGATACCTTTACAGTTACAAATATCACTAATATATCCGCTCTGCCATATGACACCGGAAGCTCTTTCGGATATGACGAAAACGATGGAACCAATCATAGCTTTGGCTACGGATACGGCTACGCGGATTCAGGGTATACTGATGTAACCATATTATATACAATAACATACGAAACACACATCACGGGGACTTTTTATGCCAAACTCTTTGTCAATGCATCAACACACACATATGAATCTGACGAATCAACAACATTTACGGTACATAAAGTACCTTATAGTGGCGGAAGTTATCAACCCACACCCATTGCAGATGCAGGCGGTCCGTATTCAGGATATGTCAATGTACTGATCACCTTTGATGGATCTGGAAGCACGGGAACCGGGGGGACGATCACGGGATATCGCTGGGACTGGACTAATGATGGAATCTATGACACGAGTTGGTCTACTAGCGCTTCCGCAACCCACGTATACACCAATGCGGAAACCTACATCGTGAAACTTCAAGTCAAGGATAACAGTAACATCACTGATACCGATAATGCAATCGTCACAATCACCATACCCCCAGGAACCAAGGTTTCACAAGATATTTTAGATACAATATTGACAGATTATGGTGTAAGTCTTACGAACCCCTTCTACGCAAATGATACAAACGGCGACGGTGTTATTGATACTTTCACCGATCCAAACCATAAATTAACCGCTGTTCGCTTTGTAAACATCAACGATCATGCATCATTCCTAATTTCCACCAACGAATACAACATCCCTGAATTCTTCTGGGATACCACATCAAATACCATAACGCCTGTGGATCATAGTGTAGGGGCTATTATCGATATTATAGATAATACGGATACAAAAACGATAACCATGACAATATCGGTTGAAAAAGCAAATTGGATTTACATCGAAGTAACCGATCTATACCCAGATAACCCTGATCTCATCGTAAAAACAGCAGATGGAAGAACGATTTCGAAGGAGATGATATGGCGAGAAGACGGTAAGGTATTCATCTTAGATGACCCATTAACCGAATATCTACTTATCTACAGTTATACAGAAGGATTTCTTTTTGATGTTATACTCGAGCTCACACCCGACTCTGTTTATGTTGGAGAAGATATATCCGCGTTGATAACTCTAATCAACGTTGGAGAACCAGGACTAGTGAACGGCACCGTTAACTATACACTTTACAACGGAGAAGAAATTGTTTGGTCGTCTGAAGAGGACGTCTCTGTTTTAGGTCAAAAATCATATACCAAAACGATATCGACCGATGGATTGAGTCCCGGATCATACACCTTTAAAGTGATATACAGCTACGCTGGTGGCGAAACTGCAAGCGCTCAAGGCATATTCACTGTCGACGCTACCCAACAACCTCTATCAGAAAATATTCTGCTGTGGGCAATCATTATCATACTTATTGTTATTATCGCCATAATCGCTGTACTGTTTAAGCTTGGTTTTTTATATTTCGATAAAAAGAAAAAATAATCCTTCACTATAAACCTTGTTGATTAAGGATCTGTTGTTGCATTGATAGATCCAGTAACATCTCAACTATAATGACCTTATTCAAAACTCACAACCGTTACAATTGAACCTAGTTGGTCATTAGCAGGATGGAACCTTGGAGATCGTATTGCAATTAAAAACCCGAAAATCATCATCTATTCTATGTTTAATTTTCGTGTAATAATACTTTTAACCAAGTTTCTCCGATGCTAAAATAATAGTGAATCCCCCCCGAAACGATCTTGTCGATTTCCAGTCTCTTAATGATTCGTAAGACTATCTAAAGAACAAAATCATACTTTGTTCCTATCTTATTGATATCTTCGTTTGATTTTTCTAGAGTTATTCTATTACTCTTTTTCTTATCCAAAACAACCTGTTTTTTACTACTTTTAAATACATAATATCTCTTGAATTTATAGGTATGTAACAATTCATCGACAATACCTATAAAATCATCTAAATCAAATGCCTTTTTCGTCTCGAACTCTATAGGAATAATCCACAAGCAAAATTTATTATTTTCTAAACCTGCTTTGATATATGATTTTATAATATCAAAGTAGTCATTGATAGAGTCATAAAAAAAAACAGAGATGGGTCCCCCAAGGCACTTCATTTATTACCTCGAGACCTAGCTCTCTTGAATTTGTGTTTTTCATTTTTTCCTCTCTCAAACAATATTTCAAAACAAGGGATATTTTATAAAACCCATCTTAATAAGTGTTAATTATCAAAATAAAAAAAAAAATCAAAAAACTACTCAACAGATATAATCTCAAATTTTTTACGGTAAAATGAAGTTCAAATCTCCCCCAACAAGAAGCAGTGTCACCAGAAAGAGAAACAGTATAGTCAAATGAGTCTCCGTCAATATCATCTGAGGCAAGGAACTTTTCTATTTCAGTCCAGTTATCACGTTCAATTGTATGAATAATATTTGGAATTGTTGGATATGATTTATTAATATTTAATGATTCAACTGCTGTTGCAGCTGATACAATTAATATCATAAAAACAAACATACCAATTATTTTCTTGTTCATTTTTTTACCGCTCCCTAATAAAAAGTAATTCCTATTTTATAATATAGCAATATTCACAAATAAAAGTTGAGAAAAAAAAGTTTTTAGATCCTTTATTTCTCAAGCATTCTATCAATTCTTCTCAGCAGATCATTGATATCATATGGTTTCGAAATATAATCTAAAACATCCAAATCTTTAAGGATTTGTTTTCCATAGTCACTAAAGGCCGCATCTGTTAAAAAATCAAGCTTGAGATCCATTAAATGTTCATCTTTCCGGATATTTTCACACACTTCTCGGCCGCTCATATCAGGCATAAACATGTCAAGTAAAACCTAATCCGGCTTATCATCTGTTTTTTTAAGGAAATCTAACACGTCTTTTCCATTATGTTCAAGCATTGTTTCATACCATTCAGACTCTAAAAACTTTTTAATCATTCCAACAATATCAACTGTATCGCCAACAATCATAATTTTCTTACTCATTTCTCATCATCTATTGTTTTATCCACAATAATAGAACTATCATTAATTGTGCTTTTTCCCAATTTTTCAATTTTACCAACAAAAAAACCCCCTGTGACTTGTTAGTCTTAATCAAAGAAAAAGTATCCTGTATAAATAAAGGAAGCTCAAAATCCTTGATACTTTTTAACCTTGAGATATCATCTACTACAACACAAAGAAATCCTATACATTCGGTTTTAATAAGATAGTATTAACAGTCTCAACCAGTTTATCATAAGAAAAAGGCTTATTTATATAACCTGCGAGGCCCTTATCTATTAAATTATTTTTTCTTTTTTCAGATAATTCTAGAATACTTATAAAAACAACCTTACAATCATTTTTTTTCTTTTGTATTTTGTTAAAAGCTTCCCATCCGCTCATCTCTGGCATCATTATGTCAAGTAAGACTAGGTCAAAGTTGGCCTTCTCGTTTTCTCCAAACACTCCATTCCACTACGTGCTATGGTTATATCATACCCTTCTAACTCAAGAATTTTTGTTATAAGATTAACTATATCTTCATTATCATCAACTACCAATATTTTATTTCCCATCTTTTATCAACTCATTTAGCTCTTTTTCTCATCCAAAACAACCTGTTTTTTACTACTTTTAGATACATATTATCTCTTGAATTTATGGGTTTGTAACAATTCATCGATAATACCTATAAAATCGTCTAAATCAAATGGCTTTTTAATATACGAAACGATACTTTCATTTTTCAAAAGCTCCGCTAATACCTCCTTGGAAAATCTCACTACCGTCAAGAGTATTATTTTCGGTTTACATTTCTTCTTAATAAGTTTTTCAAGTATTTCTTCAGTTGTAAGCCCAGGCATCATAACGTCAAGGGTGACCAGGTCTGGTTGAAAATCATCGATTTTATTTAAGAAATCTTCACCATTTTCTGCGGTAGCTGTTTCAAACCCCTCCTTGTACAACATCAGGGTAAGCATCTCTCTGAAATCTGGTTCGTCATCAACAATAAGTATTCGTCTAGGTTTTACATCACCTGTCGATTTTTTTCCAATTTTATGGGTATTCATCAGAATCCTTCCTTAATGATCATGTTATACTTTCAAACTGATGCTATTTATATTTATTGGGCCAAAAAGCCATAATGTTAAAATTACAAAAAAATTACATATGTAATGTCTATTTAGTTGAAAAACTGACGTCTACCACTTCATAAAAACGTTCGATTCTCACAATAACTATTTAAATATTTTTCAATTCAAAATAAATGCTACCTCTACAGAACCTTCAAAAAACATATTATTTAAGTATAAACAAAAAATATCAAGATTTAGGTTTTTATATGATAAAATGTCCACATTGCAAACAAGAATTTGATGCGAATATGATACAACGAGATGTAATAATTGCTAATACATTGATAGTTTTTTTAGTTTTTTCCTGTCCAATTTGTAAAACATATTTAGATGTTAAATATGTTCCTTAATATAGGATAAATAAACACTTGTTTTTTTATTAAACAATTGTGAATGAGAGGTTTATAAACGATTAGTTGTTTTTGAAATATTGTTTCCCAAAAATCACAGACAAGAATTTTATGAAAGCACTATATCTTTTCAAATTTGAAAATATAGCCAAAAAAGGAAGATAAGAAAAAAGTGAAGAATGAAAAAAAGGAGATGAAAAAATGACTAAGTATCAAAGCAATAAACATAATTACGCAGATGATGAACTACACTCTGCATTACAAAAAGAGATTAGGAGAGCTAACGAGAAAGAAGCATTATATTTTGCATTGGAAATCGCACATGAAAGCCACTCCAGTTTTTCATGGTTAAAACATAGACTGAAAATCATAGCATATGAAGACATAGGTTTAGCAAATACAGATATTGTTTTACAGGTTAGCAAAGCCATTGATGACATGATATATCTGTGGGATAAAGACAACGATAGGACAAAGAATATGATTAATCATGGTGAATGGGAAATGGTGTTAGCATACATCATACTACTATTATGCAGAACCAGTAAATCACGGATGGTAGAGCATTTTAAAAATTATGTAATTACAACATGGGAAATAGACGAAAATCCTATACCTATACCGGATTATGCGTTGGATAAAGATACAACCAAAGGCTGTGAAATGAAACGTGGATATGAATATTTTATAAATGAAGGAGCTAAACTTATAAATGAAACAACAGCCTTTGAAGACATCTATAAAGAAAAGTGTTATAATCTATGGAAGAAAAGGAAGGAAGATAAGAAAAAATAAAAAACCTATCTTTTTTACTCCTATTGTTTAAGATATGATAATGGTTTAGAACCATGCTTTATGCCTGTTACCCTAGTGTTACAGGAGTAAAACACCCTTACTAAGCATTTTAATTATCAATTGTTAAGTTTAAGTAGAAGATTTTACAAATTGCTGTTTTTATATTAAATTTTTTTAATATGTGTATAAAAGAAAGTGAAAAGGTTAAAAAATGGTTATTAATTGGCTAAAAACAAGGTTGAAACTGGTTTTAAAGGTGGGTTAAAAACTAGTTGTTTTTGTTATTCATGTGGGTTTCAAATAGGCAACCATTTTAGGCTTCTGGTTTAGGGGTAGTAACCTTTAGTTTTTTGGTATAACCTCTAGGGAAGAAACAAGATTTTTCTAAATTCTTATATTCAGAGAATGAATATTCTGAACCATCGTCGTGTCTCAACTTGAAAAGTGGCATGTTGCATTTTACACAAAGTCCTTTTTTTCCAAAATTCTTTTCTTTGTAGTGTAAAGTGCTTGAAAATACATCTAGGTAATTGCTACTTCCCACCGCACCATCGACAGTGGACTTTCAAAGTCAGACTTTAAAAGTTATTTTGTAGGATTTAAATTTTTCTGAGTTTATTGCTTTGTGTCATTATTTTTTTGAAGAACTAGTCAATTGCATCCATATGGTGATGGGATGCAAAAGACTAATTCAAAGCATAGAGAATGGATGAGGTATAAAGAAGTTAGTGTTCCATGGGCACAAT
>Ga0299915_10000613_pt1 | contig 26784 bp, 9 predicted proteins | sample RVTome_13_FD_200263 | JGI IMG/M metagenome (GOLD analysis project Ga0299915, IMG submission 200263) | Soil microbial communities from uranium-contaminated site in the Upper Colorado River Basin, Wyoming, United States - RVT92D227 (version 2) ... | reverse complement strand
CCTCCTTATGTACCTCCGGTGATCCATAGGCGGTCATAATGATTACTTTCGTCGATGGATACTTTTCTCGTATTCTCGACAGTAGATCAAGACCATTGATATCCGGCATCCTGATATCCGTTACTACGACATCGACAGGACTTTTTTCTAAGATCTGAAGGGCATCTGTCCCCGTGTTGGCAATGATGATCTCATACTGATCCGTATCCTTAGCAAGGGTCTTTGTCATGCTCCACGTCAAGGTCTCTTCGTCATCCACGACAAGTACCTTGCGTGCCGTTTTTGCTGCCATCGCTTATCTCCCGTTAATCCCGTCTTTTACTTAATTTGATATGCCTCTGTCCCGTATACCTTACCCCTTTCGACCCTGACTTGTCAAATAAAATATAGTGCTAAGAAACAATTTGCTTGCCAAAATATAGTAGGTGCCACTGATGATCAGAGGTGCCATCTCGTCAAATTTTTAATAATATCGAGATGTTATCTAATGAGCGAGTGGGGGTTGTCAAGGCTGGATAACCAACGGTAACGTGTAACACCGCGTTGCAAATCGGCTTTCTAGTCTCCACAGGCAATTTTTTATCGGCGCCTACTCGCCACGGTTGATATATGCCGCACGCCGTTCTGACTCGCAATACAGTAGCTGCTTATGTCGCTCTCTACCTTTCACACCCGCTATCCCCTGAGGGCGCTCAAGGTTGTCTTTTGAAAGGATATCCGTTGCGTATCATCGGTGATCTCTCGACTTACCTTTTCCACCAAGAGCGATACCCTTTCCACAGGGAAGCTGTTCCTCTCCTCCCCCATATCCTTAATCTCTTCATCCAAGATAACAGGAGCTACGGGTCCTATAATCTCAGCCAACTCTTTCTCGACAAGGTTGAAAAATCCGCCATCAACAATCTTTCTAGCCTTCCGTTGCGGCGCCGTTGCTACTTCTATCAGTCCTGACGAAAAGAGGCTATAGAGGTTCCGTGCAGTATCGTATTCACCCATTTTTAACTCGTTTGATATATCGGCTACCGTCTTTTTACCGTCGATCTGCGATAAAACAGACCACGAATCATGTTTGAGTTTTACCTCATCAGGGGCCCGCTTGGAAGATAATCTAAACACGATGTCTTGAGAGGAAATAATCTCTTTGATCTGTTGCCATTCCTCAAGTTGCTTGATCTTTTCTTCGAGCAATGCGAGGGTATTCTTCTCTATCGTTTTTTCCTCGCTCGTAACATTTTGGGTAAAATTAAAGGTGCCGTCCGACCAGGTAAGCATAGCAAAGACCGCTTCCTCGCCTACCCCATCCTTGCAGATGGCGTGGGCAAGGGTACCCTTGATCACATAGATCTCGCCCTTCTCTTTGCCCCTCTGGAGGTTCAATACCCCTGTTTTCCCCTCAGACGTCAGCAACTTCACAATATCGATAATCTTGAACTGTGAAAGACTGCCTGAGAATGCATCTGGCATGTGCCCTTCCTCCTATGCGGCGATTTTCAACTTTTTGAACAACTCCTGCAGTCCCGATTCCTCTTGAGCCTTGGCCAGGAGATCCGTTTGAGCAGGTAACTTGCGGAGAGATTTCTGGATCTCCTTGTCTCCCTTCGCCTCATTACCGAGCACGTTTAAAGTAAGTTTAATCAAGGTCGTATCGGCACTATCATCGCAAACGACCAGGATGAAAAAATTCTGCGATATCTGAATGATAAGGTGCTTATCTTCATATATTAACTCGATAAAATCGACCTCCTGTCTCATCCGCTCAAAGATCGCTGAGCACAGGGCCACCTCTCTGCCAAACTGTTCGATCCTTGCATCCTTGTATTGCAGTTGAGGTACCAACAGTTGTCCACCTTTACTATAGATAAAGGCATCTGTTACCCCTGCAATACTATTAAGTTGCGTCAAATCGATACTCATACTCTTATTTAGCAATTTATATACCAAAATTGATATCTTGCTAACATATTGAATTTAAATGAGAAAACTCATATTAGATGAAAGGCGGCGTACAAAAGATGACGCTTTTTCACCCATCTTCGATAAAAAATGGTCAATTTTCGACCGCTTTGCTTGATTTTTTTTGTTAAGTAACGGCAAACGATCAGTTTCGTTTAACAGTTACTCAAGAGCGGGAAATTAGGTTTCTCTTGACAAGCCGACCATTTTTTTTGATATAATATAATCACCGCAGGAGAGGATAATGGTCGGGGATAAGGACAGGATCTTCGAGCTCGCCCAAAAGATCACGCAAACAAAGGGTCTGAAAAAGACCATCAAAGAATATCAGCGGATCTTGGACAAAGACCCGAGTGACATCAAGACAAGGATCAAGCTCGGCGATCTCTACTTGCGCCGGGGAAGCCTCGATAAGGCTGTTAAAGAGTACTTCAAAATAGGAGAACACTATATTGGCGAGGAGCTTGATCTCAAGGCCATCGCCATGTTCAAAAAGATACTCGTCTTGAGCCCAGGGATGATCGATTCGTATTATAAACTCGCCGATCTCTACGATAGGCGGGGGCTCTTCGGTGAAGCCAAGCTTCAATATCACAGGGTCCTGGAGATCGATCCCAAAGATAAGAAGGCGCGTGACGGCCTCAAGATGATCGAAGCCAAGGAGGCCAAAGCCAAGGTCCCGGAAAAAAAGATCGTCGAAGAGAGCGCGAGGGAGAAGGACCCGGTTTGGAACGCCATCTTACAGGAGTTGCAACGACAACTTTCCGCCCAATTGAAGCAAGATGACTACCAAACCCACTACCATTTGGGAATCGCTTTTAAGGAAATGGGCCTCCAGCAAAGAGCCATAGAAGAATTTAAGATCGCGCTCGCCGACCCTAACCAGGAGTTTTACTGCTATCTTATGCTCGGGATCTGCTATCGCGAAATGGGTAATCATAATGAAGCCATAGAAAATTTGAAGAAGGGATTAAAAATAAAGCCTCTCGTCACGAAGCAATATGAAGATATCTATTATCAATTGGGACAGACATATGAGGAGGCCGGACATGTGAAAGAAGCCCTTGAGGCCTTTAACAAGGTGCTGGAACTCAAGGGCGGGAAGGCCTCGGCAGAGCTTGAATCGAAGATACAAGAATTGAAGGAACAGGTGCGTGGCAGCTGACGGCCCTGCAAACCTTCGCTATAGTAGCAGATAATGTTTCCATAATGAAAAATCTGGACAAGAAAAATTGGATCATATTGGAGATTGTGAGGGATTATCTCTATTCGCACATTCGCTTCCAGTTCATTTATGAAAAATATAGGGCACAAACCCTGAGCTTTGACGACATAGAAGAGTTTGCCGCTGATAAAGACCCTACCCTGCCTCTGTTCAATTTGAAAGAATCATGCCATATGCTCTTTCGCTACCAGGGAGACGAGCAAAGCAGCGATGAGGAAAAATTGTTGGACCTGGCGATCGGCTCTATCTTCCACGAGGCCATGAAGCTCCGTGAAAATCTCTACCAACTGAAGGTATACAAACCCCGTTACCTGCAGATCCAAAACAGTCGGCAGGCATCTGAGTATGAGAAGACTCTGCTCCAGGAGTTTATGAAGATCGGGGCGAAGACCGAGAAGCAGTTGGCGGAGAGCATGATGGAGATAAAACGACTCTTTCAAGACACCCTTGAACAGCTTGCCCACTTACTACCCCGTTATAAAGATAATGCCGTGCTGATAAAATTTTTATTGCACAACAAGGACCTCTTGCAACAGGCCTTCGGCAGAAGGAGGGGGTTAAAAATAATTGCCGATATGTTTCCCGGAGGGCTCGGTGAGGCCTATGATGTCGAGGGGAGGAGCTTCCTGGAAAGTGAGCACTATGATCTAGCTGCTGAATTTTTTAGTCAGGCCCTGAAATACAGGACCCAGGATCAGGGGCTCAAATGCCTCTACCTCTACGCCCGCGGCATGGATGGCTATTACAAGAATAGATATCAAGATACCTTGCGATCTTTTTACAAACTTCTCCCCTTGGTCAGGGCATTGGGAGATGGCAAAGGATATCTGGAAAAGGTAGAAGAGGTATGCAGGAAGATCGGCCGTGAATACCTGGAAGACAAAAAGAAAAAACTGGGCAATGTTGCCCTGCAGCTCGCCGATAAAATGAGGAGCTTATCGACAGAGGCATAAAACCTCTTTATTACAATGAGTTATGTAACATACTTCACTAAATACATGAAGTTATATTGATACTAATCAGTGCCCTTTTCTCCTGCGAACTCCCCCCTACCTGTATCTTTCCTAAAGATTTCTTAAGAACTCCTTTTGACGGTACTCCTCGCAAAGGGCAGGATCTGTGCGCAGGGCCGCCAGCTCCTGTTCCAATGCCTGCAGCAGGGCTACTTTGTCGCCGGGCATACGGCCATTTAGGGGAAGATAGTTGGAGATATGATCGCTGAGAAACTCCGAGGTAACCTCAAGGCCCTCGATGATCCTTTTCTCCTCTTCCAGGATCAAGTCAGGAGGACACACGGCAAATTCTCCCCGTTGTTTCATTTCATAAAGAGGTGATCCCGGTTGCGGCACAAGGTTTCTCACTCTGATAAAAAGCGGATCAATCTTATTGAGGACACTTGCTGTACCGGCGGCATGCTCCTTCCATCGCCGCATGCCGCCGATGCCGAGCAAAATATAGAGGGAAAGCTCAAACCCCGCCTCTTTGGCCTTGAGCCCTGCCGCTATCTGCTCCTCAGGGGTAGCGCCCTTTTGGATAAACGCCAGGGTCTCTGCATCACCGCTTTCCAGCCCGACATGCAATCGGGTCAACCCTGACTTGCGCAACTCTTTGAGATCATCGAGATCTTTTTTCGCGATGGTCTTGGCGCGCGCATAGCTGGTGACGCGCTCCAGCTGGGGGAACGAAGCATAGAGCGCGCGCAGCACCTCACAGAGGAGCTCGGTCTTTGTCACGAGGCTGTTGGAATCCCCGATAAAGGCCGTGCGTGCGGATCCTCCATAGAGCTGGGCAGCGTGCTCGATATCCTCCTTAATCTCCTCAAGGGGTCGGCGCTCAAAGGGGATATCCTTATACATGGAGCAGAAGAGGCACTTATTCCAGGGGCACCCCCGGGTGACGCGCAGCAAGAGGCTATAGGCCTCGCTCGGCGGCCTGTACGGAGGGAAATCATACCCCCTGTCTTTTAACCTTAATCTCCCGATAGCCATACGCCCTTAAATATAGTACCTTGTTGCCACCTGCGCAAGGAGATCAGAATCTAAGGCAAAGGGGCAGGTTATCATGGTATCCCGCCCCTTATTTTTCAGCTACCCTACCCTTTTGACTGATGTATGTGTCTTTTATTGAGCCTCTCCGCTAACCTCCGTGGTTAATGATCCTTCCCGTGCTCATTCGGGGCAGAAAAGTAGTACCTCCCCTCTTCCACGCGCAGCAGGGCATCCAGCATCAGCCTGATCTGCGCGACATCAGCGCTCTCGATCTTTACGAGGGCATCGATTGCCTTGAGTATGTCCTGGATATCCTGATCGAGCTCTTCTTTATTCCCGTGATGCCCGTGTTGCCCGTGTTGCACCTGTTGCAGCCACTTGATTGCATCCTGCACCAGCGCGCGGTCCTTCTTCGACACCGAGAGCGCATTCAGGGCGGCGATGATATCGGCAGTCAAGGCCGCAGCATCCTTCTCCACCGTGATCTCGATATTCGACTCATAGGCGGGGATAACGGTCCCTTGGGCTAGCAGTCCTACCTGCGTTTCGATCACATAGGTACCTGCCGTATCCGGCATGAGGGCATAATAGCGGATGGTCTCGGTTTGGTGGGCTTCGAGAGCGATAGCGAAGGCCCAGGGGCTCTGCGTGATCCACTTTCCGGTACCCGGATCATAGAGGGGGAGCGCCGGCGGGAACGTCTCGGTGATCTGCGCCTCGGCGGCCGTATCCAGGCCCTGTATCGTGAGATCGATGGAGACAAGTTGGAAGGGCAAGAATGTCTCCGCCTCCAGTTTCTTATGGACATGGGCAATAGCATTCTTCAGCAAGAGGGCGATCTGGTTGTAGGTCTTGGTATCAAGGCTAAGGCCCAGGTCGAAGGCGCAGTAGATCGCCTTTCCTAATCCATAGTCGTTGATACAGATGGCTGGTTTGTTATCATCAAGCCCGTGCGGCTTGCGGCCCCAATATCCATAGCCCCTTTCATCCAGCCATCCGGCAATTGTGGTATTGGGAAACGCCTCAACCCTTTTCGCCTTGCCCTCTGCCTTGATCGTGCCCTTGTCAGTTATCGGGCTCGGCACGGTAGTGATGGTGTGGAAGCTTCCGAAGAGTTGCCCTTTATAGCGTAACCCAAAGAGCGGCTCCTCCCCCTGGCCTATTATATCCAGGCCGTGCTTGAGCCACAGGGAGGAGATGAGGCCGGTGCCGGCATAGACCCGCTCCCGCAGCTCATCCGCCACATGGTCGGGCAGCGGCTCTTGATTGCCGAGGATCAGGATATCGGTGAAGTAGGGATTTCTCAGCTCGCGTGCAAAGACATCGCTATCATAGACGATCAGATAGCTGTTCACGGCCTCGGCAAGGATGGCTTGAAGCAGGTCTAGCTTGATGCATCGCTGAGACTTGCCGTGCCATTTGTCTTTAAAAATCCCCTTGTCGTGATGACCTTGGTCACGATCGCACTGGTCATTCAGCCAGACCAGGAGGTTGACAGGGTCCCCTATCTCCTCAGTCACGCCTGTCGGCGTCTTGACCTCGAAATTCGCCGTTGCCAGGGTCCTCGCAGCAGCTCCCCCTTCTAAGATTACCTGGAGCTGGGCATGGTAAGTCTGCGGCGTTAAATCCGCGGTGGAGGTATTGATGTTGCCAGTGGCCGTGCTCCCGGCTGGTACGCTCGCGGTCTTTTCCAGAGTCTTTTTTATGGTTCCGCTTTGTGGATCAACAATCAGTACCTGTATCCCGATCGTGTCGAGAGTGGTCGCCGTCCCGTTGGTGATACCGTACAAAAAGCTCACCTCCTGGCCACGGTAGACGGGGTTGGGTGAGACGCTGAGGGTGCCGGTGATCCTTTCCTCAGGGGTCTCCAGCTCGATGACGATGGGGACACCGGCCGACATGGTGACATTCCCGGCCTTATCAATCGCACGGTAATGAATGGTATGTGCGCCCTCATCCCCGGCAATCGGCTGCCAGGTAAACGCATATCTTCCCGTGGAAGCATCGGCCAGAAGCAGGGGCTTCCATTGTCCGCCATCCACCTGGTATTCGGCCTGCGCCACGCCTGAGAGGCTGTCCAGGGCCCTGATGGCGAGATCAAAGGGCGCGCGCAGGACGCTGCCCGCAGCCGGGGAGATGATCTCTACGGCAGGCGGCGTCAGATCGATATTGATGTCCGCCACGGTGATGCTTGCGGTATTGCCCGCCTTATCAGTAACCGAGCCGGAGATTGCTTGTCCCTTACCTTCAGTAGAGACTACATCTGCCTCATAGCCGCCGATGGCTTCATCGACCCCTGACAAGGCATCCGATACGGCGTATTGGACGGTGATCGGCGCGTTATTCCATCCCGCGCTATTGACAGCAGGTGTGCGCGAGGCCACGGTAATTACCGGCGGGGTCATATCAAGGTTGATCACCTCGGTTATGGCAGCCGTGTTCCCCGCCTTATCAGAGGCATCGGCACTGACCGAGATCCCCGCCCCTTCTTGCGTAATTATATCGGCGGCATAGGAGCTCTTTGCCTCGTCTATGCCGGTAAGGCTGTCGCTGACCGTATAATTCACCGTTACCTGGCTGTTGTTCCAACCATGGGCATTCGGCACCGGAGAGACCTCGGCCTGCATGCTGGGCGGACGCCTGTCGATGGTGATGCTCCTCATGCCGTAGTTTGTAACACTGGTGGTGGCGTCGCTGATCAAGGCATAGACATAGTAGGTGCCGTCAGCCACCCCGGACATCTGCCAGGTATAGGTATCAGCTGCCTGGTCAAGGTCCTCCTTCAGCCCCGAAACGATCAAAATCCCCTGCTCACCTGTTGGATTTGTATCGTAATACAGGGCAATATCTGCATTGGAGTCGGGGTCCGCATCCTCCCAGGGGATCACGAAGCTCGCCCCATTGGTCACGATCGGCCCTGCGGGATCGATCACACTAATAGCCGGCGGATCATCCATGCCGTCGTCCTTGACAAAGAACTGGGCAGTGGTCATCCATCCGCTCTGCGCACCGTGCTCGTCAAAGGCCCGGGCGCGCCAGTAGTACCGCGTCACATCCGTGAGCGAAGCAGACAGCGTCCACCAGGTGCTCTCCGATTGCCCCTCGGCAATCAAGGCAGTAAGACCGGCATCGGCATATACCTCAAAGGCATAGGTAACGGCGTCTTGATCAGGATCCTTGACAGGATTCACCGCCAGGATCGGTGTCGGCGTATCGACCCAGGCCTTGTCACCTGGGTTGTAGAGCGTGGGAATCGCCGGCGGCTCGTTGGCCGTGTTGGTGAAGAAGGCGCCTATTGTCCAGGGGCTCGCAGCTACTGCGTCTGTCGCATTGACACGCCAATAGTACCAGGTGTTGTCCGCGAGCCCTGTGACCTGCCAGGCCGTAGTATCGACACCCGCCGGAATCGCCGGTGATACGCGCAATGCCGGGGTGTCAAAGGTATTGGCCTTGTCCAGCTCAAAGAAGTAGCTTACACCATCGCTATCAGGGTCTGTCACCGTAGTGGCGACGAGGTCGCTGCCCAGGCTGGTGATCTCTTCTGCTATAGCCGGCGCGACAATAGCCGGCTGTGCAGGCGCCTTATTCTGGGTGTTGACGGTAAAGGCCCCGGCAGCGCTCTGGGTGCTGGCCCCATGCTCATCTGTGGCAAAGACGCGCCAATAATAGGTGGCATTCGGGTTCAAAGGAGTAGCGATGGCCCAGGAGGTGAAGCCGTATTTGCCTGGCAAGATATTCCCCCCGGATGAGACCAAGGTGCCCATGGCCTCATCGGCATAGACCTCAAAGGTATAGGCAAGGGCATCGCCATCCGGGTCCACGCTGTTCGTCACCTCGAGCACCGGCGTCAGCAATACAACTGAAGACCCGTCTAGGGGTACGCTGATCTGGAATGCTCCAGGAGGCTCATTGGCCGTGTTGACAAAGAACCTGCCATAGACCCAGAGGTTGTAGCTGAATCTATCCCCTGCCCTCACCCGCCAGAAATACCAGGTGTTATCTGCCAGTACGACAGGCACCTGCCAGGTAGTCTTTTCCTGTCCGGGGGTAACTCCCGCCACCTGGGCCGACTGCTGCGTCATCTCCACGTCGGCATAGATCTCGAATTCATAGGTGACGGCATCCCCATCCGGATCAACGCTGTTGACGACCTCGAGCAGGGGAGAAAGAGTTGTTACCTCTGCCCCATCCAAAGGTGCGCTGATCTGGAAGGGCCCTGGCGGACTATTGGTGGTCTTGACAAAGAAGCTACCTGTTGCCCAGGGGCTCACGCTCACCCCGTCAGAGGCGCGTACGCGCCAGTAGTACCAGGCGTGCTCCGTGAGCTCGATCGGCACCTGCCAGGAGGTCTGCCCCGGCCCCTGCGCAACCTCGCCAGCGCTGGCCACCAGGCTCGTCATGCCGGCATCGGCATAGACCTCATATTCATAGGTCAGGGTATCACCATGGCTGTCCGTGCTGTTCTCGATCACCAAGGCCGGCTGTCTGCTTGCTACCTCTGAACCCCCTAGGGGCGAGATGATTACCGGCGTCGTGGGTATATGATTGTTGACAACGGGATCGGTTGCCATGAGGAACTCATCCCGGTCCGAGATGCCGTCTCGATCGAAGTCGCCGGTCCCGTCTCTATCGAGCGTTCCGAAGTAGCGCATCTCCCAGGCGTCATCCATGCCGTCGCCGTCGGTATCCTTGACCGTATTGACGCGGATCACAACATCGCGCACGGCTTGCAAGGCCCCATCCGAAGCAGTCATGGTGACCACGTACTGACCTTTTTGCCCTACTGCCGGGGTCCAGGTAAAGGCGCCGGTGCCATCCCCGCTGTCTGTAAAGGTGGCGAGCGATGGCAAGGGGCTTGCCGTGAGCGTAGGTGTGGTGCCATCCGGGTCCGTGGCTGACACGGTAAAGGAGAGCAATCGCCCCTCCACAGCTGTCTGAATGGGGATCGCCTCCAGCACCGGCGGCTGGTTCGGCACGGTTGTGCCTCCGGCGAATGTGATGGTATAGCTGCTCTGGGCATTGACATCAAAGACGTTGATAAAGTATTGCCACGGTTGATTCTGAAACCTGGTCTTGGAGAGCCAGCAATTCTCCGGCTTGATGCGCTTACCATCCGAGCGGATCACCGACTGGATCTGCCGCTGGTTGCTAAACGGGTCAGTGAGCTTGACGTACAAAAACCCCGGATTCGACGGCGTGGTCAGGGTATAGATATCGCCCGAGCCAATCAGGGTCGAGGATGCGCTCTGGTCAGAGACCGCCGTGTCCACGGTCTCCGACTCGTAGACCCGATAGACATCCGCGTCCTTGGCCAGGAAGTCCCTGACAGCGTCCCTGCCCGGCAAATCGACCAGCACGTCCCTGACCAGGAAATGGGTGTTGACCGCCTCCAGGAGTGATGTCAACTCTCCCCCGAGCTCGTCGGAATGCGACCAGTCGGCATCAAATTTTACAAACTCTCCGGAGAGGGTGCAGAGCATGGTCCATCGGGCTATGGCCGATTTGTTCGCAGCAATATCGCCGAATGAGGCCAAGAGGGTGTTGGTTGCCGGCTGGCCATTGACCTCGCTTCCCGTGATCTCAAAGCCGATCAAGAGCCCCTGTTGATTATCAGTGATCTGGGGCTGGGCAGAGTTGATCTTGAGGTTCCTGGCTGTGCCATATCCCGTGTTCTTTACCCGCACACCCAGGATGAAGGGGATCGAGGGTTCAGTTTCCGGGGTAAAGGCGTCGTCTCCATAAACATCGTGGGTCAGGAAGTAGTCCAGCACCAGGTTGGGCATGGGCTTGACCAGGATGTAGTCGGGTGTCACCTCCGTGACATGCTCCTCCCCACCGATGGTATAGGTGAGGGTTGCCCCGACATAATACAATGTACCAAGGGGATTCTCATTGGCTGCGCCCTGGGAAGGGATGATGAGCCAGTGGATGTCCGCAGCAGTGACCGGATCGACGGTGCCGTTGCCGGTAACATCGGTGATATTATCCATGGTATCGAGGCGGATGAAAAACAGGGCAGAGGTATCAGCCGGATCATAGCTGGTCGGCACGGTATTGCCGCTGGCATCGGTGAACCTGACCTCGACGTTCACGTCTTGCAGCGAGATATTGGTCAGGCCGTTGGTGATGCGCATGTGCGCGTCAAAGGCCTGCCGCTCCAAGGTCAGCTCCTGCGAGATCTCAAGCTTCACCTCGGCACACACGGAATCCGCGGCCAGGGCAGAGGAAGAGAAGATGGATAGGCAAAGAACGATGAATGCCAACAGAGCGCAAAGTGATAACTTTTTAAGGCGTTTCTCCTTCTTCATCTCCACACTCCAGCTACCATAGGTCTTACAAACCAATTAAACTAATCGAACCGATTAAGTCGCCTTTTTTTATCTCAAAAACATCATTCCAAAGCCCAAATACACCCCTCAAATCAGCACGTTTCCCTTTTATATCAAATAGTTACCCAGGTCCGACCCTGGGTCCTGGGTCAGGCCTGCCTCACATCCCCCCCAAAGTGAATGTTTTCAACAACGTCCCCCTCGCTTCCCCAGGCCTGGCCTCAATCTTTCAGTCCTCCCAAGTTTAGATACTTATAAACCATCAGTAGAAATAAAATTGTATCTATTTTTGTTGAAGCTTGAATATGGAAAATATTGTATGAAAGCGATTCCTGTAACTTCATATCCTTGTCCCTCCGTCACAATCCAAATTTCCTTTTTAAATTTATCTTTAATCTCAAGAGTCCCTAATATTGGTCCTATCGGAAAATAATTATTTTTAATGCCCTTAGGCTGTCCGTCGCAATCTGTGAAAGAATTCAAAATTGCCTTTCCAGTTCCATCTCCGATAATTATACCTATTGTTTCCTTATATGACTTAGGGTCACAAGATTGTTGATCTATTTTTAATTTTCGGTATGACGCGAAATATAGTTTATCTCGAATAGTCGCACTAATATTATATATAATTTGTTTTTTTAATCCGTAAGAATCATCCTTTGAAATATAAGTTTCAGATTCGAAATCCTTTTCTTTTTGATCAATAATTTCTGCCTGATACCATTTTAAAATGCTTTTTGACCTGTCACCTGACGCTACAAGATAACCATTAGGCAGTTGAGGTAATTTCCCAACTAGCAATATAGCTTTATTATCACCATATCCCCAATTAATATCTTTATATTCTTTTACGTCTTTTATTTTTATTTCTAAATCATACATTTTCCCATCATTTCCTAATAAATAAAAAAATTTTTCTTTATTAACGCCATCAAATGGTTGAATAAAAACTTTGCCATTTTTTACAATTGCAGGTAACAACTTAATGCCTTCTCGGTTTATAATTGTTGAATTTGGTAAGGCATATATCCAATTATTAAAAAATATATTGATTAAAAAATAAATCAAAATTGTCCATTTGAGCATTTTTTTATCCTCCAAGTATGAGTATTTTTTTACCAACCGAAAAGTTGGGTCCCCTTGGGGTCGGACCAAGCTAACCCTCTGATATTTAAGAGATATCATTCCAAAAATACCTGTTTTCAACCCTTAAATCGTCATTTTGATGGTCAAAAATGTGCCCATAAGGCTCAGTTGCCTCACGCAATTGATAGGTTCCGTCTCCACCAATGACCTCACGCCCGTGCGCCTTCATACCAAGCCTCTCCTTGGTATCCTCTACAAACATTTTACTCCCCACCGCTATACTCGCCGTCCACTTACTCTCTCGTGCGATACCTTGTTGCATACACACCTCCCGAACCCTCTCTGTGTATGCTGCTTGCAATTCCTGCAAATCTTGTATACCGAATAATGCCATCAATTGCGCATAATCGATAATACGATAGCGTTCACGAGGGGTCTGTATCTCATGGTAACTGCTATAGGGCCATTCTTCAGGATGCCCTACCACCCCGGCACGAACCATATTCAGTGCAATGTAGACCATACACTGCATAAGATGTTCATCACCTTCCACCGCTGTGGCATGATATCTATCCTCCCAAAACGCCCCTGTGCGCCGCTTCCGCTGATTGTACTGCTGCCCGGTCCGCCCCGCTATGAGTTGTATCGACTTCGGGATGGTTTCTTCATCTCCATTATCTGATACCAAAAGGTGTATATGGTTCGAGGTAACCATGTAGCTTAAGATACTCAATCCATACCGCTTCCGTGCCTCAAAGAGCCAGGCTATCCATTGCCTCTTGTCTCTTGCAAATCTCAAGAGGAATTCCTGTTTGTGACAGCGGTGGGTTATATGCCATACATACCCCAGTATGTAATGCCGATTCGCCCTAGGCATTGCCCTACTCCTATTTGCTTAAACTCTCTTTTTCCTCCCAAAAACATCATTCTAAGGCCCAAATAAACCCCTTAAATCACCACGTTTCCCTTTCATATCAAATAGTTACCTTGGTCCGACCCCAGGCCACGGCAGGCCACGACCCCTTTTTCTTTTAAGGACGTCCCTCATTACTTCCGTTAGCCCCGGCCTGTCTGAGAAGTTTCACTACCTCGGCCCGGCCCCCCTGCTGCGCCCACATCAGTGCCGTGGCACCATGTTTGTCCTTAGCGTTTACATTCGACTTGGCAGCTAGCAATGCCCACACCACCTCGACGTGGCCTTTAAACGATGCATTCATCAGCGCCGTGATGCCATTGCTGTTCTTGGTATGCACATCTGCCTTGGCTGCCAGCAGCGCCCGTACTACCTCTACGTGGCCGCTCACCGACGCCCACATCAGTGCCGTGGAGCCACCCTTGTCCTTGGCATTCACATCTGCCTTGGCTGCCAGCAATGCCCGCACCACCTCGACGTGGCCTTTAAACGACGCCTCAATCAGTGCCGTGTGGCCTCTTTTGTCCTTGGCGTTTACATCCGTCTTGGCAGCTAGCAATGCCCACACCACCTCGACGTGGCCATTGTACGACGCATCCATCAGCGACGTACGGCCACTCCTGTTCTTGGCATTCACATCTGCCTTGGCTGCCAGCAATGCCCGCACCACCTCGACGTGACCATTGTACGACGCCTCCATCAGCGCCGTACGGCCAAAATTATACTTGGCATTCACATCCACCTTGGCTGCAATGAGGGACTTGACCCGCGCGAGGTCACCTGCACCAGCCGCATCTAGTAGATCCCTCTCCGCCCCCCAGGACGATGCCGACAAACAGCCTAGCATCAGGCACCCGAGCAGAAAAATAACTTGTACCAACTGAGTCGTCTCCTTTTTCATTATAAGCTTCTCCTTTTGTACGTTGGGCCTAGTTTAATACGACATTGGTCTCATAAGACCCATTACTTTTCTGCCCCTTCATCGTGTTCTGAATCCCTGCAATTACTGATTCAGCTCATGGGAGTACAACATTGGATCACTGACCTGGGGTAGGTTCACCCTGACCCCACTCTTACCTGCAAATAACGTCAATATGCAACTAAGTAGCCATTCACTATTGGAGAAGTGAATATTGTACTCGACATTAATCCACCTAACAAAACTTTCCGTACTCATTTTTTATTTTGAACGGTAATTAGCACTGCTTCTTTAATGTTCATATATATCTTTAACCTCAATAATGTTTTATTTAATTATGCAATTGCAGCAGCTATCTTGTACACCGAAAGAACAATTTGTAAAAAGACATTCTGCAAACATTCCTGCACACGCACCACAGTCTTCTTTACAAAATATTAAAACACATACTGCAACAGCTTCAGGACCAACTGCACCTACCATTCCGCTGCATTCGGTAATACAAACGGCACAGTTTGGGCAATTAAATCCGGGATCTGCTATTCCCTCTATAAGGCAAATACCTAAGCTCCTATAATCGCATTCCATGCATGCATGGCCCTTACATCTATATGATTGAGGATATGGTGGATACTCTCTTGGCGGCTGTTCCCCTGGTCCCGGTCTTTCGTCCAAACCTGACGGATCAGTAATATCAGTTGGATTATTACCTACATATACATAAAAGTTAACATCATGCCCTTCAAATCCAACTGGATCCTCCGTTATATATCTGCCAGTATTTGGATCATAATATCTGTTCCAATTGTAATGGAAGCCTGTTTCCTGGTCAAAATACTGTCCAGGAAATCGCAGGTTATTGGTGATTGTGGATGCTGCATCGACTGCCGCTCTGCCAAAGGCATCATAAGTGGCGCTCCAGATAATAGCGCCACTGATATTCGTCATTTTTTGCGGCGTCCCTAAATGATCATTGTGGTAAAAATAGTAATTTCCACCTTCCTTCATAAAAAATTGATCTGTTGTCCAAGTTGAACCTGGTTTATATCCATAAGCCTTAATCGCAATACCGCTGACATCAAACTCCCCAACCAATCCCTCATCAGCATATAGGAAATAGGTCTTTGTGTTACCCACTTCTTTCCATAGCCTTCGGCCGAAGGGATCATAGTAATAATTCGCAATGATATTGCCCGGCCCATCTTGCACCTGGATGAGGCGATTTTCAATATCATAGATATAATTAGTTATATTGATTCCATCGATCTTTTTAGTTGTGTTGCCATTCGCATCATATTCATATGCGATGCTGTCATAACTTTGCAGTTCATTGTTTTGGTTATAGGTCCAGTTCCCAGTTATATCAGAAGAGGTCAGCCTATTGCCAACGGCGTCATAGGTATAACTGGTGCCACTGGTTGGATTGGTTTCATTGGTTAAGCGATAGAGGCCATCGTAACCATAGTCGTAATTGCCATGCTCAGTTTGTTTAGATGTGATGTTATCTATCTTATCGCGTGTGTACTGATAATTCATCAGAACATTCTGCGCTGGATCTTTTGTCGTAATCTCCTTAACCCTCATAAGAGGGTCATAAACGTAGTCTTTCTGCGAACCGCCAGGGAGGGTGATCAAAGTCGGCCGGTTCCAAGTATAGGAGGAATAAGAAATAGAGCCTTGGGCTGGTATTTGAATACTAGTTAGTTGATTACCGGCATCATACGTATATGTATAAGTAACATTATCAGGTCCGGTAAAGCTCTTTTTCATGCCATTTTTGTAGTATTCGTAGGAGTAAGATTTCTGAAATGGACCATAGTTTACAGTCTCAGATGTCTTCCTGTATACTTTATCATAGTCGTAAGTCGCAGACGTAGTACCGTCGCTATAGCCCTTCAGATTCTCCATTTTATCAAAGGTGAAATTAACAGCCTTGACCATTGACCCAGATGAGTTATAGTATTTGACATTTTCTAGCCTTCCTACATCGTCATATTGATACCCTGTCTTCTGATTCTTGGTATCTATTTTTTGGATAAGATTGCCTAAGCCGTCATACTGGTATGTAGTCTCCTGACCCATAGACCGAGTTTCTCTTACCAGCCTGTTATTCCTGTCATAATCGAACCGGGTAGTATTCCCCTTGGCATCTCTCAGGGATATTCGGTTGCCCCGATCGTCGAAAGTATACTCTATTTTCTGATTCAGAGGATCAATGACTTTCTTCAAGCGCCTCAAAGCATCGTACTCATAGGTTGCAGTCTTGTTCTCCTTGTCGGTCCAAGAAACCAGTTTACCCGTTGCGTCATAAGCAAAGCTAGTAGTATAACTTTCACCATCACTTAAAATATCCGTCTCTTTGGCTTTTCTTCCACGTACATCATAGGTAAACTCTTTCGCGAATGTTGGGTAGATGATTCTTGAAGGCTGACTGCTAGCACCGCCTGAGCATGTGGGACATCCTGTGCCTGACGACACGTCATATTCAGTAACGACTACATTACCATTACCGTCAATAGCCTTTACCTGACGGCCCTCACTGTCGTACTCGTAAAGCACCATTTTGCCTTCTGGATCAGTTTTTTTGATGAGCTTCCCTTCTGAGTTGTATTGAAACAGCGTGGTATTGCTCAAGGCGTCCGTGCTTTTTATACGTCGGTTCCTATGGTCATATTCAAATATTGTCTCATGCTTCTCTGCATCCACTTCCCTGATCTTGTTTCCAACCTCATCATAAAAGATCTGAGTAGCATTATTTAGGGGATCAATTGCGGTCTCGAGTCTGCCCGCATTATCGTAGGTATAGGTCCGGGTCTTACCCTTGGCATCAATCTTTGTGAGGACATTACCCATGATGTCGTAGGAGGTAAATCTAGTAATATTCTCTTCCGGGTCTTTGAGAGAGGTTATATTGCCGGAGGCGTCATATTCAAAAACTGTAATAGCCTCTGCTGTATCAGCATCACCCAATACTTTGGCAGTAAGCTGATTCCCATTAATATCGTAGGTATACTCAGTTATCCGCTCGCTGCTTGTGCCTTTGGCCTCAACCTTTCTTATCATGTTGCCGTTATTGTCATATGTAAATTCGGTAATAACACCAATTTCATCAGTCACCCTCGAAGGTTCATTAAACCTAAGGTCATATTCCGTGGTAACAGTGGCGCCATCAGGATAGATGACTTTGGTCAGGTTGTCCCACTCATCATAGTACTTCTTGGTGACATTACCTTTTTCATCCGTAATGAGCAGATTGCGGCCATCCTTTGTGATCTTCTTGACAGTCCTACCGTTTATATTGACCTGTTTGGTTTCCTCATCCTTATCAAACCAGACCTCCTTGATCATGCCTGAGGTCGTCCTGACACGAACATAGGACTCCTGTCTGCCTGCATCATAGTCATACTCGAAAAAGTAGCCGACGTCGTCCTTATCCGTCACCGACGCCACATGGCCATAATTATCATAGGCAATATTGGACACATTACCCCTCGCATCGATGACCTTGCTCATCCTTCCCTTGTCATCATATTGATAGTTAGTTGTGTAGCCGAGCACATCCTTAACCACGGTTAAGAGGTTGTTCGTATAGGTGTATCCTACGCGCCTTCCTGTTGCATCCCTGGCTCTCCAGAGCTGATTGCCGTCATACTCATACCAGATGACCTGGTTATCGTTTTTGTCGGCAACGCCGATAAGCTTGCCTGTTTCTCCCGGCTCATACAGCAGCTTAGCAACAGTGCCCTTGCTCGTACCATAAGAGGTCATACGGCCATTGGCATCGAACTCTGTCCAATCTCCACGCTTCTCCTCCCACCGATAGCCGGTGTCGGACTTCGTTAGCCGGAAGGTATGGTTGGTATAGACATTAGAATCCGAAGAGGACCTCTGATAGATCACCCCACCTTTGTCAATGGACTCAAGGGAGCTTCCAAGAGCATCCATGGTGAATTTGAGGTTGTTGCGGGTATCTTCCCAAAACCACTGGTTTCCATAGTACAACCGCTTAACCTGTATGAAACCGCCTGGAACCTTGACAGCAAGATCTACCTTATCGCGGTTATACTCCCGCATCACGAGATTGACCGAGGACCCTGTGTCCTGTCCTTGGTTTTCATCCGTATCTTTATTATCGCAGGTAGGACAGGGCTCCTTTCTCTGCGGCTCTGGGAAGCAGAAGACCCCTTGAATAGGTTGGGGTGCCGGCGCAGGGGACGAGGTGCCCCCACCTGCCCCCCCGCCACCGGCTGAAACGCTGCCGCCACCGCCCATGGCAGGGGGTTGACGATCCGAGCTCGTGCACTCTCCATTATCATAGATCCAGCAATAATTAGTTGCACCGCTTGTCTTGCTGCCACTCGCGCATGTGTAATCATACGGTATACTCGCGCAGGGCGCATAGCGTCCGCAGCCCCCGCCTGTTCCACTGCCTTGCTGGCTCGGTGACTGGATACAGGTCACACGGTAAGGCACCGTTATCCGCGCCTTGGCCTCCAGGCTTGTGGGCAGGCCTGCCAAGAGCTCATATTTGAAGAACTGGTCTGTCTGGGGCAGGATAACCCTGAGATTGTCAGCCCTTATCAGGCCGTAATTGGTCAGGGTAAACTCGCCGTTAAAGACATCCCCGGCCTTCATGGCAGGCAGCGTGGTCGAGGGCGGCTCTGCCACCACCACGGCAGCTGGTACGCTGGTCTGATAGGTCACCTGCAGGATGATCTCGTAGCGGTCCTCGATGGTGATCTCCTTGACCTCCCACTCCACCGTCACCAGGTTGTAGTTGAGGAATACCTCCTGGTTCACGGTAATGCCCGGCTTGATCCAGAACCTGCCGATAAACTCCTGGTGGTTGTTTGCCGTGACCCGGCATTTGTAGGTGCCAGCAGACAGGCCGGTGATATAGGCCTCGCCGTAGCTGTCCGTGTACACGGTCTTTTCTACGGTGAGGACATTCTCGTTCTGCACATAGACCTTGGCACTCTTGAGACCCTGGATCACCTGGTTGTTGGCATCCAAAGTCCCGGTATAAATATCCGTCACCTTGAAGAGGACATTGCCAATGCCGGATTGGGTAACAGCCACGTAGATATTGATGTCAGTCAGAGCATAGTTGCTACTCGTAACCCTTAACTTGTAACTGTAGTTACCTTCGGCCACCAGACCTGCCTTAGGTGAGAAGGTGACCATGACCTGGTGCGTTGCACCTACCGCAAGAGTACCAGGGCTGGCAGTAGAGGTGAGATAGGCCCAGCCAGGTGCCGGCGTGCCATCACTGTTGACTAAAGAAAGCGTCACATTCTTCAGCTCGGCCAGACCTTTGTTAGACAAGGTGATGGATTCGGTAACCTGCTTGTCCAGCCCCACGCCGGTCTCCACATGATCCGGCGTGAAATAGAGCGCAGGCTGGGCAGCAGAGAAAGAGGTGTTGACTCGAACAGTTCCCCATACCCCTTCGTCGCTCCGGACCTTGAGCATCAGCGCACCGGTGGCAGCAGCGGCGTTGTCTGCCCAAATCTCAAAACTCAAGGCAGCTGATTGGGCTGATCCCACGTGAGATACGGTATTGCCCAGCTTTACATGCACACCCTCAGGGAATTCGCCCTGGGGCTGGTCCTCTTCTGCATAAACCAGGCGCAGATCCTCGAGCTCAGTCCCCTCGCTCGTGGTCACGGTAACCTGCATGGCCTTGGTGTAGTTATAGGGGATGGCGAGGTTAATCGTGTTGGGCGAGATAGCCACGCGCGAGATCACGAACTGCCCCATAACCGGCTTGTCCAGGAGATCCGGGTGCATGGCCCTGACGTAATAAATACCTGCCTCCGATGCCAGGGGGGTAAAGCTGTAAGTGGCGGTCCCGTCTTGGCCGGTGTAGAGGGAGTACTTCCTCTCAAACCCGGCAACGGTGATGACCAGGCTCAAGGGGACATTGGGCATGGGCTGGCTGGTGGACCGCTCCACTGCCCTCACCTTTATCTGAATGGGTTGATCGCCAATGGACTGCTCAGGCGTGATGGAGACCACCTCGCCGTAGTAGGAGGTGTCTGCCATGCTCACCTGGTGCGTGGCAGTTATCCCGCTCATCTTCACCTGGTTATCCTGGCCCTGGCGATAGTAGATGGCCGCGATGGCGAGCCGGACCGTGACCAGGTCCGGCGCCGAGGCCGGGATGGTCAGGAGCATCGGTGCCGAGGTAAATTTGCCCGAGGCGGGAATCCTGGCCACGGTATTGTTGTTGGCCAGGGTCACCACCATGGCACCGAGGGTCTGCTTAAAAAGCTGGGTCGTGAGTACGTTGCCGTCGGCATTGAGCAGGGCGAAGACCACCTCGTCCGAGGCCTGGGCGCCGGCATTGCGCGCCAGGGTAACTTCGATCTCCTCGCCGCCCGTGTTCTCCAGGGTGAACCAGACCTTACCGGTTGCCCCGCGGGTAAATTGCTCGTTGGCGATCTGGAGCACGAGCATGCCGTCGATAACCGCGATCTCCGTGCTTCTCACGATCTCGGCCTTTTCCCCGGTATTCGGGGTAGTCTCTATTGTTGTTGTAATCGGGGCCATATCCGGCAGATCGGTGTAGCCGCCGATGGCAAGAGGCACGAGGGAAGAGGCAAGAGGCTGGAGGCTAAAAGATGAAGAGTAATGATCTTTTCCGCCGACTGTCACCTTGAGGCGAATATTATTGATGGCGCTTGCCGACTGGCTCTCCACCTGATACTGGAGGCGGTTCATCACCCCCCGCGAGAGCATGCTCCCCTGGGCCAGGGTCGCGCTCATCCGGGGTAATACGACGCTCCTCGCGAGGCTCTCCACACCATGGGGATCAACCGCCTTCACGGTGTAGCGCCGCTCGTCATTGGCATAGCCGGTGTCGGTGTAGGTCTTGACCAAAAGCAGGGAGGCATTGAGCTTAGTCAGACTGCTATCCGGTCCCAGATAGATATTGTAGCCGGCAATGCTGCCGCCGGGATGGACCCAGGTGACCACAGGCGGATTTGTCCCCTGTTGCTTGACAGCGATACTTGAGACAGGCAGTAAGCTGAAGTTGAGATAGTAGGAGTTGGAAGGTGCCGACTCATTCCCTGCCTTATCCTTGGCCGTGACCACGTAGCTGTGGTCCGTGGGCGAAGGCGTAGGATCGATGGCCATGAGCTGGGTAATGCCCTGTGCTAAGGGCACCAGCCCGGTAACCGTGGTTATCTCCGGCAGATCTGCCCGATAGAGGGTATAGAAGACCTCTTCGGTATTAGGATCAGGTGCCTTCCACTCGGCCTTGATCCCCTGGGGGATGAGGGTGAGGGCCAAGTCGCGCGGCGGATTCGGCGGCGCGCGGTCGGATACCACCTGCACGATATTGCTCAAGCCGCTGACTGCCTCCTGGTTGTTCTCCATCCTGATGCTCGCCACGGCATAGGCATAGGTGCCGTCTATTGCGGGCTCATCGATATACTCATGCACATTGCCGGTGCGCTTGTAGGGGGTGAGCTCGGATTCCCCTGGGCCCTGGCGAAAGAGCTGGTAATCTACGGCGCCCTGCACCGCGTTCCAGGTCAGCTTTATCTTGCCGCCAGGCAAGGCCTTGACAACCAAGCCGTCAGGCGCTGCCAATGGCGGCAAATCGTTCTGATAGACCTGGAAGGCATTCTTGCCCAGGATGCGGTCGCTCATGTTGTCGAGGTCATCCTGCCCTTGATAGACAAAGGAGAGGGTCTCGACTGCTTGCAAACCTGCATCTGCAGGCAGGGTAAAAGAGCCCTTCCAGGCCTGGGCCTGACCAGTGCCGGGGGTCACACTTGTTAGATCCGTGATCTGCGCAATTGTCTGGCCAGAGAGGAGATAGGAAAGCCCTGGCGCCAGGCCGGTCTTCATCTTTTCCGAGAGGCCGATAGTAACTGTCACCGTCACCGGGTTTGCCTGATCGTTCTTGATCGGTTCAGCAGGGGAGATCGCAATAGAGGCGCAGGCCGGGCCCTCGGTATCGATCTTGATGCTTGCGCCGGTCTGGATCTCGGTGCCGCGGTTCCCTACCAAGTCACGTGCGGAGAAGACGACATAGGCCGTGCCTGTGGGTGTGGTCTGGCTGATGACAAAGAGGCCGGTATAAACCGTATCGGACTCTTTGGCAAGCTCGACCGTAATCGGGATGCCTCCTGATGGCGTGATGCTCAGGAAGGGGATAGTCTGCAGCGCTTCGCTTGTGGTCAGACGCACATCCACCTGCCCCGGCGCCATCCTGCCGCTCTGGGCATCGTAGGGGCCGTGGGGAGTATAGGCAATAGAGCTCGCCTTGGGCAGGGTGCGGTCTGATCTGGCTGAGACCTCGTCTGAGAGCGGGCTCTCGTTGTTGGCCTGACTCACGGTCGTCACCCGGTAATAGTAGGTCCCGTCAGCAGGAGGCAGATCGTTATAAGTCAGGCTGGTCAAGGGGGTGGTGTTCACCTTGGTGGCGCTTGCTATTGTAGAAAAACTGCTTGTGGCTCGATAGAGGTTGTACCCCTTGATCGCGGCAGAAGTAGAGGCGCGCCAGGAAAGGGCAATCACGCCTGCTTCCTTGGCCAGGGCTGTCAGGTTCGTGGGACTGGCCGGGATGGCGGTGTCCAAGATGACGATGACGGCTGCGCTCAAAGGACCTTGACCGGCCCGGTTGCTGGCAGCGGCCTGGATACTATTCTGGCCTTCGACAAGGGTCAGAGTCATGCTAAAGGCACCACTACTGTCCACCGGGGTCGGGCCTGCGGCCTGCGTGCCGTTATTATAGAGCGTGATCTCGGTGTTTTTTTCCGCCTGGCCTGCCACGGTGATGGTTGCGGTGCTGATGGTAAGGCCGGTCTGCGGCTGGGTGATGGTCGGCGCTGTTGGCGGGTTCAAGGCAATCACCAGGTTATAGGTCACCTGGGCGCTGTTCCCCAGGGTGTCATAGGCCTTGATAACCAGGGTATGGCCGCCGTCAATTGCTGAGAAGATGTTCCAGGTACAGGTATAGGGGGCGCTGTAGTCGGTGCAGAGCAGAGTGCCGTCGATGGAGAACTCCACCCTGCTCACACCAGCGGGATCGCCGGTAGTCAGGGTGAAACTCGCCTCCTTGTTCAGGGTTTGTCCGTCTATCAGATTCGCACCATTGACCTTCACATTGGTGATGTCGGGACCTTTGGTATCTGCCATCGGCGTGACAGTAATAGTAGTCACGGCCTTATTCTCGCCCCCGGCAAGGTTGACGGTGGTGACGGCAATATAGTAGGGCATGTTATTGGCAAGGCCGGCAACCTTGGCTGTGGTACTAGTAGTCGTGACCTTGGGGGTCTTGCCCTGCACCGAGGTGTAATCGCTTTCAGCCACATAGACGCGGTACTCCTTGACCAACTGAGCAGGCTGGATAGCTGACCAGGAGAGCTCCACATAGCCGCTATACGCGGCAACGGTGACTCCGGGATTAGGGAGGAGGGTGATGCCGGTGATGGTCTTGCCCGCACTTGGGTTGTTGTCCCCGTCAATGGCCGTGACCTTGAAGGGATAGGAAGTGGCCGGGCTGAGGCCGGTCCGCTCATAGGTGGTCTGGGATGCCGGAAGCTGCTCACCTTCTGTTGCGTTGTTGAAAAAGGCCTTGTACCCTGCCAGATCACCCTTGGTATTGGCCGAGGCAGTCCAGCTGAAGACCAGGCGATCGCCATAGCAATCCACCTTGAGGTTGGTCACATCCTCCGGCGGGACAGTATCAGTCGGGATGCCCTGGGTGGTTGCGACGGCGTTGTTGACGTTGCCGGTTAGATCCACCGCCACCACTGCAAAATAATAGGTCTGCCCCTTGGTGAGGTTAGTGACGGTATAGGTAAAAGTACCAGCAGGAACAGTGGCAACAGGCGAGAGGCTAGAGGCATCAGTAAAGGGAGTGGTTGAAACGTAAATTCGATAGGAGGCGATGTCCCCGTGCACGGACTCGTCATACCCTGTCCAGTCAAGCTTGGCAAAGGTGCCGTCCCCTTTGCCGTCTACTTTAAGGGTCGTCACGGGCAGAGGCGAGATATCGTCAAATACAATTGTTACCAGGGCATCCGGGCTCTTGTTCCCGGCATTGTCTTGAGCCACAAACGTAAGCAGGTTTGCACCCCGCTGTAAAGTAACCGTGTACTGCCAGGTAGTGGCGGCGGTATAGCCGACCACTTGCTGATTGTTGAGCAGGATGGCTGCATAGGCCTCCTTGGTGCCGGTAATGACCTGGGTGAGGGTGTGCGTGGGGGTGGTCACGGTATTGATTCCCGGCGCAGGAGGGGCAAGGGTGTCCACTGTAAAGGTATACTGGGCCAGGGCTCCGAGGTTACCGTCGTTATCCACTAACTGGATATTCATGGTGTAGACCGAGTCCGCAAAGGCGCTCTCCGGCGTAAAGATCAGTTGGTTGCCTCCCTGAATGGTCCAGACACCGGGAACCGCAGTATTGGTCTTGTCCTTGATGGTATGAATGGTATTGTCGAGGTTGAGGCCCGACTCACCTGTCCGGTAATTGATTACCACGGTGGTCGGAGGAACATTGACCAGACTACTGTTGGCCGGTACAACGGAGGTGATAATGGGGGCAATGGTGGATATCAAGAAGTCCTCCATCAGCCAAATCTCCGGGATCACGGCACGCGGGGAGGTGCCGGGATTGGCATTGACGAACTTGAGCCGCAGATTCCCATCGGCATAGGAGGAGGCAGGGATCTTAAACTCATACTGGACCGGTTCGCCTGTCGGCAATGTCCTGGGGCCATGGATGGTCTTGTCATAGCCGTCTTGGAGGCTCTGGGTGATCGGCGTGGCGCCGCCGTTGAAGTAGCTGACCCGGATCTTGTAGGGCACGCCCACTGTCAAGCCGGTATAATCAAGAATCACTGCCTCGGCATCCCAGGCCATGGTGCGATCAGGCCGCTTGTTCGTAGAATCCCACTCATCGGAAGGCGTCCCCTGCACAAGCACTGGGGCAGTCATGGAGCCGAATGTCGAGCCGGCAGCAGCGCTGAAATTCCTATAAGAGTAATCGGTGAGAACGGTGGCGTGGAAGGGTGCGTAGGTGACATTGTTGCTCACCCGGTTCCCCTTGCCGGCAGTATTGGTCGCAGAGTGATAGGGGCCGCTGCCATCGGACTCACCCCACCAGTTCTGGGTGGCATCGACGACATTCGCGGTAGAATTAAGAATGCCATAGGTGCGGTTCATGATGAAGCGGTTGTTGTTGATGGTGCCTTTGGCGTTGTTGAGGATCTCGATGCCATCGGAGATATTGGTCGAGATCTCATTGAAGGTGATGTTGGCGTTGGCGTTTTGATCGAGGCGTATGCCATCAGTCCGGTTGCCCCATATCATGTTGCCGGTAATGGCCGGACTGGAAGACCTGACATCAAGACCAGTAGTGTTGACATTGATGGTGTTGTTAGTAACAGTAGCATTGGAGGAATTAAGACTTATCCCCGTCGTATTACCACTAATGGTATTGCCCGTAAGCGTCGCAGCGGAAGACGAAAGAGCTACCCCCGTCCCACTACCCGTAATGTTGCAATTGTCTATCCGACTGGTAGAATTGATAAGCAAAAACCCTCGCTCAGTGTTGCTCCTGAGCACACCTCCAGTAATGGTAGGCGAAACACCACCAATATAAACCCCACAATACGCATATTCACTGGTAAAGTTACTAACCGTTATCGAGGCAGTCTCAATAGAAAGGTTTGATTCCCAATCGGGAGGCTCCCTCCAATCATAATCTCTCTGCCCTCCATACCGAATCACTACATAGTCTAATACATTATTCTTACTCGTAGAGGTAAACCATAGATTGTACCAGTCCCCCCGAGCAGGTGTACTCCCCGTCCCATCCCCATTGGTATCTCCACCTATACTGTCATCCTTAAATGACGTAAAAGAAATACGATCCGTCTCAGTACCATCCGCTAACAACGTACCAGCAACCTTAAGCCGACCTCCAGAAGTAAACTTGACTACCGTACCAGCCGGTATGGTCAATGTCGCCCCCGACCCCACCAGTAACTGACCGGTAATGACGTAGGGCACACTAAAATTACCCCAGGTCATAGAAGTCGTGAGAGTCCCCCCTGCAATAGGGATGTAATTTCCTCCATTCCCACTGATGGTATTGTCACGGATAGTTGAGGTAATAGATTGACTGTCCAGGGTGATGGCATACCCAGAGTTGCCGGTAATCGTGTTCCCCGTAATAGTAGCAGTTGAGGACGTTACCGATATCCCCGTTCCATTACCGGTAATGGTGTTGTTAGTAACAGTAGCATTGGAGGAATTAAGACTTATCCCCGTCGTATTACCACTAATGGTATTGCCCGTAAGCGTCGCAGCGGAAGACGAAAGAGCTACCCCCGTCCCACTACCCGTAA
>Ga0299915_10000612_pt1 | contig 26809 bp, 37 predicted proteins | sample RVTome_13_FD_200263 | JGI IMG/M metagenome (GOLD analysis project Ga0299915, IMG submission 200263) | Soil microbial communities from uranium-contaminated site in the Upper Colorado River Basin, Wyoming, United States - RVT92D227 (version 2) ... | reverse complement strand
GACAGGGATCGATGCCCTGGCGTGGGCAAAACAGATGGAGGCGTATGGGGCCGGGGAGATCCTTTTAACCAGCATGGACCGGGACGGCACCCGCCTGGGATATGACCTGGAACTCACCCGCGCGGTGGTGGATAGCGTGCGGGTACCGGTGATCGCCTCCGGCGGTGTCGGGACCTTGGAGCACCTCTACGAGGGCCTCACCAGCGGGGGGGCGAGCGCGGCGCTGGCCGCCTCCATCTTTCACTACCGGGAGTATGCCATCAGCGAGGTGAAGGCGTGGCTGATGCAGCGGGGGGTGAGGGTAAGGCCCTAGATGAAGCGGCTCGTTATCCTGCTCGCGACATGGTGGGGTATGGGGTATGCTCCCGTTGCACCGGGGACAGCCGGGACCATCGCGGCCGTCCCTTTCTTTTTCCTCCTTTCTCTCCTTCCGTTTTATGGTTATCTCGCCTGCGTGCTGGGCATTGGCCTTGTGGCCTGCTGGGTTGCCGGCGAGGCGGAGCGTATCTTTCAAGAGCAGGATAGTCAACGTATCGTCATCGACGAGGCCGTAGGATTTTTGGTTACCATGACTGCCCTGCCACCTGCCTGGCCTTATCTGATCGCGGGGTTCTGCCTGTTCCGCTGCTTTGATATCCTCAAACCGCCGCCCATCCGCCTCATAGAACGAAAGGTAAAAGGGGGTTACGGGGTGGTGCTCGACGATGTGCTCGCCGGCATCTACGCGCATATCGCCCTGCGCATACTCTCTTTTTTCATTTCCTTCCTCCCATAGGCGACAATTTTTCTTTACCCACGAATCCCGTCGTGGCGGGGAAATCATAAATCCCCCCTTTGCCCTCCTTATAGCAAAGGGGGGCTGGGGGAATTTGAACCTCTATTTCTTGTCTTGACAATACACACCATAGGTGTATCGTATGTATAATATACACATAAGGAGGGAGTCGTGCGGACCAATATCGTTATCGACGACGATCTGTTGGAAGAGGCCTTTGCCGTGAGCAGATCGCGTACCAAAAAGGAGCTGGTGCACGAGGCCCTGCGGGAGTTAATCCGCCTCAGGCGGCGCAAGGATCTGTCCGAATTGGCCGGCTCCATCGAATTGCATCAGGGCTATGACCACAAGCAGCTGCGGAAGATGAGGGGATGATCCTCGTTGATACCTCCGTGTGGATCGAGGTGCTCAGGGATAAGACGGGGAAGGTAGTTCAGGCCTTCCGCGAGAGGATCGGCACGGAGATTTGTGTCTTCAGTCGCTTTACCCAGCTTGAGCTCCTCCAGGGGGCCAAGGACGAACGGGAATGGGGGCGCCTTGATGACTATCTGTCAACCCAGTACTATCTCGAAGCGACGGAAGATAGCTGGAGAGAGGCGGCGCGGATATACTTCGAGCTGAGAAGGGCAGGGATCACCCTCACCAGCCCCGTGGATTGCTGTATAGCCCAGATAGCTCTGGAGGCAGGTGCGCTCCTGCTGCACCAGGATCAGGACTTTGAAAAGATCGCCGGGATCAGACCATTGACTGCCGAGCGGTTTCAGCCAAATCCAATTATTTGATTCTTTTGGGACTTTCCCCTCTGTCTAGTCGAGGGCCTGGGACAGGGGGACGATCCGTATCCCCGCGGACTTGATCTTGGCGATCATCCCCTTGAGGGCGGTGACGGTGGAGGGGTAGGGGTGGCATATCCCGATGGCCTTGCCGTGCTCCCGGGCGAATCGGATCAGCCCTTCCAGTTGGGCCCGGATGTCCTGCACATCGTTCTCGTTGTCCAAAAAGATATCCCTCTCCCCTGCAAGCAGGGCCAACTCGCGGGCGATCCGATACCCTTGGGTCTTGGCCGTGGTGCGGCTGTCGAGGAAGAAAAGCCCCCTCTTTTTCAACTCTCCCAGCACGAGCCGCACCGATTCACCATGTTCCATGAATCTCGATCCCATGTGGTTGTTTACCCCCGCGATGAAAGGGACTGCATCGAGGTCCTTCCGCAGCTGGTGCAAGAGCTCTCGTTCGCTCATGGCGACGAAGAGAGCCCCCTTGCCCGGATCCTTTAAGGGAAACCCCCGGGGTTCCATCGGGAGATGAAGGATTACCTCCCGGCCCTGGGCGTGGGCCTCTTGGGCGATGCGGCGGGAATGCCTCTGCAAAGGCAGGATGGAAAAGGTCAGGGATGCGTCCAGGCGCAAGAGCTCCTCGGCGATCCGTTTGTCCGGCCCGAGGTCGTCCACCACAATGGCCAGGCGAGGCCGCGGGGGCCTCAGCGGGGGAGGCTTCAGCTTCGGGGGGTAAAAGATCAGGTGATGGGCCAGGAGGTTATCGACCTTTATATCTACCTCCCGTGCGCCGTCCTGGGCCTTTGACTCGGTGAGGGTCACCCCCGGGCAGGCACCCTGAATCCTCCGGACCAGCTGGGAGGTGACCTTGTCCGGTTCTACCCCTTGGGGCAGCGTTACCTCCCAGCGCGAGAGGGTCCATGTCTTACTTCCGTACCGCTGTTCTTCTCCCCGCTTCTGGATTGCCCCTTGGGGTATCTCCAGTTGAGAAAGCTGGGCGAGGAGGAGCTGATCAATGGCCCGCACCCGCTCGGCCAAGGGAGGCGGTTGCTTCACGTGGAGATAGAGGAGGATGATCGAAAAGAGGACCCCGACGAACAGGAGGAACTTGAAAAAGAGGGGAATCTTTCTCCCCCTCTTGTGTCCCCTCCGCGGTGGGATGCTCCTTTTCACGGTGGGCCTTTGCCTGGTGTATGTCATCGGTGTAGAGGTCTTTCGCCTTCTGCCCTTCACCAATCCCCTTCGCTTATTTCGTCCCCTTATCGAGGTACTTCTGAAGGATCGTCATCCCTTTCAATTGCTCCAAGGCCCTGTCCAGATCGCGATCCGCCGCCGGTTGCTCTTCAACCATCTTCTGCGGCGCCTTCTCAGCCGCCGGCAGAGGGATGTCCGGTTCAATCCCCTTCTCATGGATGGTGCGGCCCTTCGGGGTGTAATAGCGGGCCGTGGTCAGCCTGATACCGGAGCCGTCGTCCAAGGGGATGATGGTTTGCACTGAGCCTTTGCCAAAGGTTTTGGACCCCATGATCACCGCCCTGCCATAGTCTTGGAGGGCGCCGGCTACGATCTCCGAGGCGCTGGCACTGCCTTGATTGACCAGGACGACCATCGGCCAGTTGGGCATGGTCCCCTCCAGGTGGGCGTTAAAGGCCGTCTTTTCCTCCTCATTTCGCCCCTTGATAGTGACGATTACCCCGCTGTCCAGAAAAAGATCGGACACCTCCACCGCCTGATCCAGGAGTCCGCCTGGGTCGTTCCTCAGGTCCAGGATGAGACCTTTGATCCCTTCGGGATTCTCCTTCTGCAGCGCCTCAAGCGCCTTTGCCGCGTCCGCCAAGGTCTTTTCCTGGAATTGCGATATCCTGAGGTAGCCATATCCCTTTTCTAGGGTCTTATACTTGACGCTCTGGATCTTGATGATATCCCTGACCATGCTGACCTCTTGGGTCTGGGTGAAGCCCTCGCGAAAGATCGCGATGGTGACGTGGGTGCCCTTGGACCCCCGCAGCCTCTTCACGCACTCCATAAGATTCAACCCCTTGGTCGATTCCTCATTGATCTTCAGGATCTTGTCACCCGCCTTGATCCCTGCCCGATAGGCCGGGGTGTCCTCGATGGGTGAGATGACCGTCAGGATCCCGTCCTTTATGGCTATCTCAATGCCCAGCCCGCCAAAGCTCCCCTTGGTCTCCACCTGGAGCTCACGGTACATATCCGGGTCGAGGTAGGCGGAGTGGGGATCAAGGCTGCTGAGCATGCCCTCTATCGCCCCGGAGATGAGGTCTTCCGTCTTGACATCCTCCACGTAGTTCTTTTTGATTATCTCCAGGCAGTCGGTGAAGACCTTGAGCTTTTCGTAGGTCTTGTTCGAGAGGGCCGAGACGTTATGGACGCTGAGGCCACCCACGACGAGGCCGAAGACGAAGCCGAGCAGTATCAACCAACCTATCTTTGTGTTCTTGAACATGCTTTCCTCCCTTGCGTCATCTGTTATTTCCTCTGCCCTTTGTTCGGCAGGGCGAGCCACGTTAAGGGATCCACAGCCGTGCCGTGATATCTGATCTCAAAATAGAGCAGGGGGCCCTCGATGGACCCCGTGCTGCCAACCAGGGCCACCGTCTCGCCCATCCGCACCTCATCACCCACCCGCTTCAGGAGGCGCGAGGCATGAGCGGCAACCGAGTGATACCCTTCGCCATGGTCGATGATCAGCAGATTTCCATATCCCTTGAACCACGCAGCATAAGCTACCTTTCCGTTGAAGATCGCCTTAATCTGCGCCCCTTCCGGGGCCTCGATGCCTATTCCCCGTTCCCTTCCCTTGGGTGAGAAGGTGTTACCTTCCAGCGGCGGCGGTAGTTGTCCCCGCAAGGCCTTAAAGCCCGTGCTTTTGAGGGCAGCGGCCTTGATCGTCAACTTCTGGATCAGGGAGCGCAAGGCCTTTTCCCTCTCCTTTAACTCGGCGATCGCCTTCTCAGAGGCTACTCGTTCATGCTGTACAGCGGCCAGCAGTGTCGCCTTTTTCCGCACCTCCCGCTCTACTTCCCCCTTTTTGGCCTCTACCTCACCCCTTTTTTTTGAGAGGGCCGCCTTTTCCGCTATCAGAGCTTGTTTCCTGTCCTTCTCCTCCTCAATGCCTTGCTGATATGCCTGCAGGAGCTGCACATCGTTTCCCACCACTAATTGGAAGGCCTTATACCTTCTCAAGGCGTCGCTGTAGCCCTCGGCAGAAAAGAGGACCCGCGCCGCCCCCACCCGATGGAGTTTATACATGGCCCGTACCCTGGATTGAAACAGCTCACCCAGCGCGGCCAAGCTGGTTTCCAGCCGCGCGATCTCCTGTTCCTGGCGGGCCACTCTCTGCTCAAGCGCCTTCATCTCTGCGTCCAGTTCCCCGAGCTCTTTCTTTTTTCTATCGAGCTGGCGCTCGATTTTATCGAGGGCATCGGTAATCCTCTTTTCCTCCCACCATTTCCTCTTAACCTCCTTCTTCTTTTCTGTGAGCTCTTTCTCTACCTCCGTCAGGTCGCCCTTCTTCTTCTGGATGGCCTTGTCCAGTTCCCTCTTCCCTTGGCCCCACGAGGGTGAAGGAAGGAGGAATGCGACGACGAGGATGGCAATGAACACCTTCACCCCCTAAATCCCCGCGGCTTTTCTCAAAGAGAGGAGGCCTCCCAGCAGCCCCGATGCCACCCCAATCCCCAGGATCCAGGCGATCATAGCGGGGGGCAGGAAACTCAGACGCAGCTCGCCGAAATAAAGGCTCACGTAGGGTGCAACCTTGAGGGAGAAGAAGTGGAAGAGGGCGAGGAGCAGCAGGATAGAGCCCCCCGCACCCAAGAGCCCCTGTAAACCGCCCTCGAGGTAAAAGGGGAGTTTGACAAAGGCGTCCGTAGCCCCCACCAGCTTCAATATCTCGATCTCACCTTTTTTATTGTAGAGGGTAAGACGGACGGTATTGGCGGTTACGGAAACAATGATGGCCACCAGCACCCCACCCAAGATCCATACCCCCCACCTGAGCGTGTAGAGAAAAAGGGAGAACCTCTCCAACCAAACCCCACCGTATTGGATTTCCTCTGCCTCTTGAATGGTACTGAGTCTCGCCGCCAGGGCCCGTATGCGCTCCGGGGTCCTGAAGCGCTCATCCATCTGGATCTCAAAGGATGCCGGAAAGATTTCTTCCTTCATCCCCTTCAACACCCCTCCATAGCCGGCAAGATCCCGCTCAAAGGACTCCTTGGCCGTGCGCTGAGAGATATACCGTACCTCTCGAATTCCCCCTTCCTTTTGCAGTTCTCCCGTTAGTTGGAGAATCCTCTGCTCCTCTACGCCGTCCTTGAGATAGAGGATGATTTGCACCTTCTTCTCCCACGCCTCCAGCAAGGAGGCGAGATTGAGGGGGAGGAGCAGAAAAGCGGCGAAGAGGAAGAAGGAGATAGCGATAGTCCCTATGCTTAAGATATGGGCAGGGCCGTTTTCCTTCATAACCCCAAAGGTCCTTCGGACGAGGGACAGGGCACCCATGGTTACCTTCCAGCTGCCATTTCTCCCCGGTAAAGGGGTATGGTCCTCTTCTTGTAGTGAGCCACCAGGCCTGTATTGTGGGTTGCCACCACGACGGTTGTCCCCAAGTTGTTGACCTTCTCCAAGAGGTCCAGTATCTCCACCGTGAGGTCAGGGTCCAAATTGCCCGTGGGCTCGTCCGCCAGGATGATGGAGGGGGTATTGGCCAAGGCACGAGCGATGGCAACCCGCTGTTGCTCCCCTCCCGATAATTTAAGGGGGGGTTGTCTCAAGACCCGCTCCTCCAATCCCACCACTTTCAAGACCTGCCTGGCCCTTTTCGGGATCTCCCTCTTGTTGTACCCCAGGGCTCTGAGGACCAGCGCGATATTGTCATAAACGGTCTTGTTGTTTAACAGTTTGAAATCCTGAAAGACAAACCCCACCTCTCTGCGCAACAGCGGTATCTGAGAGTGCTTGATCCTGGACAGATTCCTTTTGTTGACCAAGATCTCCCCCTGATCCGGCCTCTCCATACGGATGATCAATTTCAACAGCGTCGTCTTTCCCGCCCCGCTGGGCCCGGTGACGAAGACAAATTCGCCCTTTTCTATCTTAAAGCTGACATTGGCCAGGGCCTTGATATTTCCCGGGTATGTCTTGTAGACCTTAAAGAATTGGATCATATAACCGTCTTTATGCCCACCTCCCTCAGGGCTGCCCCTGCCTCCGCTCATGCGGATACCATCTTTTCGGAAAGGACCCTGCGGCGTCTTCGTCAAATACTGTCAGTGCTATAGTAGCCTATTATGGCATTGAATGCAAGGATGAGCAGGATGATGCGAGGCGCTTGCGATTTCATCCAATTTCCGTTAACCTGTGATAGTAGCGAATAGGACAAGTCACCCTGGGCCACAATAGAAATCACCATGGAACAAACCACGAACAGGTGAAAAGGGAAACGCATGTGATAATCCGGTTACTGTTCTACGGGGCTATCGGTTGTGGCGTATTGGTTTTAGCGGCGTACCTGTGGCAACGGAAGATGGTGTATTTTCCCGATCGCGCAAAGCCGTCGGAGAGCCGCGTCCGGGCCCTTGGCTTGCGGTTTTGGCCCGACTCCGGCGATGCATACAGGGGTTTTATCGGCATGGCGGCCCCCGCCGGCAAGAAAGGCACGGTCGTGGCGTTTCACGGCAATGCAGGGGGTGCTTGGGACCGAGCCTACTATGTGCACGCGCTGGTGCCGTTGGGTTATCGCGTTGTGGTGGCCGAATATCCGGGGTACGGCGGTCGGCCGGGAAGGTTGGGCGAACGTCATTTTGTAAAAGATGCGAAAGAGACGGTGCGACGCGCGTATGAGGAATTTGGCGGCCCGGTGTTCCTGTTGGGCGAATCATTGGGAAGTGGGGTGGCTGCGGCAGTTGCCGCCGATCCATCGCTTCCCGTGGAGGGGGTGGTTTTGATAACGCCCTGGGATTCGCTGCCGGCAATGGCCCAGACGCTCTATTGGCACTTACCCATACGGTGGTTGGTGCGCGACAAATACGATAACGTCCGCGCTTTACAAGCGTTCGGCAAGCCGGTTGCCGTTGCGCTGGCCGAAGGGGACGAGATCATACCCCAAAAACGTTCCCTGCGGCTGTATGAGTCATTGGCTGCTCCGAAACGGCTATGGGTTTTCGAAGGCGCCGGACACAACAGCTGGCCGGCAGGTCCGAACGAGGCGTGGTGGCGCGAGGTACTGGATTTCGTAGCGGCACAACACGGCAAGCCAGGGCCACGGTAAAAATATAAGAATTATCTGGCTTTTCTTTTCAGGCAGGTATATGATTGGGCAATGGCATGGAGATCCCTCATTGCATCTTCAGGCGCGCCTTATCACGGGATAAGGCGGAGTGATTGTCTTGAGCGTACAGAAGCAGTGAGAAGGAAGTACATGATTTTCTGGATTGATTCCCTTTATCCTCCTAGTTCTCCGCCCTGGTAATCAGAACCTTCATCGAGCCATTAATAATAGTATAGTGAGTAGCTATGAAACAGGGGAACATTAGAAATATCGCCATCATCGCCCATGTAGATCACGGGAAGACAACGCTTGTAGACCAGCTTTTCAGACAGAGCGGGATGTTTCGCGATAACGAGGTGGTCGAAGAGCGGCTCATGGATTCTCTGGATCTCGAGAGGGAGCGGGGCATCACCATCTCTTCAAAGAACGGTTCCTTTGTTTATAAGGATTTCTTCATTAATATTATCGACACCCCGGGGCATGCGGATTTCGGCGGCCAGGTCGAACGGGTCCTTAAAATGGCTGATGGCGCCCTTCTCCTGGTGGATGCGGCGGAAGGGCCAATGCCTCAGACCCGCTTTGTCCTGCACAAGGCGCTCACCATGCACATGCCCGTTATAGTCGTTATCAACAAGATAGATAAGCCGGCGGCCCGGTGCGACTGGGCAGTCGATCAGGTCTTTGATCTTTTTGTAAAGCTGGGCGCCCCCGATGAGATACTTGATTTTCCCGTTATGTATACCTCTGCAAAAGCGGGTTACGCCACACGCGATTATACCCAGAACCACGGCACCATGGTTCCGCTTTTCGAAATGATCGTGAATGCCGTTCCTCCTCCGACCGGAAACCCCGAAGCCCCGCTGCAGATGCTGGTGAGCTCGCTCTCCTATTCTCCCTTTCTCGGGAGACTCGCTATAGGAAAGATAACCTCCGGGCTGTTAAACATAAACAGAGACGTAGCCGTCATAAAAGCCGACGGTTCCATATCTCCTGCCCGCATCACGAAGATCTTCCGGTTCAGAGGCAACGGCAAGGAAGAGGTTGAAGCTGCCGGTGCCGGTGAAATCGTGTCGGTAGCAGGGATGGAATCCGTTGTGGTTGGCGAGACCCTTGCCGACCCTGAACATCCTCTCCCTCTTCCCGGCATCACGGTCGATCCGCCGACACTCTCCATGAATTTCATCCCTAACGACTCGCCCTTTTCCGGCAAGGAGGGGAGGTTTCTTACGTCGAGACATCTCCGTGAGCGTCTCATTCGTGAGACGCTGTCGGACGTTGCCCTCGTGGTAGAAGAGATGCACGATGGTATTGGATATAAGGTATCCGGCAGAGGCGAGCTTCACCTCTCGATCCTTATAGAGACGATGCGCAGGGAGGGCTATGAGTTTCAGGTTACACGCCCCAGGGTTATACTCAAAGAGGGAAAGGGCGGAATGCTTGAACCTTATGAAGAAGTGACGATTGATGTCGACGGCGCCTACGCAGGCACTGTGATCGAAAATCTTGGGAAAAGGAAAGGCCAGATGGTCGACATGCACCACGATAACGGGATGGTCAGGATGCGATACAGGGTTCCGACCAGAGGACTTATCGGTTTCCGCTCGGAATTTCTGACCGAGACAAAAGGTATGGGCACGATGAGCTACATATTTGACGGTTATGACTGTCACGCCGGCGCAATAAAGAACCGGAACAACGGGGCCCTTGTGGTAAAAGACCAGTGCAGCACCGTGGCGTATGCCCTGTTCAACCTTCAGGAAAGGGGGCAGCTGTTTCTCGGGCCCGGCGAAAAGGTTTACGGTGGCCAGATCATCGGAGAACACAGCCGCGAAAACGACCTCGTGGTGAACCCTGCCAAAGGGAAAAAGCTTACAAACATGAGGGCTGCGGGCTCTGATGACGCCGTTGTCCTTCCCCCCTGCAGGAAGATGAGCCTGGAAGAATGCATTTCCTACATCAGTGATGACGAGCTCGTTGAAATAACTCCCTCCTCAATCAGATTGCGAAAGATCATGCTCGACGAGAATCAGCGCAAAAGGGCCAGATTAAACGCGGAAAAGCAATGAGAGCACCGTGCCTTTGACAGAAAGGCACCGGGGACAGCGGCACGGAGACTCAATATGAAGGATCTTTATAAAAAGGCAAAGAGGTTCGTAATCGCGATAATAGGTTTTACCGTTTTGTTGATCGGCGTGGTGATGATTGCGACGCCCGGGCCCTCTATACTCGTAATACCGCTTGGCTTGGCAATCCTTGCCACTGAATTTATTTGGGCTAGGAGGCTGCTTAACAAAGTAAGAGGTCAATTACAAGACAAGGCCCTTCGCCCCTTTCGCTGGTTCAAACGGAGGTTTCTTTAATCACAGGCAGAGATATTCGGTATCATGACAAGAGAACGAACCCCGCACCCTAATTTTTATGGTCAACCGCTTTTGCTAAGTTGGATACCCCATGATAAAATCGCACTTGCCCAAACGGACAATTTTGGCGATAACTCAGATACAAATCAAAGTTACGCATAATTTCACGATAATTATTGTTGGGGCAAACGGTCCAGGCATTCCCTGCCGAGGGAGGTCAAAACCATGAAAATGGTGTCCCTTTTGATTGCACTTTCAGTTATTGCACTGCTACCGGGTGCTGGCGTGTCCTCGGGGTATCGTTGTGAGGGGAAGATCATCTCCGTCGGTGATACGAGCGGCGAGCTACTCGCGAAATGCGGCGAACCTGACTGGAAACAGTCCCACACCGAGGAAATCGTTAAGACCCTCGATAAAGACAATAAACGAAAGATTATCATTGATGTGGAAGAGTGAACCTACAACCTCAGCCCCCAGCGCTTCATGCGCATCTTCAAGCTCAAGAATGGCAGGGTAGTGGACATGCGGCTCGGAGATTACGGCTACGCAGAAGAAGGGATGAACCAGTTTCAATGCGGTGCACAGAGCGTTTCGGTGGGCGACTCTGCCGCCGAGGTGGTGGCAAAATGCGGTGAGCCAGCGTGGAAGGATGAGCGGGAAGAGATCATCCGGGAGCGAATCGACGACGAGACGGTACGCAAGGTCCGCATCACGGTTGAGGCTTGGACGTATAATTTCGGGCCGAACCAGTTCCTGCGCATCTTCACCTTACGAAACGGAAAGGTCACGAACATCCGGACCGGCGGACGCGGCTACGAGGTGAAGCCGAATCAAGAACAGCAGTAGCAACCGGCTATGACCCAGAGAAAAAAAGGTTCCCCGCAGGGGCGCAGAAGACAGGGAAGAAACGAACTGAAATTTTGCATTGCGGCAAATTGCCAACTGGTTCCTCATTTTGGGATAGCTTGGGGAAATGATGATTACCAACGGTTCTCAAAACGGGACGCGTGAGAAAAAATCGGCAGCAATAACCTCTGTTATTGCGGCGGTTGGCCTGACCGGTTTCAAGATCGTCGTAGGGTTGACCACCGGAAGCCTGGGCATTCTCGCCGAAGCTGCCCATTCCGGGCTCGATCTCATGGCTGCCGTGATGACCTTCCTGGCGGTTCGCATCTCCGGCAAACCGGCGGATCGCAATCACCTCTACGGCCACGGCAAGGTGGAAAACCTGTCCGCCCTTTTTGAGACCCTGCTCCTTCTGCTGACATGTTTTTGGATCCTGTACGAGGCCGGCCACCGTCTTCTGTATCATGCCGCCCATTTGCGAGTCACCTTCTGGTCCTTCGCCGTCATGATCACATCAATCGTGGTAGATCTCTCCCGTTCCCGTGTCCTTTATAAAGCAGCTAGGAAGTATAACAGCCAAGCCCTGGAGGCAGATGCGCTGCACTTCAGCACCGATATCTGGAGCTCCGGCGTGGTAATTCTGGGATTGATCTGCGTGAAGATCAGCGAGCGGGTACCGAGTGTGACATTCATGCGCAACTCAGATTCGGTAGCAGCCATCATGGTGGGGCTGATCGTGGTTTACGTCAGCGTAAAACTCGGTATTCGCACGATTCAGGCGCTGCTCGACGTTGCCCCATCAGGCATCGAGGATACAATCATCTCCGCGGTAGAATGCCTGCCGGGCGTGGCCGATTGTCATAATGTGAGGCTTCGGCATTCCGGATCCCAGCTTTTTGTGGATATCCATATCCTGGTAGATGGCAATCAAACCTTAAAAGAAGCCCATGATCTCACAGAAGAAATCGAATACACCATCCAGCGCCTTCTGCCGAATGTCGATGTCACGGTCCACCCCGAGCCAAATGAGCCTACTATGTGATATACTATCGGACATGGGATGATGCAGAGGGCTGCCTTATATATTTTCTGGTTCATGCTCGTTTTTCCCCTGTCCGGCACCATTGCGTCCTCTCAGGATCAGGCGATCGTTTCATCGAACGTGGGGGAATGTACGCTCACTGTCGAAGCAAACGCAAAGTGGCATACGCTGAGGCTGCGCGCTCATCATCCCAGAGGCAGGGGCTGTCATATCGACAAAGACTCGATGTTGTCGGCGCTGAGCGCGGCATTTTTAAAGACCGAATCGCCGAAGCTTGAAGGGGGTTACTCTTCGTTGTTTATCGGCAGGCTTATTGATTACCCCTGGCTGTCACAATATCTGGCAAGCGCCGCCTACAAGGATGATGGATGGGACTCAAGGAGAGGGAAGCCGGTGGCCATGGACATAAACCGCTATGTTGCTCACGTGTTATCGAGAAAAGAGCTGTTAGCAGACATAGAGACGGCTTTTGCAACCGGCGGGTATAGGATCATTAGCGTGTCTGTGGAAAAGGTGCTCGTGCTAGGCTTTCGCGAAGTGCCGCTCTATCAGGGTGATAGGACGCCGGGGCTGGTGCCTTTTGACGCGATGGTTTGGTTTAGACTTGAGAAGGATTGAAAAGATGATGAACATAAAACTATATATAGTTATTGCCGTTTCTTCCTTCGGCTTGATGATTGTCGGAAGCATGATCGGCGGCCTTCTTGGGTCAAGAGGGTATGCCTCCGATCCCCAGCTGGAAAAAACGATGTTAATAATCTATGGTGTCCTTTTTCTCGCCCTTGCCTTCGCAGCAGTGCCGATCTTATTGCGGGTATTTACCACGCTGCAAGCGAAGATCGGCAATGGGGATCTACCCCCCATACGATGGATCAGAAAAAATGAATCCGTCATAACCTATTGGGTGTGGGGGATTTTTCTCCTGGGGCTAGTCATAGCGCTCCCCACCGCACTCAAGGATTGGTTTTCAAAATAGCACCTGGAATCCAAGGGCGCTCATAGCCCACCCGACGGGGCTCCCCAGCGAGTATGACGCCGGGATCTACAAATACCTTGACCCTGCCGATATCCCTCTGCTATAATTCATCATGCGATCCCGTGCGCACTTCGGAGAATTCCTTGACTGAGGTTCATAAACCATGAAGCGTATTTTCATCATATGTTTTATATCTCTCCTTGTGGCGTGCAACGCCTTTGCGGGAAGGAAGGGTGGATCAGGCATGAAATCACAGAATGACCTCATGGCAGTGCTGTCCTGTTTCGGCTATGGGTATACCGTATCGGTTGTCATTAACGGGGCCCCCACCTCGATAAAGGGGGGTAAATCTGAAAGCATGCGGCTTTTCAACCAGGATAATGAGATGGCAAAAGGCGCGTCCCCCGACATGAAAAAATTATTCATATTGAAACCGGGTGAAAACCAGCTTCAGATCGCGTTCAAGAAAGAGGGCAGCGCGAATGATACGCTCACCGTCTCGCTTGAGCTGGAATCTTACCCGGCACCGGTGTTCTTGCTCTACAGCGCCAAGAAGCCATCGGGAAAGGTGCATACAAGCGTCAGCCTCCAGAAGGACGTCCCTCAGAATTTCAAACCGGTATTTATCTCCGATGAGGGGGAGAACAGATCCGTCTTTGTCCATGTCAGCACCATGGATGCCACGGTTACCCCTATCCTGAACGGCGTTACTGGGATGACGCTTGCCGGGATGCCCGGCTCAATACCGCTTGAGGGGACAAAACCAGGCAAGAATGAACTGGTTGTCAAGTATAAGGCAGATCCATCCTCGACCAGGGAATTGCAGTTCGCCGTCATTACCCCGGAGGGGGCGCGCCTTATCACCAAGAAGATAACTGATCCGTCGGAAAAGGAAGAAAGGTTCTCGTTCAACGCGAAATGAGCGAGCGCCATTGCAAACACCCTCGAGGGTATCTTTTCATCTCTCGCAGGGTGTTCGGAGTCGGATACTGCATGGAAGATCCTTTCCATGCCCGCACGATCTGAAAAGACCTTCCGGGGCTTATTCTTTTCAAGTTGTTCCCCTCTTGGCCGTTTGCTATGGGCATAACGAAGCGGGATATCAAGGTTCTTAAGCAGACAAGCTCCAAACAATTCCGTTTGGCGTGTACCATAGGCATTGCCCTGGCAATCATGGTCTTCTTAATAGGCGCGGTGAATAATATACGCCTTTGGCACGGCTTCGGCGCTCTGGCGGGGCTCACCGTTGGACAGGTCTTCAGCACCTGGATCAAGGGTGTTTCTGAATCGCAAGCTTCTCTTGAAATAGTGCTGCTGGCAACACAAAGATTGCAGATGGCGCTTATCTCGCTGGCGGTGGTTGCCATATTAGTGGTGGCACTCTGGGCCCTGCTCACCACATCCACCAGAAACGCTCGCATACTGGAGTCTCTCAAGGGCAAGCGACGCTGACCGTGCCGGGGAGGAGGCAGGTATGAATAAGAGAGAAGGGGGTCATCTGCTGGAAAGGCTGGCCGGGATCCTTATCCGCTGTTTCTTTCTGTCCGTCGCGCTGTTGCTTGTCTGGTTCTTTTTCTACGTGCTGGGGGGAGGAGACCTGAGCTATAACATCAATTCAAGATGGTCCTCATTGAGCAGACACGACTATGATGTGCTGAATTATTACGCCATGGCATTCGTCAAGCTGTGCGCCATCCTCTTCTTCTTGTTTCCCTATCTCTCCATTAGGCTGGTGTTACGAAAGAAGAAAAAGAAGAGATAACCGTCAATGCATCAGGACGCGGCACTGCCCAAGCAAAGCGGACGTACCGCATTTGCGGTAAAGGAGGCCATATGACTATTCGAACGTATACGAAGTCAATCCTGCTTGTTGCGCTTGTTACTCTTTCTCTGGGGGGATTCTTGCTCCACGTCAGGATCCATCCGGTCTCGCAAAATTCATCGAACCTTATTCCGTTGATCTCGGGTGCCCTGAGCATCCTGGTGATTCCCCTGCTGTTTTCCTTCAAGAAGACGATCGAGTACGGCTATGTGTTAAACGGACTATTAGCGATCGTCGGCACGATCGGGATGGCTCACTTTTCCATAGTTCATTGGCCTGCCCCGGCGACGCTGGGATCGATCATCTTGAAGACAACACTCGCCGACATATTGATCGTCTGGAGCAAATTCTTCATCGGGAAGGCCCTTTTTGATCTTGAATTCTACGGCTATGATCCGCGCCAGGCCAAAAAGGGTAAAACGTACCGTTACCCGAACCTCGGGTGGTGGATGGTCCACCTGGTAGCGATCAGCCTGGTCTATCTTCTCGGCAACCTAGTATGGAGGCAATTATGAGAAGGTTTAAACTGTTTACCTTGAACTGGTGGATCCTTCATCTCCTGGCCATCTTATTTTTTTTGTATTTGGGCCATGCCGTTCACTTTGTGAGAGGATTGCCCGGGTAGAATCCTTATTTTTTGATATCCAAGGAATAACCGCCTGCGATGGAGCCAGGTCAGACAAAGAGGTGATCCGCTTTCGTTCCATATATGCAGGCGAATCCAAGATTAGGTCTTGTCGGAAAATGCAAGCATGCAAATACTGCGGCCGATTAAAGACGCTCGTTAAATCGCATATCATCCCACGCTCATTTTGCGAGATTAAATCCTTCCAACAGAATGCGTCTTATAACGCGCTCTCCCTGCCGTCGGATTCCGAAGATTTAAAACCTGTCAAGCGATCAATCGGGGTGTACGATGACGAGTTGTTCTGCAAGGATTGTGAAGATAAATTTATGATCTACGATGCGTACGCATTCAAGATATTGAACGAACAAGGCAATCGCAGAAAAACCTTGAGAGATGAGCAAGGGCAAGTGCTCGGCGCCTATTATGAAACCTATGACTATAATAAACTAAAACTTTTTTTCATCTCTGTTTTATTGAGGGCCGGGCTGAGCGACGTTTTTTTCTTTAAGCATATTAAGGTCGGACCATACCTTGAGCTGCTCAAAGAGGCGATCGATGCCGGGCAGGCGCCGGCAGCAAACGATTTCGCGGTTTTTCTGGCATATTATGATGAGATAAAAAAGGGGCCGATACTGTTCCCTCCGGCTCAGAAAAGAATAGAAAAAATAAAATTTTATCATTTTCATATAGGCCAGGTTATTTTCTACATTAAGATCGACAAGAGAGATACCCCGCAGGGGTTGCAGCCGATTATCCTGAAACCATGGGGAAAGCTTTTTCTTATGAGATTCAGCCACGAGGATTCAAATACCTTCGACATACTCAAGGGCATTGCGAGGATTCACCATGGAATCGAATAAAAAAATTCGTATCTTTGATGGCGCCACCGCGATTGTCACGGGCGGCGCATCGGGCATTGGCCGGGCGCTTGCTGAAGAATTGGCAAAACGCGGCGGCGAGGTGATAGTGGCCGATCTTCAGATCGCATTAGCGGGAAAGGTTGCCTCAAAGATCCGTGCCTCCGGCGGCAAGGCAAAGGCGGTGAAAGCGGATGTGACCGATTTTCCCGCTATGGAGCGGCTGATTCGATCGACTGTTAAGCGTTTCGGCCGGTTGGACTATATCTTCAATAATGCGGGGATCGTCATCGGCGGCGGCGTCGACCTGTACGGCATCGCGGATTGGCATAAGGTTATCGATGTCAATCTTTGCGGCGTGATCAATGGCATTCAAGCAGCTTACCGGATCATGCTGGAGCAGGGATTCGGGCATATCGTCAATACCGCCTCCATGGCCGGATTTATGCCGGGTCCCGGGAATACAGTCTACACCATGACCAAACATGGGGTAGTGGGTCTTTCAACATCGCTGCGGGCCGAGGCCGCGCTGATGGGTGTGCGCGTGAGCGTCATATGCCCCGGCGTTATTCGAACCCCCATACTGGAGGGGGGAGGAAGATATGGCAAGATGCTTGTAGATATGTCCCCTGACCGGCAGCAACGCATGTCGGAGATGTTCGAAAAACTCAAGCCCATGCCCCCGCATATATTTGCACGCAAGGTGCTCAATGCAGTTGCAAAAAACAAGGCGATCATTATTGTGCCGGCATGGTGGAAGGTCTTCTGGTGGATCAACCGGTTGTCCCCTGCCCTCGGGATATTCCTTGCCCAAAGGTCTTTTCAGCATAACCTCAAGAAACTCGGGTTGCTGCAGATGCAGTAAACCGCTTTCACTAATGAGTTACGTATTCCCCAACATAATGCAATGACGTTATACGTATTCTTGCTGGTACTATTCTCCGCCTTCTGCCATGCGACGTGGAACTTTGCGGCACGCAAAGCAGCCGGAAATCTGATGGCTATCTGGCTGGGCTTGTGGTTGGGATGTGCGGTTACTTTTCCAGGTGCGATAGGCATCATCATCCATGACGGACTTCGTGGCATGGCGCAGCTGCAGGGGATCATCTGCATCATCGCCACGGGCTTGATTCATAGTGTATATTTCCGTTTGCTGGCTGCCGGATATGAGGAGGGCGAGATTTCCCTCGTTTATCCAATCGCGCGTGGTTCAGGCATTGCCTTAACCGCGATCTTAGCCGGTTTACTCCTGAAGGAGCAGCTTACTGTTCTTGGGTCAATCGGCATTGGCCTTGTTTGTTTGGGTATTATTTCCTTGAGCACAAGTGCACACAAAAGGGCGGACAACACAAAGGCGGTAAGATTAGCTTTGTGCATCGGAGCCTCGATCGTTGCTTATTCCTTAGTTGATAAGGTTGGCGTCGGTTACATCAATCCGGTTGTATATATATGGTCGATGTTCCTGATCGCGGGAATTGCCCTGACGCCATTGCTTGTAAGGCGTTACCATGGAATGCTCCGGCAGGTAGCCAAGCACTATATGGGATATGCCGCAACCATTGGTATTGGATCAGTCGGGACCTATTTGATAATCCTTTTCGCCTTTACCAGGGGCCCTGTCAACTACATTGTAGCTGTTCGGGAATTCGCCGTTGTCCTGGGCACCCTCGCCGGCATCATCTTTCTGAAGGAGCGGTTTACCATCACAAAGGCACTGGCGATTTGCGCTATTGTTATCGGCATTATCGGTATCAAGCTGAGCTAGCCGATTAAGTCGTTGATGGGGGGCGGAGCAGGAGGCTTTTTCATCCCGCTTTTAGCATAAAGGTCTTTCTTGACAACGACGGTCCATTTGCTCCATACTTTCAACAAATAGTCTCTGGTGCTGCAACAAAGCTGCCTATGGGCAGGGCACTCTAAGGTTGACCTCTTGTCCGGTCTTTTTGAGGAGTATGTAGTATGGCTTCGTGGAATGACACGCCGAAGGTTGGGGGCGGAAGCTGGACCAACAGGTTCGGAGGAATCGAATGGCGCTATGACAGCAGCGGTATCTACATACGCGAGCAAAACGGAACCGTATCCGGACAGCAGAGGACCTCAGGCACTCCCACAACATGCCAGTCGATCATTGATCATTTTGAGGCCATACTCATCGCGCGATCAATCGAATACGGCATTCCCCCCGAGTTGTTAATCATGACGATTGCAACCGAGGCGGCCTCGTTTAGAAAGGTCGGATTTACCGGTCCACCGACGTTTCGCTGGGAGCCTCACGTTAAGGTTGACGACGATCCCCCTTCCTTTAAGGGCGATTACAGCCTCGGTCCCATGCAGACCCTGGCAACAACGGCCCGCTGGGTTATTCGTGCGCAATCGCTTCCGTACACCCCGCTCGAGGTGTTTCCGGCTATTCGCACGCAGCCTAACGTTGCGCCGGAGGAACATCCCGGGTATTCTCCAGATGTCAATATTCATATCGGCGCGGCAGAGATCTTCCAACGGTGGCCGAAAACAGGAGAAAACCCTATTCTCGTATCCGCTGCATTCAACGCCGGCGGTATCTACGACGCCTCCAATCCGAACTCAAAAAATTTCAACAGGTGGCACATTCGATCGTACGGCAATCATCTTGATCGCGCCTCCCGTTGGTTTGGAGATGCATGCTCTTTAATCACGGGCTTACGAAGCTAACAAGCCCACGCGCCGGCCGATAAAAGGAGGGTCTATGACCTTTAAAAAAAGAATAGATGAGGATCTCTGCAAAACCGAGGCGGCCCATACCTATGAATTTCGCCGGGAGATCCCGCAGATTGTAGATGAGCTGGTGCGCTCCTGCAACCGCGAGGAGTGCTTTGATCATATCGCGCCGGAGCCTCTCCCTTCCCGGGACCTGATTATCGATATCCTCGCCAGGCTGAGGCGCATCCTCTACCCCGGATACTTTATCAATAGCCGCGTGGACGAGGTGAACCTGTCGTATTATTTTGGTGAGGAGACGACGGCCCTGTTTGAGATCCTCGCAGAGCAGATCACCCTGGCCATTCGCCATGAATGCCTGCGGCATAGCCTGCCGTGCACCCATTGCGAGGAGCGCGGGCAGGAGGTAGCCGTCACCCTTATCCGGGCCCTGCCCTCGTTGCGCGCGCAGCTGGCCAAAGACGTGCGCGCCTCGTATGGAGGCGACCCGGCAGCCAAGGGCTATGATGAGATCATTTTCAGTTATCCCGGACTCTATGCCATCACGATTTATCGTGTCGCGCACCTGCTTCAGGAGCAGAGCATTCCTTTGATCCCGCGGATCATGACCGAATATGCCCACAGTCTGACCGGCATCGACATCCACCCCGCCGCCCATATCGGTGAAAGCTTTTTCATCGATCACGGCACCGGCGTGGTCATCGGAGAGACGTGCGACATCGGCAACCGGGTGAGGATCTACCAAGGCGTGACCCTGGGCGCCCTGTCGGTGCCGAGCGACGCGGTGGAGGAACTGCGCACCCGCAAGCGGCACCCCACCATTGAAGATGACGTGATCATCTACTCCGGCGCCACGATCCTGGGCGGCGAGACCGTCATCGGAGCCAGGTCCATCATCGGCGGCAATGTCTGGCTCACGGAATCCGTGCCGCCGGATACCAAGATCTTTCTTAAAGAACCGCCCATGATCTATAAAAGCAGGTCCCGTGCCGTTAAGGAGAGGCCGGCGAAAACAGGGGCCAGCTAAAGGATGAAAGAACGCCTTGAAAAAATTGTCTGAGATGCAGGAGGGTACGCAAAGACGCGCCCTGTTCGCGTTTCTCGTAGCCGTCGTGTAAATATGCGACAAAAAGAAGGAGGGGAGCCATGAAGATTAGTGCAAGAAACGTCTTAAAGGGCACGGTAGTGAAAGTAACTCCAGGGGCTGTCAATTCCGAAATAGTCATAGAACTCGCCGGCGGGGATCAGATTATCTCTACCATCACCAAGGAGTCCGCGGAGAAGCTCGGCCTCGGCAAGGGGAAAGCGGTATATGCCGTGATCAAGGCCTCGAATGTGATGGTCGCGATCGATTGAGCGATCTAACAATTAATTGCTATCGGCGGCAGGCCAGGGGGCCTCACGTTCGACGCCGTTTCCGATATCACAACCATTATGAAGTCCCGATTAACTTGTCGGTGACAGAAGGAGGAAAGAAATGAACTATGTATTTTTCACCATATCCGCCTACATATTCATGAGGGCATTCGAGGTGATATTCACTGACCAGCAAAAGAAGCAATGGTACAAAAATACCTCAAGGATCATCGGGATCCTCGTGCTCTACACAGCCGTTGCCGCGATGCTGGTATTCTACTTTACGAAGCTCCAACCGCTTGGTTTCACGGCGGGATAGAAGACCGGATTCGATTCAGGAAAAGACGGTATCACCCAGGCAGCTGATTGATGGCGGCTCCTGATAGCTGCCGCCAGCTGCTGGTCGTCACAGGTCATACCCGGCGTTAACGCTTTGATCGGGGTTGGACCGGGGGGGGGCTATGAGGCAGGATAGTTTAAGGTCGTACGGACTGTAAAATGGAGGATCCACTATGGCTAAGAAAAAGGAGCGAGGAGTTCGCAGGGCGGATGCAGGCGCGGTTTTCGGTCCGGTCTGGTTAATCGGCTGGCTGTTTACCATCGGCTATTGCGGGCTGTCCTTTTTTTGGAAGGGGTTGCTCGCGTTGCTGATTTGGCCGTATTTTTTGGGCGTAGCCTTGCGATAACCCTTGCCTCGGTTAACTTATGTTAACTTGTTGGCATTGGGTTAACATCCCTGCGGACATGCAACACCTTTGGTAGCTGCGGACTAGTCTACTAGGCACGGCCATGCAGCCGCTAAATCTTTGAATGGGGTTGGACCACGGGGGCTAGTTCATCTGTGACAGTCTATATCAGGGCAAGGCTGTCAGCCACGGCAAGGCCCGCACGGGTCGCATACAGATAACCGTCCTCAATAGCAATGAGGCCTTCATCTTGCAGTGTGGTCAACCTATTCCCTTTTCGGGCGAGCAGGTCCAAACAATAGCGGGTTGCGTAGTCTTTAAGATGAATCCCCTTTTTTGTCCGCAGCCCAAGGTACAGGGCTTCCAATTGCAGTTGTTCCCTCGTCAAGCCTTCCGAAGCCTCAACAGGCGGTCTCCCTGATTTAAGCGCGGTGATGTATCGGTCAACTGATTGATAATTCCACCACCGCCGATTCGCCGAAAAGGAGTGGGCGCCCGGGCCCAGACCAAGGTAGGGTGTATGATCCCAATATTTTTGATTGTGGCGGGAGGCGAGGGTCATATCCCGGGCGAAATTTGAAACCTCATAGTGGACATATCCGGCATCTTCAAGCATTGCAGCCGTCTTCATAAAAAATTCGTGCTGCAGGTTCTCATCAGGCAGCGAGAATGCTCCCTGTCGATAGCTGATCCCGAGCGGGGTCTCAGGCTCCACGGTGAGCTGGTAACACGAGAGATGCTCCGGTGCAAACGTGAGCGCACGCTTCACCGTGTCCATCCATGCATCCATTCCCTGCCCGGGTATCCCATAGATCAGGTCCAACCCGATATTGGTAAATCCGGCAGAGCGCGCGACCTCTATGGCATTGACGGCCTGGTTTGCGGAATGCCTCCGTCCGAGAAATGCCAGGATGGCTTGGTCGAAAGACTGGCAGCCGATAGTGAGGCGATTGATCCCCATGGCTCGAATCGACGCCAGGGAGGCTTGATCCAGGTCAGCTGGATTGGTCTCCAGGGTGATCTCCGGATTCGGCAGCAGCCGGAAGTTCTCCAGGACCCTGTTCAGGATTGCCTCGAGCTGCCGGGGATTAAGGATCGAAGGGGTACCGCCTCCTATATAGACCGTATCACAAGGCTCGATCCTGCCGCGGTATAGCTCCATCTCCTTGAACAGGACCTCCAGAAAAGAGGGGAGCATCGAGATGGAGCTCACCGAGTAGAAGTCACAGTACGGGCATTTGCTCAGACAAAAAGGAATATGGATATACAAGCCGGGAGTTTTAGCGTTCATCATAATACCACTTATGAGGGTCGATCCCGCCACAGGCGCGACTAGCCTCCTTTACTTATCTGAGTCCGATCTCAACACGGACAAAAAGGCGCTCTGGGGGATCGACACGGATCCGACCATCTTCATCCTCTTTTTCCCTTTCTTCTGTTTCTCAAGGAGCTTGCGCTTGCGGGTGATATCCCCTCCATAGCACTTTGCCAAAACATCCTTGCGAAACGGCGAGATCGTCGTCCGCGCTATGATTTCCCCGCCGATCGCTCCCTGAATGGCTATCTTGAACATCTGACGCGGAATTTCGTCCTTCAGTCTTTCGCAGAACTGTAAAGCGCGCGCACGGGCGCTGTCACGGAACACGATCTGGGATAGGGCATCCACCCTGTCGCCGTTCACCAGGATGTCCAGGAGCGCCAGCTTGCTTTCCCGATAGTCAATAACTTCGTAATCAAAAGACCCGTACCCCTGCGTCATGGACTTGAAGCGATCATAAAAGTCGTAGAGCACCTCCGGTAGCGGCAGCTCATAGATCAATTCGACGCGCTTGGGGCCCAAATAATGCATCTTCGAGTTGACGCCCCGTTTCTCCGTGCAGAACTTGATGACGGAACCGAGATACTTATCCGGCAGGATCATGGTGGCGCGGATGTAGGGCTCCTCCGCCTTTTCGATAGAGATTGGATTCGGGTAATACGCAGGATTGTCCACATACTGCGTCGTTCCGTCTTTCAAGGTGAATCGGTAACGGACGCTGGGCACGGACATGATGATCGCGAGATCATACTCCTGCTCGAGTCTTGCTTGGACGATCTCTAAATGCAGAAGCCCTAGGAACCCGCAGCGAAAGCCATGGCCCAAGGCAATGGAGGAATCTTTTTGATACGAGAACGCGGCGTCATTCAATGTATATTTCTCGACAGCGACGGCCAGGTCTTCATAGTCATCCGAAGCAATCGGATAGATAGAGGCAAATACCACGGGTTTGAATTCTCTAAAGCCGGGGAGGGGTTTCGCACGGGGTCTGTGATCGTGGGTGATCGTATCCCCGATGTGTACGTCCGAGACTGTTTTAACGCCGGCAATGATATACCCTACCTCGCCGGCAGACAGTTTGTCTGCCTTTACCCTGGTGAGCAGGAAATTGCCTACCTCCTCAACCCTATAGGCCGCTTGATTGGACATAAGGCGGATCTGATCCCCCGGCGTTACCGTACCGTCAAAGAGACGGCAATGGATCACGGTCCCGCGGAACGAATCGTACTGGGCATCAAAGATCAAGGAGGCGAGGGGAGCCGCCGGATCGCCTGTGGGAGGAGGGATCCTCTGCACAATGGCTTCCAGGATCTCCTCGATGCCGATCCCTTCTTTCGCCGAGCACTGAAGGTGCGAAAGAGGGTCTAGCCCCAGCTCGGTATCGATTTGCCCGATCACCCGTTCTATATCCGCGGTGGGAAGATCGATCTTATTAATGATTGGTATGATTTCCAGGTTATTCTCCATAGCCAGGTAAAGATTGGCGATCGTTTGGGCCGCGACCCCTTGGGCGGCATCGATCAAGAGGAGAACGCCTTCGCAGGAGGCAAGCGCCCGAGAAACCTCGTAAGAAAAATCGACGTGCCCCGGGGTATCGATCAGATTGAGGGTATATTCCGTTCCATCCTGGGCTTGATAGGGCAGGGTAATGGCCTGGCTCTTAATGGTGATCCCCCGCTCGCGCTCGATATCCATGGTATCCAGGATCTGATCCTGGAAATTGCGGGGGTCAATGACGCCGGCATGCTGGATCAGCCTATCTGCCAGGGTTGATTTTCCATGGTCAATATGGGCGATGATGCTGAAGTTGCGGATATTTTTCATCATACGAATAACCTTGGCCGACCATTATACCCTAAAGGGCAGCAGTTTAGATACTGCCCATTTTGGGCAGCTCGCACTGCTTCATACACGCAATCCGCTGGCAAATCAAATCCTTTTTATGCTTAAAAGCAGTGAGATGGAATGTTTTACATTCCCGGGTTGACGTTGCTGATGTGGCCGTACTATTTAGGAGTGGCCTTGCGTTAGCCTGTATAGATCTCATTGCCCTTAATCAAAAAGCTTTAAAAATTCAGAGGGCTTGATGATCTTAACGGACTTATACTGCTTCAAATCAATGAACGCCTTGTCTCCGCTCACGATGTAACCCGCAGACGCGGAGAGGGCGCACGAGATGAACTTGTCATCTGCAGGATCATTGCATATCCCCTTCACTTCTTCGACAACATCAATCACCTCAAAAAATGGAAGAATTTCTTGTTCGAGGATCGCCCGGATCTCATCCGGTGAGAGAGAAAATTTGGGATACTCCAAAACAGCTCTTAATTCTTGGAACGTGTCTTTGGAAATGACGGGAATGATTGCGCCACTCTGCCATAAGTCAATGACCTTTGATAGGGTTGTTTTGAAGAGCAGGGCGGATACTAAAACATTGGTATCCAGTACAACCCGCCTTACTTCTTTTTGCTTCGCGCCCACCGGATCGCCTCACCCACCTCTTCTTCGCCTACTCCCAGTCTCCTCATTTTTCCCCTTACATCCTCAAGGCTCGCTCCGACGGGCTGCATCTTTACCGGCAGCAGAATGATCTTGCCGTCCTCGATATCGACATCAAAGTATTGCGTGTCGGGAAAGGCATTGGCAATCGCTTTGGGCAACGTGATTTGATTTTTGGATGTCTTCTTCGCCAGCATATTTCCTTACCTCCTTGTTATAAGGATACCTTACTTACTTAATTAGTTCAATATAAAATTGCCGTCATCCAAATGTTCTGTTAGTTGACAAAAGGTATATTTAAGGTATAATAATTATATCATGGAGTTTGAATTCGACGCGGACAAAAGCCAAGGCAACAAGCAAAAGCATGGGATTGACTTTTACGAAGCGCAGACACTCTGGGACGATCCTGATTTAATCGAAATTCCGGTAAAAACCAGCGATGAACCAAGGTTTTTGGTAATAGGAAAGGTTGCAGAAAAGCATTGGTCGGGGGTTATCACATATCGGGGTGAAAAGATACGAATTATATCGGTGCGACGATCCCGGCAAGAGGAGGTTAACATATATGAAGGCGAATGAATTTGATAAGGCGTTTGATGAAGGCAAGGATATTTCCCAATACCTTGACAGGTCAAAGGCGAAGAGACCAGCGCAGGAGCAGAAAAGGGTCAACGTAGATTTTCCCAGGTGGATGATCACCTTATTGGATAAGGAAGCAAAGCGGTTGGGGGTGCCGCGACAGTCCATTATCAAGGTCTGGGTTGCCGAGCGGCTTGGCAAGGCATCGTAAATAAGAGGTAGGGAGAAAGTTACTTGTGCACCAACGTCCCCTAGTTTCCCTATGATGCAGGATAATGTAAGGTTAGACAGAGTGTAAGCGGGAGGATGTAATATGGCTAAGAAGGCTAAGAAAGCGAAGCAAGAATGTCGGAGACCGGATGCAGGCGCGGTTTTTGGTCCGGTCTGGATAGTCGGCTGGCTTTTTACCATCGGCTATTGCGGCATGCCCTTTTTTTGGCAGGGGGTGCTCGCGCTGCTGATTTGGCCGTACTTTTTAGGATTGGCCTTGCGATAACCCTTGCCTTATAAGTTAACTTATGTTAACTTATAAGCGCTTGGTTAACATCAGCAGCACGGATCAAAGCTATGGTTCATGAAAAATACATCACTATCCCTGAACTGGCCAAACTCCTCGGGGTCAGCCGCATTGCCATCTACAAGCGGGTCAAGAAAGGACAGATTCCTGCCGAGAAGATAGGCAAGACCTACGTTATCACGGATCGGACTATAGCCGACATCCTCGGCAAGGAGCTAACGAGCAGGGGAAAGGAACGGATAGATGCCGCTGTTCGCAGAACAGTGCGGGAATATGGAGACGTCCTGAAGCAGCTGGCTAAGGGATAGTGCACATCATCACCATAGCGGACGTAGAATACCTTGCCTTCCAACTCGCGAAGGAGCACCTCTCTTTCGATGAGCCCATCCCGGATTTCTCTACCCGGTTCCCCAATGTGCTTGAGAGCTGTGTCGTGACGCCGTTTCAGAGCTTCTCGGGCAAGGCCTTGTACCCGACGTTGGTCGCTAAGGCCAGTATCCTCTTTTACCTTATGATCAAAAACCATCCTTTTCAGAATGGCAACAAAAGAATTGCCATAACCACCGTACTCACCTTCTTGTTTAGCAACGGCAAATGGCTGAAGGCCGATGCCCAGGAGCTGTACAATTTCACCGTGTGGGTAGCGCAAAGCCCATCGGAGTTCAAGGAACAGGTCGTCGCAGCTATACAGCAGTTCATTCGAGGTCATCTGGCAGATGCTGATTAGCCGGCCCGACAAGGCCAGGCAGTGTTAAATCTTTGATCGGAAACAGAGCAGGG
>Ga0299915_10000611_pt1 | contig 26835 bp, 23 predicted proteins | sample RVTome_13_FD_200263 | JGI IMG/M metagenome (GOLD analysis project Ga0299915, IMG submission 200263) | Soil microbial communities from uranium-contaminated site in the Upper Colorado River Basin, Wyoming, United States - RVT92D227 (version 2) ... | reverse complement strand
GCAAGCTGACCAACAACTGGCCCGGCTACACGTTCGCGTATCGCCGGATCACGCGGACGCTCGACCTCGGCGACTACACGATCACGCGTTGATGACTTGCTCGATCACGCAAGATCTTGCTCGATGACGGTGGATGAGAGTCCAGTCATGACAACTGGTTACGTGGGGCTCGTGGTTTGCACACCGTTCGGGCCATGCGAACGTTGCTCGCTCTCTTGTTCACCACTAGCTGCGCCGGCGCTGGCTCGCAGCATCACGCTCCCGATCCCATCGCTTCACCAAATCCAGCGCTGACGGTCGAGCCGATCGTGGTCGCGCCCAAGGCCGCAATTGAGATCGAGGACCCCGACGCGACCCGCTCGGTTCGATTCCTCAAGACCACGGTCCTGCGCAAGCAGCCACGCAACGACGCCGACAAGGTGGGCATCATCCGCAAGGGCGAGTACGCGGGCGTGCAGGCGATCGCGGCGGGTGGCGGTGGTTGCAGAGCCTGGATCCAGATCGCGCCGCGTGGATGGGCCTGCCAGGACGTGCTCGAGACGAGTCCCGACGAGCTGATCGCCGAGTCGAGCTCGCCGACGATCGCCTCGTTGATCGAGCACACCGATGCCGCTCGGCCGCTGGTCCCCGGCGTGTACGGCGTGGTCTATCGCAAGGACGTCCAGGCGTTCGACAGTCGCTCCGATGCGCTCGCCGGGACCGGGCGCGTGCTTGCCGGATCCAACACGGTGCGCGCGAGTGGCGTGGTCAATGTCGATGGCAAGCGCTACTGGCGGACGACCGGAGGCGATCTGATCGACGCGACGGCGATCGCGTGGATCTCTCCGTCGAAGTTTCAGGGCGTCATGCTCGAACCGACCGCGACGTTGCCGGCGTGGGTCCGGTCACGCAGCGATCAACGCAAGCCGATCCAGATGCGGGCCACGGCGTCGGCGACCGGCAAGATCATCGGCCAGCTCGCACCTCGCACGGTCGTCACGATCCTCGAGCAGACCGAGGACGGCCGGTTCGCGCGGATCAACGAGACGGCCTGGGTGGCACGCACCGATCTGCGCGCCGCGACGATCGCCGCACCGCCCGCCGGTACCGGCTCGAACGAGAAGTGGTTCGACATCGATCTCGACGAGCAAGTCCTCGTCGCGTACGAAGGCGAGCGGCCGGTCTTCGCGACGCTGGTGTCGACGGGAAAATACGGCCACTCGACGCCGACCGGCATCACGCGCGTGGTCTCGAAGCACAAGACCGCCAGCATGAACAACGACAAGGGTGACAAGTACTCGGTCGCCGACGTGCCGTGGACGATGTACTACGACGGCAACTACGCCCTCCACACCTCGTACTGGCACGACGGCTTCGGCGGCGTTCGCAGCCACGGCTGCGTCAACCTCTCGCCGCGCGATGCCAGCTTGCTCTACCAGTGGTCGTCGCCCGACGTGCCACAGGGCTGGATCACGGTCTACGGCGACCAGGACAACCCCGGCTCGCTGGTGCGCACTCACTCGCGCAAGCAGCCCGAGCCGAAGTTTCGTGGGTACGCGCGCGCGATGACCGAGCAACTCGTGTCGTCGAAGTGACCGCGGCTTTTGCATTGGCCCGTCGTCTGTCGGCGGTTCCATAACAACGAGAACGAAGGAGAACTGTATGGGTCTGTTCGACAAGTTGAAGAAGATCGGCAATCAGATGACCGCCCCGCCACCGCCGCCACCGCAGGCCCGGCCCGAGCCCGAGGCCGTCGAGGAAGACGAGCACACCAGCGACGACAACCCGTTCGACCTGGCGGGCTTCGATCCCGACAACGACGAGGAGTCGTTCTACAACGCCGTCCTCCACATGGAGTCCGAAGGTCAGTTCGGCGGCACCGACGAGTCGCGCGCCGAGATCATGCAGCGCTTCGGCATCCACGACCGCATGCACTGGCAGACCGTCAAGGAGTCCTGCTACACGGTGCTCGCGCAGCGGTTCGGCGGCAACGAGGTCAGCCAGCGCGAGATGAACTGGCGCACGGGTCAGATGCAGCAGCATCAGGTCCAGGCGCAACAGAAGATGGCGGCCGGCGGCGGGTTCGAGCCGGTCGAGGGCGTGTCGCTGGAGGCGTGGGCCGCGATCAACGCGTCGATCATCGGCGGCGCGCACTGGGAGGATCTCCTCAAGGGCGCGCGCATCGACAAGGCGCGCTGGGATCGCGTGTCAGCCGAGTGGAATGCGCGGATGGCGCGCGACACCACGTTCGCGGTCGCGACCGTCTACGGCAACGCGTTCCAGGCCGCCTCGAAGGGCAAGTTCGGCGAGCACGCCCGCGAGGCTGCCGCTGCCCGGGCCGGGAATCGCGAGCTGGCGCTGGAGCCGCCGATGACCTACGAGCAGTACTACGAGATCTTGCAGGAGCAGGCCTATGCCGCGAAGCAGGGCAAGGATCCGGTCGCGGCGCTCAAGTCCTGTGGCCTCTCGATCGTCGACTGGACCGACCTCGGCACGTTCATGGGCTACCTGTTCATGCGCGACGCACAGCGGAACTGGCCCCACTACCAGGCGATCCACGATCGCGTCGAGGCGAAGTACGCCGCGAAGTATCCAGGCGTGAAGACCGACCTGGACATCGCGTTCTGATCAGGTCGGGCGGGACGCGCGTGCCGCGAACATGGCTGCGATGGCATGCGGCGTCCCGGCCACCGAGGACTTCACGGACGCGAAGTCGCGCTAGTCAGTCGGTTCAGCGCATGCGCACGCTCTCGAGGACGACGAGCTCCTGCGGCGCATCCTTCGAGAACGGCCCGATCGCGCCGGTCTTCACCGCCTTGATCTTGTCGACCACCTCCATCCCCTCGATCACGCGGCCGAACACGGCATAGCCCCACCCCGTGCCGTCCTTCGCTTGATGGTCGAGGAACTTGTTGTCGACCACGTTCACGAACCACTGCGACGACGCCGAGTGCGGCTCGCCGGTGCGCGCCATCGCGACGGTGCCCCGGGTGTTCTTGAGGCCGTTGTCGGCCTCGTTCTGGATCGGCGGCTGCGTCGGCTTCTTCTCGAGCCGCTGGTCGAACCCGCCACCCTGCACCATGAACGTCGGGATCACGCGATGGAAGATCGTGCCGTCGTAGTGCTTGGCATCGACGTAGCGCAGGAAGTTCTCGACGGACTTCGGTGCGCGCGCCGGGTCGAGCGCGATCGCAAACGTGCCGTGGTTGGTGGAGACGGTGACGATCGGATCGGTCATGACGGCGCCGAGGATCACGCGCACGAAACCGAAGTTCAAGCGCGTTTCGGATCGAGCTGCCGCGCGGTGATCCGTGGTTCGCGCCCCTCGGTCACGGGCTGATGCCGACGAGGGCTCGCAGCCGCGGAAACGGATCCAGGGTGCGATCGCGGTGCGCGATCCCGATGCGCAGCGTGATCGTGTCGCCGCCGCCCCACGGCCACCACAGGCCGTAGAGGAGGATGCCCTCGAAGTCGCTGTTCGCGAACAGGAGCTGCCCGACCCGCAGCCCGCCGGTGCGCTCGGTCAGCGCGCGCAACACCGGTGGCGCGGTGGCCAGCGTGGTCGCGGTGAACTCCTGTGGAAGCGCATGGCCTGCGCTCGCACGAGCCTTCGCCTCGAGCTCGTGGCCGAACGACGAGGTGATCGTGGATAACCTGGCGTCCCAGGTCCATTCGGGAGCCGGCCAGGTCTTCACGAGCTCGTTCAGCTTGTCGAACAACGGGTCCATCCCGCGAACGTACCCGGCGAAGTCCTCGCACGAGCAGCCAGGTTGGCGTTTTGGGTTGGTGAAGCGTTAAGGAGGTGTATAGATGGCAACTTGGAGCACGCCGAGTTCTGGTCTCTCATCGACGAAGCCCGCGCGACGCGTAACACCGCGAAGACGCTCGAGCGGCTGCTGACGTGCATTCCGGCCGTGGAGATCCTCGCCTTCGAGGGCTGGTTCCAGGCGTACTACTCCGCGGTCTCGCGCCAGGATCTGTGGGCCGCCGTGTACCTGATCCGCGGCGGCTGCAGCGATGACGCGTTCGACTACTTCCGGGCGTGGCTCATCGGCCAGGGCGCCTCGACGTTGCTCGCGGCGGTCCGCGATCCCGAGACCCTCGCGGGCTGTGTCGGCGACGACGATCCGCGCGACGAGGCCCTGCTCGGCGTGGCGCGCAAGGCCCACGACCAGCTGGTCGGCACCACGATGCCCGACGACCACATCGTGCGCGAAGTCCCGAACCTGCCCAACTGGCCTGCCGATCGGATCCCGGTCGGGCTCCGCTGGACCGAGGCGTTCCTGCGCGAGCAGTTCCCGAAGCTGTACGCACGCTACGAGGAGCCTCGGGTGCGCGCGCGCGGCCCGGCGCCGACCGGCGCGATCGAGCACGAGCGCTTCTGGGCGATCATCGAGGAGGCGCGTGCCCAGAATCCCGCCGCGGTGGTGCCGGCGCTCGAGCGACACCTCGCGACCCTGCCGATCGCCGAGCTCGTCGGATTCGATCGCTGGTTGCAGAGCTACAACCGCGCGCTGATGCGCAACGACCTCCGGGCCGTGTGCCGGATCGTGCTCGGCAGCGACGATGCGGAGCTGTTCTCCGGGTTCCGCGGCTGGCTCCTCGCAGCGGGCGAGCAGGCCGTCCGGGCGGCCGTGCACGATCCCGACTCGCTCGTGGAGCTCACCGAGGGCGGAGTCACACCGCTCGCCCGGATGATCTTCGTGACGCGAGCCGCCTGTGAACGTGCGCGGATCTATCCCAAGCAGCTCGACGAACCCGACGCGATCCCAAACGCCGACGCGTGGTGTGCCGACTGGGCGGTGGCCGCCTACCCGTTCACCCCGGAGGTCCTGCGCGCGCGCCTGCCGAGGCTGTCCGCGAATCGCACCGATGCCGCGCTCACCGGTGCCTACGATCCCAGCGCGCTTCCCGCGAGCGAGCGCGAGACCCGCGCGCTGGCCCTGCTCGCACGAGCCAGGACCACCGGCGACACGACCGCGCTCGAGCTCCTCGACGAGGCGGTGGTGCTGTCTCCGATGGCGGCGCTGTTCCAGCGCGGCCGGGCCCACACGCGGCTCCGCAACTTCGACGCCGCGCTCGCGGACTTCGACGCCGCGATCCGCAACAAGCCCGATGCCGCCGGCGCGCTGTTCGAACGCGCGAAGCTGCTCGACGCCCGCGGCCAGGGCGAGCGAGCGCTCGATGATGCCCGCCGCGCGCTCGCGCTCGGACTCGCCGATGCGCGTCGCTGGGTCGAGGAGCACTCGCGGGTCGCCCCACCGAAGCGCGTGAGGCACCCGAAGTTCGGCGATGGCAACGTGGTCGCGATCGAGGGCGGCGACAAGCAGACCCTCGTCATCGAGTTCTCCGACGGACGCAAGAAGCTCGCGGCTCGCTTCGTCGAAGTGCTCGAGTAAACGATCGGCCCGAGCCCCGTGCTCGACGCGTGCCTGCAGTGGTACGACCTGGCTGTGAGTAGATACGGTGAGCTCTCGATCCATCGCTGGATGCTTCGCGATGAAGTCCGCAACGAGGCGTATCGGCAAGCGCTCTTGCACGTCGTGAAACCGGGCCACGTCGTGCTCGACATGGGGGCCGGGACCGGCATCCTCAGCATCTTCGCGGCGCAGGCCGGCGCCCGGAAGGTCTATGCGGTGGAGCGCACCGAGGTCGCCGCCGTCGCTCGGCGCATGGTCGCGAGCAATGGGTACGACGACCACATCGAGGTGATCCAGGCCGATCTCGAGGACGTCGATCTCCCCGAGAAGGTCGACGTGATCGTCTCGGAGTGGATGGGCGGGCTCGGCGTCGACGAGAACATGCTCGCCCCGCTGGTGATGGCTCGTGATCGCTGGCTCGGGCCCGGCGGCACGATGATTCCCGGCCGCGTGACCGCGATCCTCGCACCTGCCTCGGTGACCGAGTTCGACGGCGCCCTCGAGTACTGGCGATCACGGCCGCACGGCGTGGACATGAGCGTGATCGCGAACATCACGACGCACGAGACCTTCATGACGCAGGCCTACCTCACGCTGCCCGACCTCGTGGCCGAGCCTCAGGCGATGTGGAGCCACGACCCTCACACGTGCTCGCTCGAGGAAGCGGATTCTTCGTTCCAGACGAAGCTGACCTTCGAGGCAGTGAACGAGGGCAAGCTCTCGGGGTTCGTGGGGTGGTTCACCGCGGAGATGTCCAATGGCCGCACGTTGACCAGCGCCGTTGGCGCCGCGCACACGCACTGGGGACGGATGCTGTTTCCGCTCGATCATCCGATCGAGGTCGTCGCCGGCACGCCGATCCACGTCGAGCTGCACTGCGATCCCTCGGTCCCGGGAAGCTGCGAGTTCTACTGGGCGGCGAGGATCGGGGACGGTCCGCTCGAGGAACACGACACGCGGCACAATCGACAGCGAACCAGGCAGCGGTAGCGCGACCTCACGGCTGCTCGAGTAACGCGAGCAACGGCGAGTAGGTCTGTGGGGGAGGCCGATCGAAGTCGTCGACGGAGAACGCCGTCGCGAGGAGCCGGTGCGAGTGCTCGTTCGCGAGCAGGTTGTCGAGGTTGTGCAGCAGCGCCTCGACCCGCGCCGGTGACAGGTTCGGTCCGATCACGATCCCGTCGTTCGGCGTCTCGTCGGTCACCCCGAGCTGCCGGAACCGGCGCATGCTGGGTCCCCAGGCCGCCTCGAGCCCCTCGCTGCCGATGAACGAAGCGGTCAGGTCCGCGTCCCACCCGAGCAGCGCATCGAAGCACGCGGTGTACGAGCCGAGCGTGCGCTCGGTCAACAGCATCGAGCTCGCGTCGATGCCCGCGGCGCGCAGGTGTGCCTTCGGCAGCACGTAGCCTGCCATCGACCACTCGTCGACCCAGACGGCGCGTGGTCGGAACGCACCGAGCCCGACCATCGAGAGGTCGAATCGGTCCAGTGCACGTGACAGCAAGACCGACCGGTACGTCACCGCACCTCGACGAACTCCGCGCAGCGCGACCGTGCCGCCGGCCGCCTCGACCCGCGCGCAGATGAGCGGTGGGCCCCACGCCGCGTCGACCTCGCTGGCGAACAGCGCCTGCTGGAGCGCCTCGTAGCTCTTGAACGGCACGATCGACGCGAATCGCGCTTCGTAGAGGACATCGGCAAATTCTCTCGCCAGCTCCCAGACAGGCGCCTGTCCGAGCGAGGGAGGAAGTCCGAACGTGAAGGAGTGCTCGTCGATCCTTGGAGTGTAGTCGCCGGGCGAGCCAGATTGTTCGAGATCAGGCCGGCTCGAAGCGCGCGCTCCCACCGTCGGCCGAGGGATCGAGCACCAGCCGGCCATCGACCTCCGCCCCCCGGGCGGGCGCGAATCGTGCCTTGCGGGTCTTGCCGCGCGTGACCAGATCGCGGAGTTGCGCCGCGCTCAACCGGCGTCCGGCGGTCTCGAACCAGACCACGAAGCCGCACCCATCGCGCCAGCGCGAGCAGCCCCAGCCGCGAGCGCCGGCGATCAGGGTCCCGCTGCGGCAGCGCGGACAGGCGAGCTCGCCGGCGACGGCGGACGCCGCGTGCCGGCGACGCGCTTCGCTCGTGCGATCGATCGGCGCAGCCCCCGTGCCGGGTGATCGCGGGCCGGCCTTGCGCTCGATCGGCGCAGCTTTCGTTGGGGATCGCGGGCCGGCCCGACGGCGCGTTCCCTCGTCGGATGCAGCATGCCCCCGCGACGCCGCCGGACGATCGCCGGAGGCACGCTTGCCCGGCGACCGCTCGCGCCTGGACGGCTCGGAGGCGGGCGCTCGAGCGTGGTCGGCATTGCCGAACTCGAACCGCAGCTCGCCCTGATCGTCGAGCACGAGGATCGCGGCGAACGTCTTGCCCGCCTTCGATCGGAAGCCGTGCACCACCTGGCTGCGCTTGTGCTCGAACAGCACCCCGGCGAGCGCCGCGGTGATCGCGCGCCCGGCGACGCGGTTCCGCATCGCGAACCCGCACGTACCCGTGCACGCGAACTCGCGCGCGCGCTCGACCACGGTGGACCGACAGCGCGGACACGCGCCGATCGGCGGCAAGTCGCGCGCCGCGGGTGGACTCGACCCGCGGATCGCGTCGACGGTGTCCGCTACGTAACGCGCGATGTCCGCCATGAACACCGCGCGCGACTCGTCACCGCGCGCGATCCGCGCCAGCCGCGCCTCCCACGTGCCGGTCAGCTCCGGCGACGACAGGCTCGCCACCGGCAGCGCGTCGATCAAGCCGATCCCGAGCGCCGTGGGCACGAGCTGCTGCTTGGCCCGTACGATGTAGTCGCGCTTGAGCAGCGTCTCGATCACCGCCGCGCGGGTCGCCGGCGTGCCCAGCCCGCAGTCCTTCATCGCGGCTCGCAGGGCCTCGTCATCGATCGCCTTGCCCGCCGACTCCATCGCACCGAGCAGCGTCGCCTCCGTGTAGCGATGCGGTGGCGTGGTCTGCTTCGCGAGCGGCACGAACGCGCCGTCGAGCGGCTGCCCCTCGACGAGCGGCGGCAGGATCGCGCTCGACTCGGCGTCGTCGCGGTCGGCTCCCCCTCGGTGGTCCTCGGTGATCCCGACCACCTCCTGCCAGCCGGCGGCGAGCCGCACCCGCCCGCGCGCGAAGTAGCGATCGGGCACCGGCGGCAAGGTGTCGAGCACCGGAGGCTCGCTGTCGGCGGGCCGATCCGGACCACCCGACGCGATCGCCGTCCCGTCCGCCGCGCCGACGCGGATCCACACCTCGGTGACCGCGAACTCGGCGTCGGGAAAGAACACGCCGAGGAACCGCCGCACCACGAGATCGAACAGCCGGCGCTCGTCGCGATCGAGCCCGTCGCGCACGGCCTTGCCCGTCGGGATGATCGCGTGGTGGTCGTGGACCTTCGTGTCATCGACGATGCGGCGGCCCGGGCGCGGTGGATGCGCGACGAGCTCGGCCGCGAAGGGTGCGTAGTCAGGCAACGCGGCGAGCGCCGCGAACAGCGCAGGGAGCTCCGGCACCACGTCGCTCGACAGGTGGCGCGAATCGGTTCGTGGATAGGTGAGGACCTTGTGCCGCTCGTAGAGCGCCTGCGCGAGCTCGAGCGTGCGTGCCGCGCTGAACCCGAAGCGCCGGTTCGCGGTCCGCTGCAGCGACGTGAGATCGAACAGCATCGGCGCGGGCTCGCGGACGGTGCGCGCGCGGATCCGCTCGACGCGCGGACCGAGCGCATCGGCGGCCGCCCCGTGCATGCGATCGCGCGCGCAGATCGCCTCCGCGAGCGCGGCCGTTCCGAGGCGCGCGACGTTGACGTGCCGCCAGCCGCCCGAGAATCGGTGTCCCCCGGCGGTCCGGAAGTCACCGCGGATCTCCCAGTACGCGCGCGGCACGAACGCGCGGATCGCCTGCTCGCGGCCCACCAGCATCGCCAGTGTCGGGGTCTGCACGCGCCCGATCGAGTACAGCGCGGTGTGGCCGGCCTCCCTGCCACGCGCCGTGATCGCCCGCGTGGCATTCATCCCGACGAGCCAGTCGGCCTCGGAGCGCGAGCGTGCCGCGTCGCCGAGCGCATCGAACTGCGCGCCCGGGCGCAGCGCCGCGAACCCGCGACGGATCGCCTCGTCGGTGAGCGACGAGATCCACAGCCGCTGGATTGGCGGACCACCGCCCGCAAACTGATGGACGTAGCGAAAGATCAGCTCGCCCTCGCGCCCGGCATCGCAGGCGTTCACGACCGACGTGAAGCGCCGCTCGCGGAGCAGGCGCGTCACCACGCGTAGCTGCTGCGCCGCGTGCTTCGACGGACGCAGCCGAAACTCCGCCGGCAACATCGGCAGCGTATCGAGCCGCCACGCCTTCCACCGCGGATCGTACGAGGCCGGCTCGTCGAGCTCGACGAGGTGTCCGATGCACCACGTGATCACGCGGCCGTTGCCCTCGAAGCTGTGCTGCCCGGCCGGGCGCACGCCGAGCACGCGCGCGAGATCTCGCGCCACGGATGGCTTCTCGGCAACGATCAGCTGCACCTTCCTACCCTACCGAGCAGGGGTGTCATTGTACGGATTCTCGCTCCCTCGGCCAGACGGGAGACCGTGGTCATTCACGCGGTCAGCGGTGGGCGCCGAACGAGCGCGTATGCACGCCGAGGTACAGGCCGGCCATCCACTCGCGACCGTCGAGCAGGCTCTTGCCGAGCGACCCGCCGACGGTGAACCACGGCCCCAGCCAGAGATCTGCCCGGACACGTGCCTCCAGGACCGCCTCGCCGTCGCTCACCCATTCGGTCTCCAGCTCGGTATCGACCATGCGCCCACCGGCGAGCAACTCGATGCCGACGACGCCCAGGCGGATATCGCCGTGGAGCCCGGCGACTCCGAGCCCGCCGACGACGACTTGCCTGCCTCCGGGCTCGGAGCTCGTGCTGAGGCCGAGGTCGCCGAGCTCGAGCTCGAACCCGAGGTACATGACCCGGGACACGGCGATGTTGATGCGCTCCTGAAAGGTGAGCGAGAGATCGGTGCCGGCGTCGGTGGGCAGCGGCGAGCTCGTCGCTCGAGCGGCGGCCGAGGCCGGGATCCGGCCGGAGGGAACCGCTCGTCTCGGGAGCTGGCGGATGTTCACGCCGATGTCGACGAACATGTACGGATGTTCGAGCCCCAGCCCCCACGGCGCGTAGCGAGGGCAGGTTCGATAGCCGACGACGTCATCGTCATCGAGACAGGCACGCCCGAATGGATCGGGGTAGTCGTCTGCGAACGCCGAGGTCGGGCCGAGGGCGATGACGAGCAGAGCAAGGCCAGTACGAGTCACGGGAGCCTCCGTCAGGTACGCGGTTCCAAGCGCCGGTACTCCGGCGCGGACATCGATCTCGTCGGTCTATGCGCGATCTATAAACACAGCCAGAGCGCTGGAGTCGTATGCGTGATCGAGGCGGCGTCGACGCAGATACCCGCGAGCTCGACGCTGCTCCAGTACGCGATGGCCTCGCTGCCGACGGCGCGGCCATCGATCCGGGACGACTTGATCTCGGCGCGGGGATCGAACGCGACCAGCGGCACGAGCTGCCCCTGCGAGGTGCGCCCGATGATTCCTACCGACGCCAGATCGACGATCGCGGGCTGGTCGCACCGGTTGCCGAAGTCGTAGGCCAGCACGGTGCGGCCGTCGAGCCGAGGCATGCGGCGTTCGATCGACACGTCGAGACAACCGACGGTCGCGCGCTGTCCGCCGAAGTGCGTGCGGGTTCCGCTGAACGAATCGGGCTGGTACGCGCAACCCGAAGCGGCGCAGGCGCCGAGCACGATCGATCCCACCACCACGCCGATGCGATTCGTTGACGTGCACATGCGCTGCCAGCTAAGCAAATCTCCGACCAAGTTCATCGACGGTCGTCGCGAAGTACATTCGCCCGGTTGTTCACGCGATCTGCGCGCGCGTCCGTGCGCCACGGCGACACGCGCACACGATTCCGCAACACCTCGGCGCCGCGGATGGCTCGCTGCCGCGATGGCATGACGGCTGGTGCTCGAGCCCTCGCTCGCTGTCAGAGTGGCGCAGGACGAGCGGGAGCTGCACGAACGACGCGGACTTGCACGTGGGTCCACCACTTGCTGGAGCTCGCTGCCATGAAGCCCCTCCTCGCGATGATGTTCGGACTCCTGCTCACCACCCCGGCGCTGGTGCGCGCAGATGACTCGTCGCGCCCCGGGGAGGCGGCGGCGAGCAAGGACGCTCGGCTCGTGCCCGCGATGAAGGACGACGTCTTCGTCGGGTTCAAGGTGTACGCCATCCGCGCCGGTGGACGCTTCGACCAGCCGCAGGCCAGGTTCCTCAACGGCGACACGATCGAGTCGATCGACGGTGCGGCGGTCACCACCACGGCCGGCTCCACGGCGCTCCACGACAAGGTGATCCTCGGAACCGCCGACGCGGTCGTGACCGTGCGCCGCAACGGTCAGCTCGTGACCCTCGCGAGCAAGTCCGTCCGCTGACGCCGGGTCGAGCGCGGTCACGCCGTGCGATGCCACCGGATGTGTGCGACGCTCGTGGCGATGCCCGAGTCGCTGGCCTGTCCGTTATGCGCCCTGGAAAATGTCTATCCAGATGGCGACAACTACGTCTGTGCCGACTGCGCGCACGAATGGCCGACGACGGCGCTCGCGAACGTGGAGACCAGCGAGGAAGCCAGCGACGTCGTCAAGGACGTCAACGGGACCCCGCTCGCGAACGGCGACTCCGTGGTCCTGATCAAGAGCCTGAAGCTGAAGGGCTCGTCGATCACGCTCAAGCAAGGCACCAAGATCTCCAACATCAAGCTGGCGTCGGGCGATCACGAAGTGGATTGCAGGGTCGAGAACATGAGCGTGATGCTGAAGGCCTGCTTCCTGCGAAAGGCGTAGCGCGGCGGCCATGAGCGCGCGCGACCACGTCGAGGCACGCTGCATCACGTGCAAGATGCACGCGACGCTGTGCATCTGCGCGCTGGTGCCGCGGCTCCAGACGCGCACGCGGCTCACGCTGCTCGTCCACTATCGCGAGGCCCGCAAGCCGAGCAACACCGGGCAGCTCGCGGCACGTTGCCTCGATCGCAGCACCGTCGAGATCGTCGGTCAGCGGGGCCGGCTCATCGAGCCCCCGATCGTGAACGACGAGGTGCCGCTGCTGATGTTCCCGGCCGACGATGCCGTCTCGATCGAGCAGTACGCCGCGTGCGACAAGCCGATCGCGCTGTTCGTCCCCGACGGCAACTGGCGACAGGCCGGCAAGATGCGGCGGCGTGGCCCGGGCCTCGGCGCGATCCAGTGCGTGACGCTGCCCGACACCGGTCCCACCGGATATCGCCTGCGTGCCGAGCCGCGCGCCGGTGGGCTCGCCACGCTCGAGGCGATCGCGCGTGCGCTCGGGATCCTCGAGGGTGACGCCGGCCCCGCGATCGAGGCCGCGATGCTCGCGGTGTTTCGCGTCATGGTCGAACGGACGTTGTGGTTTCGCGGCAAGCTGCGCGATGGCGAGGTCACGGGCGGCATCCCACGTGCCGCGATCGCCGAGGATCCGCGTGGCGCGATGACGCGACAGACGATCCGCGCTCGCGAGCCGTAGGTTCAGCGCCGAGCTTCGCGATCCGCGTCCGCGTCGTCCTCGGGGCGGTGTGAATCCAAGGTGTTGCGGAAGATCACGAAGACCGTGCGACTCCGACGACGCGCGCACCGTCCGGATGGTCGCGGTGGAAGAACCACCCGATCAACGCGGCCACATCGGCTGCACAGCACAAGGACGAGTCATGTCGCGCACGGTCTCTCTCGCACTCACGATGGCGGTAGCAGCAGTTGGCTTCGGCGGATGTCTGATGCCTGCACAGGGGCCGCAAGGTGGAGTGGTCGCCAGCGGCCAGCCGCTCGCGGTCGTCGATGACGTCAAGGTGTGGACGACCACGCAGAAGGAGAAGGTCGCGGAGACCGAGTACAAGGACTCCACGGGCAAGACCATCGGGACCGGCACGACCTATCAGGACAAGACGCAGGTCCACTCGATGAAGATCTGGTATCCGGTCCAGGGCACCGAGCAGCTCCGCGACGAGGACTTCTTCAAGATCGCCGGTGATCAGAAGGCGCTGGACGAGACCCTCGCCCTTCGCGCGAGCGGCAAGAAATGGAACCGGCGCGGCATGTACACGATGGGTGGCGGCATCGTCGGCATGATCGTCGGCTACTTCATTCCGCAGCCGGCGGTGCGCACGGCGCTGCTGCTGGGTGGCGGCCTCGCGGTGAGCGGCGGTTACTACATGTCGTTCTGGGGTGCTCGGCAGATGAACCCGGAGACCCACGCGGTCGATCGATCGGTCGCCGATCGGGCGGCGCTCCAGTACAACCAGTCGCTCGGGAATGCGGCCGGCGTGAACGTGACGCGCAAGTTCTGACTCCCCGTTGCGACCAGGGCTCGTGACGATCGCGAATGCCTTCTATGATGCGCGGATGAGGCCGGGATCGAGGAACGCGCGGGATCGCAAACGCACCCGCCTCGCCGTCCTGCTCTTGCTCGTCGCGTGCAACCGCCGCGATCCGGATGCCGGACGCGCCGAGCCTCCGCCCGACCCCACCGAGCGTTGTGATCCGGCGGAGAGCCGCGTGTGCGTCGGCAACGACGTGGTCAAGTGCGAGGACGGCCTGCTCGGACGCCGGCTCCGGTCGTGCCACGACGGGTGCAAGCACGGCGTGTGCGTCGCGGTCTGTGCCGACGGTGCGGAGCTCATCTACGTCGTCGATTCGGCCAACAACCTGCGGAGCTTCGATCCGCGCAAGCTGCCGGGTGATCCGTTTCAGCTCGTCGGCCCGCTCGCGTGTGGCCGGGATGCTGGCTCGCCGTTCTCGATGGCGGTGGATCGCGGCGGGATCGCGTGGGTCCTGTACGACGACGGCGAGCTCTTCAAGGTCTCGATCGCCGATGCCAAGTGCGAGCGGTCCAGGTATGTCGCCGGCTCGAGCGGCTCGAGGACGTTCGGGATGGGGTTCGTCAGCGACGAGCCGGGTGGCAAGACCGAGAAGCTGTTCATCGCCGCCAACGATGGCTCGCACGCGCTCGCGTCGATCGACACCGACCAGGCCCTGCCGGCCGCTCGTTCGATCGGCACGCTCGAAGCGACCCGGCGGCAGAATGCCGAGCTCACCGGGACGAGCGAGGCCAAGCTGTTCGGCTTCTTCCCGGTCTCGGACGAGCCCTCGTTCGTCCAGGAGATCGATCGCAAGTCCGGTGCCGCGCGTGGCCCCCGCTGGGACCTCGGCACCAGCTCGCTCGGCCGGGTCTCGGCGTACGCGTTCGCGCACTGGGGAGGCGTGTTCTACGTCTTCGTGACCGCGGACGGCTCGACGGTTCGCACCGTCAACCGCACCACCGGCGAGTACAAGACGATCCTCGAGGGACTCCCGTTCCGGATCACCGGCGCCGGCGTGTCGACCTGCGCTCCCGAGCTCGACCGCGCGGCGACCTCCGGCTCCCAAGGTCCGTGAACGTCAGCGAAGCTCGATCGCGCCTCTCGCAGATCGGTCTCCGGGGTCGCTCGCCGGTGCGGCGACTCGGCGCGCGCACCAACGCCGACGCGATCCAGGCGTCGGTGGACGCGGGCCGGATCATCTTCAACGCCGGCGCCGCGGCCGCTTGCCTCGCGTTCTTCGACGGGCTGAGCTGCGCCGACTTCTGGGACTCGTTCCTCACCGGCACCCACCACAGCCGGCCGCCTGCGAGACCACGTTCGTCGGGACTGTGCCGCTCGGTGGCGCGTGCGTGATCAACGAGGACTGCGCCGGGCAGACCGCGTTCTGCAACTCGATGACCTGCGCCGACGGCAACAAGAACTGAGCTACTCGGTCGCCTTCGTCGCGTCCGCCTGATTCTGGCGGACCTGCGCCTGACCCACGGGATCCGCTGACGGTGCGACCGAGGTGGGCTTCGCCTCGAAGCCGGAGCCGGCGCCGCCGAGCACGCTGTCACTGGACGCGAACGACTTGTCGACGTCGTCGCGACGCTCCTTGGGTGCGGACGCCTCCGCCTTGCGCCGTGTGCTCGCGAGCCTCAGCTGCTGGCGGGAGATCAGGCCGCGGGCCTCGTCGGCGCGACCGGCGCGGAACAGCTCGTTCGCGGTCTCGAGCGTCGCCGCGGTCTCGGTCGCCGAGACGCGTCCCGAGACGAGCGCGTCGAGCGGCGTGAGCTCCGAGCTGTCGGTCGACAGCCGCGTCGCGACGTGGCCCTCGCAGCTGCCGGGCTTCGACTCGGCGAGATCGTCGTAGCGCAGCCGCACCGCCGCGACCGGACGCTCGCCGGCGGCACCGCGCGGCACGCGCAGGCGGACGAGCAGCGTCTTGTGATCGCCGGCGGAGAACGTCCCCAGCGGGACGACGAGCTGGCTGCCATCGCCGGTCGCGCGCGATCGAAGACCTGCTCGACGAACACGCCCGGCGCGAGATCCACCGTGAGCTCGGCGCGATTCGCGACGGTCCTGGTGAGCGAGGCCATCTCCTGGTCGAAGATCGCCGGGAGGCCCGCCGGATCTGCGACGAAGAAGTGGTGGCCGTTCGAGCCGCGCGCGAGGACCGACATCACCTTCTCGTCGTACGAGACGTCGACGCCGATCGTCGTGACCGCGGCGCCCATGCGGCGGCAGTTCTCGGCGATCTGGCGGAAGCCATCGACGCCGCGCACGCCGGCGGTGGGCTGGCCATCGCTCAGGACCAGGATGCGATTGACCATGCCATCGCGCTCGCCGAGCAGCCGCATGGCCGTGTCGATCCCGCACGAGATGCACGTATCGCCGCCGGCGCGAATCGAGGCGAGCTGGCCGAGCATGCGCGTCCGCGACGTGACGTCGATCATCGTCGGCTTGACCACGACCTCGACCCCCGTGTTGAAGCTGACGACGCTGACGACATCGCCGTCGCGCAGCCGCTGGATCGCGGTGCGCGCCGCGGCGAGCGCGTTGGTCAGCCGCTTGCCGGCCATCGAACCGGATCGGTCGATGACGATCGACAGATCGAGCGGCGCGGGGTTCCGGGCGACCACGTTGGCGCCCGAGACGTCGAGGAACAGGTAGGTCTCGCTGTCGACGCTGGCCGGCAAGACGGCGTGTCCGAGGCGACCCTCGACCATCAGCGTCTTGCCCGCCTGGAAGTGCGAGCGGTCGACCGGTGCGATGACCGGCACCTTGAAGAGCGGCTCTGCCTTGGCTCCCGACACCGCCGGGGTGGCGGAGCCGTGGGCGGGATCGATCGTGGTCCACACGGCAGCACCGGTTGCGATCATGCCGGTCGCGCTCAGGATCATCAGCGTTCGCAGGTTCATCACGGCCTCCAACCGCGCGCAGCACGGCTACACGCTGGTACGCGCCGGGCCCGCGAACGATCTGTAACTGCACCTGGTTTTACAAAGCCCGGCTATCCGGCTGATCCTGCGAGCAGCCCGAGCCCCCGCAGCAGGTCCTCGGCGGGGATCGAGCCGATCAGCACGAACACCGAGTCCCATCCGACCTCGACCGAGCCGGTCGGCGTCGACAGGGTCGCGCGATTCGGAGCGAGCGCCGACAGCTCGCTGTGCCAGACGACGCGGAGCGTGCCGGATGCGACCCGACGGCGCACCTCGGCGATGTTGCGTGCCTTGCCGCGCCGGAACTCGCCGCCGCGCGCCGCCATCACGACCTCGGTGCCCGGCTGGCGCGACAGCGCGACCGCGGCCTCCATCGCGACATCGCCGAGCCCGACGACGAGCACGCGCCGACCGGCGAAGCTGCGCGCATCGGCGAGGCTGTAGTGCACGTGATCGGCGCACGCCGGTGGGATCTCGCAGGCGAGCCGGCGCGGCGTCCCGCGGCGACCGATCGCGAGCAGGACGTGGGTCGCGGTGCGTGACGTCTCGGTCCCGTCGCGATCGAGGTCGTCGACGACGAAGCCGGCCTCGCTGCGTGCGATCCGCGTGACGCGGCGGCCCTCGACGATCGCCGGGCGAGCCTCGCGAACGATGCGGGTCCACCGCGCGAGGAGCTCCTCCTTCGTCGCCTCTGCCAGCCACAACGCCGAGGTGTTCGGGAGGTCCGGATCGATCACGAGCTTGCCGCGCGGAAAGCTACGGATGCTGTCGGCGAACGTCGCTTGCTCGAGCGCGATGTAGCGGAGCCCGCGCGCCTCGGCCTCGAGCGCGGCGGCGAGCCCCGCCGGTCCGGCACCGACGATGACGAGATCGAGCCCGGTCTTGCGCGGCACCAAGTTCGTCGCGATCGCTCGCACCGCCTGGGCACCCTGGTTGATCGCGTTGCGGATCAGGGGCTGCCCGCCGACGTCGCCGGCGACGTAGAGCCCCGGCACGCTGCGCGACTCGAACGTCTCGTCGAGCGAAATCGCCGGCGCCTCAAAACTGTCGGCGAACGCGATCGCGAGCGAGCCGTTCGGGCACTTCTGCTCGCACAGGATGAGCCCGCAGCAGTCGGCCGGGCGTGCGACGACCGCGACGTAGCGGTGGATCTCGAGCACGTCGTACGGGCACGCATCGACGCAGCCGTAGCAGCCGAGGCAGGTCGCCGCGTCGATGATCGGCAAGCGCTTGAGCGCGACCGGTGTCGCGGTGAGGGTCGGCGCGGTCGGCGCAGGTCTGCGAGCCCGCCGATCGAGGACGCGCGCGCCGCCCCACACCAACCCGGCCGCCGCGATGCCGAGCCCGAGCCACGACCACGGTCCGACGGGGCTCGCCGGCCCCCCCGGAGTGCGCGGCACGGCGGTGGCGGCGGCACGCGCGGCATCCCAGGCGGCCGCGCGCGGCGCGATCGTCCCCGAGGCATCGCGCACGACGTGGTGCTCGTCGAAGCACACCGTCGGGCGTGCGCCACCGAGCGCGTCCTGCCCGGCGACGAGGCACGCGCCCACCGGATCGCGCGGCGACGCGAGGTCGTGACAGCGTGCACACGTCGTGGCGGTGACCAGCGGGACCGCCAGCGCGACGAGCGGTCGAAACGGCGTGGTCCCCGCAGGCTCGTCGGCACCGGCGCCGTAGCGAACGGCGCTGCCGTCGATGGCGAGCGTCACGCCGCCACCGCCGTGGCCCGGGTGACAATCGGGGCAACCGAGCGCGCCTCGCTTGGCGAGCTCGCGATGCGCGGCGCGCGTCGAGGGATGCGGGCCGTGACAGGTCGTGCACGCGGCGACGAGCGTCGGGCGGTCGTGGCACGACGCGCAGGCCACGGCGGCGGCCGCGTGGGGTCGCGCGAGCGGACCGGGCGCGCCGTCGCCGGACAAGAGGAGCGTGACCGCGACGACGACCACGGCGGCCACCCCCGAGGCGGCGAGGATGCCGCGAAAGCGCGTCACGTCGGTCGTGCGCTCGGCGCGTGGTGCGCGACGGCGGCGCGCGGGCTCGATCATCGCGTCACCGCCGTGACGACATGGACGACGAGCAGCGCGACCGTCATCGCGCCGGCGATCATGTGGAGCGGCGGCCAGATCCGGAGCAGTCGCCCCAGCAGGCGACGCGCGGGCAGCGCGCGGAGCTCCACGGCGATCTCGATCAACTCGTCGACGCCGTCGCTCGCGATCGTGCGGCCCGCGAGCGCGTCATCGATCCGGCGGCGCACGCGTCGCGCTTCGTCGGACAGGCCATGGCCCGACGCCACCAGGCGCACCGCGCCGAGGCGCGCCCGCGCGTACGGCAAGAGCACGTGATCGACGAGCGCCTTCACGCGATCGTTCTTGCCGCTGACCGCGCGGTAGAGCCGCACCTCGAGCGTGTCGCGTTCACCGGCGAGATCTTCGGGCAGCGTGCCGCGTCGCTCGAGCCGCGTGAGCGCGCGCGGCACGATCCGGTACGCGATCGCCGCGAGCACGCCGAGCACCACGGTGACCGCGAGCGAGGCCGCCAGCGCGCCGCCGGGTGCCGCACGCAGCTGCACACCTGCATGCGCGAGCGCCGCCGCCGGCACGAGCGCACCGAGGCCGAGATGCGCGAGGAGGTGGCCGCGGGTCCGCGAGCGTGGCGCCGGCCGCGCATCGGCGACGAGCCGCAGCGCCGGGTCGCGCCGCCGCATCCGCGCTCGCACGCGGCGCTTCGGTACGACGTAGGCCGCGAGTGCGACGACGAGCAGCGCCGCGACGACGCCTGCGACGAAGCCCTCCCCGCGCGCAGGCGACCAGGCGTACGCCCGGTGCAACGCCCACCCGGTCGCCGTCATCGCGATCGCGGCGGCCACGCCGATCGATCCGGCGATCGCCCCCGCGCGCCGGTCATCGCGGACGTGGTGGCCTGCGAGCGCCGGCGCGCCGAGCACCCGCGCCACCTCGGCGATATCGCGGGCGGGATCGATTCGCAGCACCGCCCCGGTCGGGCACGCCTCGACGCACGCCGGTGCCTCGAAGCCATGGCACAGGTCGCACTTCACGGCGATCTCCGCCGAGAGCCCCGGAGCGGCCGAGACCGTCGCACCGGCGGACCGCTCGGCGCGCCGCGAGCCGAGCAGGACCAGCGGCGAATGGCCCGGCCCCGGCGGCCGCGCCGCCATCTGGATGTTCTCCCAGGGACACGCCTTGGCGCAGTTGCCGCAGCCGGTGCACAGCGACGGGCGGATGAACACCTCGCCTTCCGGATCGCGGCCGATCGCCCCGGTCGGGCAGTCGATCATGCACGCGGCGTGGCGGCAGTGCTGGCACGTGTTCGGCAACAGCAGCGTCGCCGCGCCGCCCGCGAGCTGCGTGACCACCTTGTCGCCGCGCCGGATCAGCCGGCTCGTGCCGTGCACCTCCTCGCAGCTCCACGCGCAGTGGCCGCAGCGAACGCACGCTTCCTGGTCGATGACGAGCAGCGAGCGCGCGATCTGCATCCGGTAGAGATCGCGAAACACGAGCTGCGTCGAGCGTGCGGACGCCGCGCCGATGACCTCGTCCTGGCGCTTCGCCGCCGCGTCGGCGACTCGCCGCAGCCGAGGCAAGAGCCCCGGGTTGCGATCCGACAGCGTCCGCAAGACCTCGCGCGGCACGACGGCACACCACGTGTCGCCGGAAGCGACCGCCGCGGTGCGCCGGGGGGTGCCGGCGAGCGCCTCCTGATCGCCGAAGAAATCGCCGCGCGCGAGGTACGCGGTGACTGCCGGGCCCGCGTCGTCCTCGCGCTGCAGCTGCACGAGCCCCTCGACGACGAAGAACAGCCGATCGGCGGTCGCGCCCGGCTCGTAGATGCGGGTGCCGCGGGGCATGCGCTCGAGTCGCGCGGCGTCGAGCAGCAGCTCGACCTCGTCGGCGCCGAGGTCTCGCGCGAACGCGCTGCAGGCGAGCAGGTCGCGAGCCGCGGCACGCTCGAGGTAGCGCTGCTCGCGATCGGCCGTCCCGCCGACCGCGCGGCGCGGGCCGGCGATGCGCTGGAACACCGCGATCGGAATCTCGACGAGGACCACCGCCTCGGATCCCGTCGCGGTGAGCCGGCGCGGGATCCCGGCGAGCAGCGCCTCCTCACCGAACGAATCACCGGCGCGCGCGATCCGGAGCAGCGTCGCCGCGCCGTCACCGCGACGGAGCGCATGGAGCTCGACCGTGCCGCCGGCCACGACGAAGAACGAGTCGCTGTCGTCGCCGTCGCGGTAGATCGTCGTGGCCGCGCGGTGCTCGACGACGCGCCCTGCACGTGCGAGCGCGGCGCGCGAAAGCTCGTCGAGGCCGCGCAGGACAGGCGTGGTCCACACCACCGCCGGCCAGGCCGCGGCCTCGACGGTCATCGGATCACGGTGCGCGCCGTCGCGACGTGGACGATGTCCAGGCGCTCCAGCACGGCTCGCTCGACGAGCGGCCCGCTGGGACGGAGCCCCGCGCGTGCCTGGTTGGCCTCGTAGTCGATGAACGCGCGGAGCAGGTACGGCGGAAACGCGCGGAACTCGAGCGTCGCCTCGACGGTGAACGGCGCGACCGCACCGGTCGCGGCGAGGTCGTACACGTAGCGCGCCGGGGTCCGCGGCGGCAGCGAGCGCGTGTCGACGATCGCGTCGGGCCCCTTCGCGATCCCGCGCGTCGCGTCGAGCGCACCGATCGGGAAGTACACCTCGAGGAACGCCGCCGCGCCGCTGAGGTTCGAGCGACACTCGCCGGTGTCGGCGTCGTAGTCGCCGTCGACGTAGCGATCGGCGCGCCGCGTCTCCTGACCGGGACCCGCCTGACACTGGCCGGCCTGGTCGACGGTGCCGATGCAGCGCACGCAGCGCATGAAGCCGTTCTGGAAGTTGACGAGGCCGCGGCCGCGGAACTCTCCCGCATCGCCGAACGCGCTCCACCGCGGGACGTCGGGACCGTCGGCGACATCGGCGCCGAACAAGCCCTGCGGCCGGCCACGTCCATCGCGCGCTCGATCGCTCGTGGTGATGCGCAGGAACACCTTGTCGCGCAGATCCTGATCGCCGCGCTCGACGCGGCCGACCTCGTACACGAGCCGGCCGCGCGCGTCGGTGACCCGCAGGTGAACCCAGATCTCGCGCTCCTGGCTGAAGCCGGCGGGCACGCGATGGCCGGCGCCGATGTTCTCGATGACGATCGGGATCTCGAGCCGGTCACCCTGCCTGCGCGGCGTCTCGATCGCGAACCTGAACGCGCTCGCGAGCAACAGATCGCGCCGCTGCCGCGCACCGACGGGAATCCCTGCAACGTCGAGCGTCCCATCGTCGACCGCGGCGGGATCGAATGCGCGCGCGAGCGGTACGTCGACGCCCGAGAAGTAGTGCGTGGAGATCCGCGCGGCGGGCGAGCCGGCGGCGCTGTTGCCGGTCGGATAGCTACCCGGTGCGCGCGCCGCGAACCCCGTTCCCGGCGGGCAGCCGAGCTTCGCGACGTCCCCTTGGGGTGAGGCTCCTGCGGCCGGCTCGCAGATGCCCGGATACAGGCTCATGTGGCAGTCCTGGCAGCTCGCAGGCTTGCGTCCGGCACGACGCTCGTCGTTCGCCCACGACGCCCACTCGCTGTACGCGTTGCGCAGGCGCTTGAAGTGCTCGCCGCGCTCGACGCCGGTGATCGCGTCGGTGCCGAACAGCCGGACGTCGTGGCACGAGCCGCAGAACTCGCTCGACTGCTGGTACGCGCGTGCCGACGCGCCGACCCGACGGTGGGCACCACCGGGAACGAGCCCGGCTTCGCGACCGTCGAGCGCTACCAGCGCCGTCGGATCGATCAGGTATCCGCTGTTCGCGATCCCGAACACGCCGCGCTGATCCTCGGGTCGCTGCAGGAAGCGCTCGCCGGTGTCGGGCGACGTCCACGACGGATTGCCCTCGTAGCGCCCCGTCGCCGCCGCGCCCGGTTGCACCGGTCCCGTCATCTGGTGGCACGCCGCGCAGCTGATGCCTTCCATCGTCTGCGCCGGCAACAGATCGCGCAGCGGGCGCCGCGTCCGGGCATCGCTCGAGCGTGCGTTCCACGCCGGCATCGCCGCCGTCAGGTTCGCCCCCGGCGCGTGGCAGTTCACGCACCACAGCGCCCCGCCGGATCCGGTGATCGGCAGGCCGGTGCGCGGATTCGTGCACGCGCCCGCACCCGCCGCGCGCAGCACACCCGCTCCGTTCGGGCAGTCGCGATCGCGACCGACCTGCTCCTCGATCAACATCTCGAGCGACTGGAACAGCGGGCTCTCGATCGCATGCGCCATCACCGAGCGGCTCCACTCGGCCGACTGCCGCGGATGACAGCTCGCACAGTCGGCGAGCTCGCGCGCGGCCGCGAGCGGTGCCGCCGGTGCCGCCGAGACCTCGCGCGATCGCGGCGAGTCGAGCGCGGCGATCGCCAGGATCGCCAGCGCGATCCCCACGGTGAGCGGCGCGATCGTCGCGAGCGCCGCGATCCCTCGACGACGGCGGCGTGGCGGCGCGGCGACGGTCGGTGCAACGGCGGGCGCGACCGTGATCTCGGCCGGTCGCTCGTCGCGTCCGCGGGTCGCCAGAAACTCGCGCAACGCCCGCGCGATCGCGCTCGCGGTTGCCGGCCGGCGCGCCGGATCGGGATCGAGGATGCGCAGGCACAGGCTCTGTAGCCCGGGTGGCAGCCCGGCCGCGACCTCCGCCGAGAACGGCGGCGCGCCTCGCTCGGCCTGATCGTCGAGCCCGAGCCGCAAGCCTCGCCCGGCGAATGGGTGCTCGCCGGTCACGAGTCGGTACGCGAGGAGCCCGATCGCGTAGCGGTTGCTCGCGTTGTCGGCCGGTCGCCCCACGGCCTCGGGCGGCAGCCACTTCGGCGGTGCGGCCTCGGTGTTCGGCGCACCGACCATCGCGCGCACGAGCGCATCGGCGCGCAGCTCGATCATGTTCACCGCGTCGCCGATCGCGGAGTCCCGCACGCTCAGCTGCGCGTGCTCGAGCGCGCCTGGAAACAGCGACCGCTGCTCGCACTCCGCCGCACCCTCCGCGAGTGATGCGAGCATCGCGACCGCCCGCCGCCATTCGAGCGGCCCCGGATTCGCGGCGAGCCACGCCTCGAGCTCGCACCCGGACGCCCGGACCAGCCAGAGTCCATCGTCGTCGCGCCCGCTCCGTACGAAGCCGCCGACACCGGCGCGCCCGAGCTCGGCGAGCCGCGTGGCGACCCGGCCGTCCTCGGCGAGCAACCGCCAGAGCTCGCCGTCGGGGTGCTCGAATCGCACCGCGCGTCCGACGGCCGGAAGCGGCGCGCCGGGAGTCGGGTCCGCGCTCACGGCCAGCCAGCACGCACGAGGTAGACGATCGCCGCGGTGACGAGGCACAGCGCGACGATGATCAGCGCGCCGCGCCACGCCGCGATCTCGCGAGGTCGTCCCGCGCGCTCGATCAGCGCGATCGTATCGAGCCGCGGTGCCGGATCGGTCGCTGCGACGGCCGCGATCGGCATGCTCGCCGACGACGCCGGCGTGCGCGCCGCCGGGATCGGGGCCGCTCCGACCACCGCGGTCACGAACGGTTCGAGCGCGGTCACCACTTCCTCCGCCGAGGCCGGGCGATTCGCCGGCGCCTTCTCGAGCAGGCGCAGCAGCAACCGCTCCACGCCGCGGGGCAACTGCGCGCGCACGTCGTCGGGCAACGGCGGCGGTGCGGCCGTGCACTGCAGGTTCAGTAGCTCGCGCGGCGACTCCGAGTGGAACGGCGCTGCACCGGCGAGCATCTCGTAGAACACGAGGCCGAGGCTGTAGAGATCCGATCGATGATCGATCGCACCCGCGTCGATCTGCTCGGGGCTCATGTACTGGAGCGTGCCGACCGAGTGGGTCGTGCTCTTGCGGATCGCCTGCATCACCTTCCCGACCCCGAAATCCATCACCTTGATGCGATCGCCGGCGACGACCATCAGGTTCTCCGGCTTGAGATCGCGATGCACGATCGCCGGCTCCTGCCCGTGCGCGGCGGTCAGCGCCGCCGCGACATCCGCCACGATCGAGACTGCCTCCTGCCACGGCAGCCGCTCGCGCGTCGCGAGCCGCTGCCGCAAGGTCTCGCCCTCGAGATACTCGAGCACCATCACGAGCTCGCCCTCGAGCTCGGTGCACGCGAGGCTGCGCACGATGTTCGGATGATCGAGATGCGCGAGGATCGTCATCTCGTTCAGGAACATCTGGCGGCCTTGCTCCGAGCTCCGCAGCTCGGGTCGCAAGATCTTCAACGCGACGCGCCGGCGCGAGAGCCGCTCCTCTGCCTCGTACACCTTGCCCATCCCGCCCTCGCCCACCATCCGGCGGACCAGGTACTCGCCGATTCGCTCCATCGACGGGTAAACGCATGAATCGACAGTCCGATCTGGCCGGCAACGCGATCGCGGCGAGCGTAACCCGGTGAAATTCATCGGAGACGCCGATCCACGAACGGGCCCGTCGCGATAGAGATCCAGAGCATGGGCTACACGGCCAGCTTCGTGAGAGCGAGCTTCTGGGTCGATCGCAGCGGGCTCGAGCGCGTGGTCGAGGCGGGCGATCACGAGAGTGCCGCCCACTACTGCGAGAACGTGGCGTTCTACTGCGGGCTGGACCTCGAGCTCGACGACGACGACAACATCAGCTCGGTCGGCTACGAGTTCGACAAGCTCACCCACGCGCTCGACGAATACCTCGACGAGCTCGCGCCCGTGGTTCGCAAGGGATCGTTCCTCGAGCTCGCCGGCGAGGGGGAGCTATTGCGGTTCGACTTCGACGGCACGCGCTGCATCAGGACGATCACGCCGATGCGGCGGTGAAGAGAACTGACGCTGCCGAAACGGCATCGCGATCGATCGCGAGATGTCAGCGTGTCACCGCGCGCCCCGTTCGCCGCGACCAACTTGGCAATCCGACACGAGTCGGTGACATCGGGCGCTTGGTCCGGCATGTGAATCCGTCCGGTCCATGCGCAACTCCACACTGCTCGGGCTCGCTCTCCTCGCCGCCTGTAGCAAGCCTTCGATCGAGAAAGGCGCGTTCAAGATCGAGGACGTTGTCGAGACCACCGACGATGCAGTACGCGTGCAGGTGGATCGACGCGAGGTCCCACTACGCGAGATGCCAGTGGCCTCGCTGCTCGCCGGCCTGCCGATGAGCGGCCTCGCCGAGATCGCGATCGATCTCACGGTGCCGATCACCAACGGCAAGCACGACTACCGGAAGGCATCGGGCTCGCTCGGCTTCGTCTGTCCAACCGGCTGCACGCTCGGCGACGACGTCGCCCAGGTTCAGATCCCGGGGCTCGGCGGCATCTCGTTCGGCCACCTCACCTTCGACAAGGTCGACGTCCGTGCCGAGCTCGACAACGGCCACGTGAAGATCACGCGGTGGCAGCTCGAGTCTCAGGATCTGACGTTGCACGCCACCCTCGAGATCGACCTCGCGGCCGAGCTCGCCGATTCCACGCTCGACGGATGCCTGCGGTTCAAGGCGAGCCCGTCGCTCGCACGACGAGATCCCAAGACCGCCGCCCTGATCGCCACGACCGGCGCGGTCCAGGGACCCGACGGCGCTTACTCGATCAAGATCGCGGGCCGCGTTGGCCAGCGAAAGCTCCTCGGGCAAGTGTGCAGCTAGGGGTCAATGCCGATCGTCGAGCGACGCCCGGCACAACCGGCGAGGTTGTCCGACAAGATTCAAACGTCAAAGGGAACGCCAGGGTCGCGACAAGACTCCAGCAGGAACGCCCCCAGAAGAATGTGTTCCGGGCCACCTTGGTGCGAGCAGCTCTCGTGAAGATCTCTTCTGGCGTTCTTGCTGGCGGCTTGTGGCGACCCTGGCGTTCCTTCTGGAGGTCGAGATCGGGCCTCGAACCTAGAGCGGTCTGAGCGAATCGAATGCTCGCGCAAACGCTAACACTACTGCGTCAGAATATTTGCTCGGAAATCCGGATGGCTTCCGATCACTTGTGAAATTCCTCCTCGGAACGATCGCGCACGGCTCGCCAGCGTGATCAAAGAGGACATGGCGAATCTGATGAATG
>Ga0299915_10000610_pt1 | contig 26841 bp, 22 predicted proteins | sample RVTome_13_FD_200263 | JGI IMG/M metagenome (GOLD analysis project Ga0299915, IMG submission 200263) | Soil microbial communities from uranium-contaminated site in the Upper Colorado River Basin, Wyoming, United States - RVT92D227 (version 2) ... | reverse complement strand
TGTGGGCCCATGAATCACTCGGCGCGGCCGGCCGGGACGGGGAATCATTGGTTCGGCAACGGCCGCCGGCCGCGCCGCGTGCTTCCTGGTCTTATAAATCCTTATCTATAGACTTGCCCTTTTTGTCAGGGTTTCATTTTTTTTGCCGGGCCGCTGACCCGGGCGTCAATGCACGGTCAATCTTGCGCCGCTTTCCTGCTCGCTTCCTGCCTGAACGTAGCAAAGGCTGTCATCCTTCACGTATATTTCCAGAACCGAGTCCGGCTTGAACCGATTCTGGATCAGGGCCTCAGAAAGCGGGTCTTCGATATACTTCTGGATGGCGCGGCGCAGAGGGCGGGCGCCGAAAGAACGGTCCTGGCAGGTTTTCGCTACAATCCACTGGCGCGCCTCGGGCCGGAGCAGAATGGTGACCCTTTTCTGCTTCAGCGCCTCATTTTCCTGATGGATCAGAAGATCAACGATTTTTTCGAGGTCCTCGTCGGTGAGGGCCTCGAAAACAATGATCTCGTCCAGCCGATTGAGGAACTCCGGGTTGAATGCGCGCTTGACCTCGGCATGAATCATGCTGTGGGTCTTCTTGATGCTCGATTCGGCGGTGGTGCGAAAACCCATCTGTCCCTGTTTCTGCAGGTATCGGGCTCCCAGATTGGAAGTCATGATGATGATGCAGTTTTTGAAATCGATGGTGTTGCCGAGCGAATCGGTCAGTTGCCCGTCCTCGAAGACCTGAAGCAGGATGTTGTAAACGTCCGGATGGGCCTTTTCTATCTCGTCCAGGAGAAGAACAGAGTAAGGATTCCGTTTTACTTTCTCGGTCAGCTGCCCGCCTTCCTCGTGTCCTACGTAGCCCGGCGGCGATCCGATCAGCTTCGAGACCGAATGCTTTTCCATGTACTCGGACATGTCCAACCGGATCAGGGCGTCTTCCCTTCCAAAAAGGAATGCGGCCAGGGATTTGGCCATTTCGGTCTTTCCCACCCCCGTGGGTCCCAGAAAGAGGAAAGAACCGACCGGGCGTCGCGGCGATTTCAGACCGGCCCGGGATCGCCGGATGGCCCTGCTGAGCGCCGAGATGGCCTTGTCCTGGCTGACGATTCTCTTGTGCAGCTCCTCTTCCATGCGCAGGAGCTTGGACATCTCTTCTTCCTGGATCGAGGAAACCGGAATCCCGGTCCAGCGCGAGATCACCTCTTCGATGTCCTCGCGGCAAACCTTCAGCGGACCGGTGGAGCCGAGCTTCCACCGCTCCTTCACATTCTGCAGGTTCTGCTGCTCCAGATCCTCTTCCAGGCGGTAGCGGGCGGCCTTATCGAACTCCCGGGCGGAGATGGCATTCTCTATTCTGCTGTCGATGATGCGGATGCGGCGCTGGATGTTGACCATTTCATCAGGGATGGCGGTCGCCTGAAGTTTGACGCGCGCGCCGGCCTCGTCAATCAGGTCGATGGCCTTATCGGGGAGAAACCGGTCGGTGATGTAACGGTTTGACAGGTAGACGGCCGACTCCAAGGACTCATCGGTGTACTCGATTTGATGGAAGCTCTCGTATTTTTCCTTGATTCCCCGGAGGATTGCGACGCTTTCCTCTTCGCCAGGAGGGCTGACTTTGACGGATTGAAAGCGGCGCTCGAGCGAGCGGTCCTTTTCGATCGATCTGCGGTATTCGTACGGCGTGGTCGATCCGATGCACTGGATCTCGCCGCGAGACAGCGCCGGCTTCAAAATGTTGGCTGCATCCAGCGACCCCTCGGCGGAGCCCGCGCCCACCAGCGTGTGCAGCTCGTCCACGAAGACGACCAGGTTCCGGTTCTCTGCCAGCTCCTTCATTATCGTCTTCAGCCGTTCTTCGAACTGGCCGCGGTACTTCGTGCCCGCAACAATGAGGGAAATGTCCAGGGCAAGGATGCGCTTTTCCGCCAACTGGGGAGGCACCTGTGCGCTGACAATCCTCTGAGCCAGGCCCTCGACAATGGCTGTCTTGCCAACGCCGGGCTCGCCGATCAGGACCGGGTTGTTCTTGGTCCGGCGGCACAGGATCTGGATCATGCGCTCGATTTCCGCATTCCGGCCAATGAGGGGATCCAGCGCATCATTGGCGGCGGCCTCGGTGAGGTCGCGCGAAAACTCGGCCAGACTGAGCGGCTCTTTCTGGCGGCCTTGAGAGGAACGGTCCGCGGCTCCCCGGCCTAATTCATCCCGGACCGCGGACAATCGGATGCCACGTTCCCGGAGGATCTCAGCAGCAACCGACTTATCCTCGCGCAGCAGGCCGAGCAGCATATGCTCGGTGCCGATGTGCTTGTTACTCAGGCGCTCGGCCTCCTCGGCGGCTGCGTTCAGCGCCCGCTTGGTTTCATCTGAAAAGGGCAGGTCCACGGAGGTGGAAACCTTATCCCGGATGAGCGTTCGTCCCTCTATCTCCTTGCGAATGTTATCGATAGAGGTAACCGACTTTGGGAAAAAGCGGTTGGTAAGGCTTTTGTCCTCGCGGATTAAACCCAGGAGGAGGTGCTCGGTTTCGATGTAGGGGCTGCCGAACTGGCTGGCTTCATATCGGGCGAAAAAAATCACCCGACGAGCCTTTTCGGTATATTTTTCAAACATACTTCAGCATTCGCGTCCTCGAGCCCTGGGGGCGCATTATACCACACACTTCGGGGTCAGACCCCGTTTTGTGTGAGGTCAGGCGGGGCGGGAATCGATGGGGTAGGGAGGGGCTTGCCACCGGGCAGGCTGAAGGCGTCCGTCCTGGAGCTGATAGACGATGCTGCATATGCGGGCGAGGCGCTCGTTGTGGGTAACCAGGATGGATGTCAGGCCGTGTTCGGAGTGCAGCCTGAGGAGAAGTTGGCCGATCTCTTCGGTGGTACGGGGGTCCAGGTTGCCGGTCGGCTCATCCGCCAGCAGCAGCTGCGGCCTGCCCACAAGCGCCCGCGCCAGAGCGACCCGCTGTTGCTCGCCGCCGGAAAGCTCCCCGGGGCGGTGATGCTCTCTGGGCGCGAGGCCGACATTATCGAGCAGCTCGCGCGCATCTGCCGATGCGGCCTCGCGCGACCCACCGCGGAGCAGCAGCGGCATCATGACGTTCTCGAGCGCCGTGAATTCCGGCAACAGGTGGTGGAACTGGAAGACAAAGCCGATGGTGCGGTTGCGGAAGTCCGAGATATCCTCCGGGCCGAGACGTGTGATGTCGGTGTTATTGATAAGGATCGATCCGCGGTCGGGAGCATCCATGCCGCCCAGCAGGTGCAGGAGCGTGCTCTTGCCCGATCCTGATACTCCCGTGATGCCGGCCAGCTCGCCCCGGGGAAGCCGGAGAGACAGGCCGACGACGACCTCCAGCCGCTGGTTTCCGGACCGGTAGCCCTTGCAGAGATCCTGCGCCGCCAGAAATTCACTCATGACGCATCACCTCCACCGGGTCCAGTCGGGAGGCGCTCCGGGCCGGATATAGCGTAGCGAGGAATGAGATCAAGAGCGCGGTTGCCGAGACCAGCACGACATCCGCGATCCGGACATGGAAGGGCACATACGGGATGCTGTAGACCTCCGGGGCGAGCCGGATAAGCCTGTAGGTATCCAACAGCCAGCAGGCGCCCATGCCAAGGGTTGCACCGAGCAGCGTGCCGACGACTCCGATGATCACTCCCTGCAGCATAAACACATGCATGATCGTTTTCGACCTGGCACCCATGGCGGTCAGGATCGCGATGTCCTTCTGTTTCTCGAGCACCATCATGATCAGGGTGGTGACAATGTTGAGGGATGCGACGAAGACGATGAGGCTGATTGTGAGAAACAGGGCCAGTTTTTCGAGCTTGAGCGCGGAAAAGAGCGGCTTGTTGAGGTCTATCCACGTCGTGGTGGTAGTCCCCGTGCCCGCCTCGGCCCGGATTGCGTCTCCGATGGCCTCGGCCGCCTCCATGTCATCTGTTTTGAACTGGAGCACCGAGGCGGAGTTCGGCGGGTATGAGAAGAGGCGCCGCGCCGCCGCCATGTTGGTGTAGGCCCAGTTGGCGTCGTAATCCCACAGTCCCGACTCGAAGATGGCCGCGACCCGAAAAGTCTTCTGGGAGGCGACCATACCGAACATCGGCGTCAGGGTCCCGCGCGGATAAAAGGCCTTCAGGGTATCACCCACGCGAACGCCCATGGCCCTGGCCATCTCCCGTCCGATGATGATCGTCCCGGGAGGCGGAGGCGCCTCCGGATCGGCGGCCTGCTCCTCGGTCTCGAGCGCGCGCGGATCCCCATCGGTAATATGCGAGAAGAAATCCGAGATTTCCTGTTCCAGGACGGGATCAATCCCCTTCAGAACAGCACCCTGGTTGTGTGATGAGCTTGCGATGAAAACCTGGCTGAAAATGGCGGGTGCAGCGCCCGTGACGTGAGGTACGCGGCGGAGCCTCTGGAGCAGCTCGCCGTAATCGGTGATCGGCGTGTTGTCGACGCGCAGCAGATTGACGTGCGAGGTGGCGCCGACGATCTTTTCCTGGATGTCCTCGCGGAAGCCCGTCGAAAGCGCCAGCGCGATCACAAGCGCCATGACGCCCGCAGCAATGCCGAGCACCGAAATGCCCGAGATCACCGAAACTATGGTCTGCTTGCGTTTCGCCTTGAGATATCGGAGGGCGACGAATATCTCAAATCTCATTATGCTTTCTCCGGGGCTTCTGGGTGTCGAACAAAAACAGGGGTCGGCCGGAAGAGCAGCCGCGGATTCCAGAAATTATTCGGTCGCACCTGGCGGCATTCGAGCAATTCGTGGCTGTTTTTATCATATTTCCCCCCATTTTTATGGCCCGTGGTGCTCCGCAGATGCATGGGCGACTCCGCGAAGAGCGGAAGAGCTATGCGCCGCTCACTTCCGTCCGCAAGAGCGGGAAGAGGATCACGTCGCGGATCGAGCGCGAGTTGGTAAGCACCATGGTCAGCCGGTCGATCCCGATGCCCTCGCCGGCCGTGGGCGGCATGCCATAGCTCAGCGCCCGGATATAGTCCTCATCCATCCCGTGCGCCTCGGCACGGCCGCGGTTCCGCTCGCGCAGCTGCTCCTCGAAACGAGCCCGCTGCTCCTCGGGGTCATTCAGCTCGGTATAAGCGTTGGCGATCTCCATTCCGGCGATGAAGAGCTCGAACCGCTCGACGGTGCCCGGATCGTCCGGTTTGGTCTTGGAGAGCGGCGACACCTCGGTCGGGTAATCATAGACGAACGTCGGCTGGATCAGGTGAGGCTCAGCCACCGCCGCGAAAATGCTGGCGAGCATCTTGCCGGGACCATCGGAGGCTTCAAACTCCACGTTGAGGGCGCGCGCGAACTCACGCAGCCGCTCCAACGAGCGCAGGTCCGCCGCGGATGGAGCGGCGAGGGAGTCGGGCCAGAAGCGCAGCACCGCCTCTTTCAGGCTGAACCGCTGCCAGCGCGCAAAGTCGATGGTGTGGTCCTGATAAACGACTTCGGTCGAGCCCGTAACCGTCCGGGCTACTTGCGTGATCATTTCCTCTGTCAGGGCCATCAAATCCCGGAAGTCGCTGTAAGCCTCGTAAAACTCGAGCATGGTGAATTCCGGGTTGTGCTGCGAGGAAATGCCCTCGTTGCGGAATATGCGGCTCAGCTCGTAAACCTTGGGGATCCCCCCGACGATCAAGCGCTTGAGGTGGAGCTCGAGCGCGATCCGCAGGTAGAGGTCCATGTCCAGCGCGTTGTGGTGCGTGCGGAAGGGCCGCGCCAGCGCGCCGCCGGCCATGGCCTGAAGCACCGGCGTTTCGACTTCAAGGTAGCCGCGCGCATCCAGGAAGCTGCGGATTTCCCGGATGATCAGGCTGCGCCTGACGAAGACGCGGCGCACATCTTGGTTCATGATCAGGTCGATGTAGCGCTGGCGGTAGCGGGTCTCGACATCGGTCAGACCGTGCCACTTCTCGGGCAGCGGCAGAAGCCCCTTAGCCAGGTGATGGAGGGCAGTGGCCTTGATTGTGAGCTCATTGGTTCGAGTTCGGAAGAGGGTGCCTTCGACTCCGATGATGTCGCCCAGGTCGAACAGTCCGAAGAGGTCGAACTGCTCCCGGCCCACCAATTCAAGGCGCACGTATGTCTGCAGCCGGTTCTCCCCGTCGGAAATGTCCAGGAACCCCGCCTTGCCGTGGGGGCGGAGTGACATGATCCGGGCGCACGTGCGTACCGATGGCTTCTGCGCCTCCAGTTCATCGCCGCCCGCCCGGTCGAACAGCCGGCGGATGTCGCTGACCGTGTGCGTGTGCTCGAACCTGTGCGGATAAGGATCGAGGCCCCGGCGCTTGAGCTCCTCGTGCTTGAGCCGGCGCTGGGCTACCGGATGAATATCGCTTTCAGTGGACACTATCGAGCCTCCTGAGAGAGGTCCTTGCGAACGCTGTCAAGTACGCCGTTGACGAACTGCGCCGATTCGACCGTGGAGTACTTCTTGGCGATTTCCAGTGCTTCGTTTATCACCACCGTGCACGGAGTTTCCGCTATTGTCAGAAGCTCAAAGACCGCCAGCCGCAGGATGTTCCGGTCGACGGCCGCCATTCGGCTGATGCGCCAGTGCCGGGCATGGCGCTGGATGATTTTATCGATCTCCTTCATGCGCGTCACGCTGCCCTGAAACAGCCTGCTGGCAAACTCCCGGACCTTTGGCGGATAGTCATGCATGTCCCAGAAGGATTCGAGGACCTCCGCGGCGGTAAGCCTCCCGATATCATGTTCGTAGAGCATCTGCAGCGCGCATTCGCGCGCGGTTCGTCGCAGTCCCATGAGCAGCCGGTGGTAGTATGCGCGATAAAATAATGATGAGAGGTCTTCGGCGTCAGACCTGCTTCAGCAGCTGAACCATCTCGATTGCCGACATTGCCGCATCAAATCCCTTGTTCCCTGACTTAAGGCCCGCCCTCTCAGCCGCCTGTTCCATCGTGTTGCAGGTCAGAATGCCCAGAATGACCGGGAGGCCCGCTTCGACTCCGACCGCTCCGATCCCTCTCGTTACAACGGAAGCAATATGATCGAAGTGAGGCGTCTCCCCGCGGATAAGTACGCCGAGGCAAATCACGGCATCATGCTGCTTGAGAAGCGCCAGCTTGCGCGCAACCAGGGGGATTTCGAAAGAGCCCGGCACCCACACGATGGTGATGTCGTCCGGTTCCGCACCATTCCGCGCCAGGGCATCGAGCGCGCCCGCCAGCAACCTGTTGCTGATAAATGAGTTGTATCTGCTGATGACGATCGCGAAACGACTGCCCTTCGCGTCCAGCCTACCCTCTATAGTCCTTGCCATAATGTTCTCCTGGCCTGATACAAGGCTACCATTCTACAGAAGGTTGCCGAGGATGCAAAGCCATTGCTTTGTTTGCCCGGGGAGGCTCAGGCAAAGACAGCAGCAAAAGCTCGTGCAATCCACCCGCCCGCCTTGCGCCTCCAGCAGAATCCGCGTTCCTCGGTGTTTTTCCGCATCCTGATTTCCTCGGTGCGCTCCGTGAAACTGCGTCTTGGCGGTAAAAAATCCTTTCCCAGCGCGCAAGGATTCGATCGTTAGCAGTACGGATTCGGGCCGCCGAACAATCCGTGTAATCCGCGGCAAAAGAGATATTTTCATGGATTTGGGTGCGCTCCGGCCCATGAAATACCGGTGAGAAATGCGGATTAAAGATTCATGATCAGTCTGAAGAAATCATGGACGGAGCGGCCGCTGGGATAGACGCGCACGCCGAGGTTCCGCGAAATGGCCCGGACCGTCAGGTTGTCGAGCAGCGTGCCGTCGATCTGCGAGGTTGCTTCGTTTGGGATCACGGCGAAATCTCCGACATCGCAGCCGTTCAGGGCTGCAGTTATGTCCTGCCCTGCCAGCAGGCCGGCCACGGTCACGCCACGACCCATGAAGCGGTTATCTGCGGCCACGACCTGCAGGCGCATGGAGAGCTTTTCACGGATGCGGGCTGCCGCCTTGTCCAGGAAGGGCGCAAAGAGCCTGCCGGTCACCAGCGTACCCCGCAGATCGGGCCGGCCGCCCTCAGCGGACGCGATCGCTTCGTCCAACTCGTCCAGGAAGCTGCGGACCATGCCAACCCCGTCCTCGACCTGGGCGAAGCCGTCATAATAGGAAGCCGGGGGTATCGGTAGTCCGCCCAGGATGTAGAACTCATCCGCGAGATAGGCGAAGGTCCGCTCGATTTCCTTTCGGAACCTGCTCTGCCAGGGTGACACTTGACCGGCTGTTTCCCGACTGAATGCCGGCGTGACCGGCGTCAGGATTTTCCTGGCAATGCCGTGGTCCGACAGCCCCAGGGGCACAATGGCAACGGAATCGACGCCGGGATAGAGGTCGTAGAGGTCAAAAACAGTTCTGCGCAAATGATCGCCGTCGTTGATCCCGGGCATCAGCACTATCTGCGCATGGATCCTGATCCCTCCGCCGGTGAGACGGCGCAGCTTTCGCTCCAGGTCATCGGCCTTTTTCCTGCGGAGGATCCTGGTACGCAGCGCGGGATCCGTGGCGTGGACTGAGACATAAAGCGGGGAGAGCGCGTGCGCGATAATACGTTCCAGCTCGGGCTCCGACAGGTTCGTCAACGTTATGTAATTCCCGTGAAGGAAGGAGAGGCGGTAGTCGTCATCCTTCACCCTCAAGGAGGGCCTCACCCCCGGCGGCAACTGATTGATGAAGCAGAAAAGGCAGTCGTTATTGCAGGTCCGCGTTTTGAAGTCTTCTACCTCGATACCGAGGGAATCCCCCTGCGACAGGTCGACCTGCACACGCTCTTTGGCGCCGTCGGCCTTGCGCACCAGGAGTTCCACCCATTCCTCGGCCAGATTAAACCTGAGGGCCAGCTCATCGGGCACGGGATGGCCATTAACCGATACGATCTCATCTCCCGGGACCAGGCCGACACGGTGGCCGAGCGATCCTGGATCGACCTTACGAATCCGGATCCCCTTTTTGGCCATGGGAATGTTCAGCCCTTTGATAGGACTCGATCACTTTCGCCGAGCGATGGAAATAGTGGAGTCCCGATGCGACGGTGAGGACCATGGCGGCTGCAATAGCCGGCCAGTAGAGAATGCGCACCGAGTCGGTTACGTTTAATACCAGCACTGTTCCGACGGCGAACAGCTGCGCCGTGGTCGTGCACTTGCCGAGAAAGGTGGGGGGGAAGTCGATGTGCTGCGTACGCAGGTGGATGATCAGGGCGGCGAGCGCAATGAGCAGGTCGCGGCTGAAGGCGGTGACGGTAAGCCAGGGCGGGATGTGATACTGGACCGGGACCGACGTGATGGTCAGCGTGATGAATACCGAAGCAATCAGGAGCTTGTCGGCCATGGGATCCAGAAAGGACCCGAGAACCGTCCTCTGCTTCAGGCGGCGCGCGAGGAAACCGTCGAGGGTGTCAGTGATCCCAGCCAGGATGAACACCAGGAGCGCCCCGAAGGCATGGCCGTAAACGATCAGCAGTATGATGCACGGGATGAAGATCATCCGGAGGATTGTGAGCTGATTTGCGTAGGTCAACATGCGCCCGAGTCCCTGATAGCCGACTCACAGGATATATGATTTTGCGCTTCCCGGAGCACTCATTTTTCAAATCGTCCGCCGGGCCCGCCGCAGCCATCGGCATCCAGCTTGTCCGGGTCGGGGATCAAAGGCAGCCTTGGATATAGCCCTGAGCATTTGTTCGGGCGCGTCCGACAGCAATGATCAGGGCAGGGAAATCCCGTCAGTTAGCGACTCCCCCGTCCGATAAGTAGCCAGGAGTCTGTCCGAGGCTCAAAGCATATCTGTTTGTCCGTGGGGTCAGCTGGCACATGTCGCTTTCCGGGAACCTGAAAACAATGGACCTGGCAGAGGTCCTGCAATGGATCACGCTGGGGAGGAAAACCGGAACGCTGACCTTCATCCGGGACAAGGTCAAGAACCACATCTTCTTCAAACAAGGCAAGATCATTTCGTCGAGGTCCAACGATCCGACCAAGCAGCTTGGCCATTTTCTGCTGTTTCAGGGTAAGATCAACGAGATGCAGCTCAAGCGGGCGCTGGAGATGCAGCTGCAGACCCGTGTTCACCTGGGGAAAATTCTGGTCCAGGAGGGGCACGCATCGCGGGAGGATATCGAAAGAGCGCTCAAAGGCAGGACGGAAGAGGTCATCTACGACCTTTTCCTGTGGGAGGAGGGTTTATTTCACTTCACAGCCAACAGTTTCAATCTCGACGAACTGATACTGATTGATGTCGACGTCCAATCGATCATTTTTGAGGGGGTACGGCGCAAGGACGAGTGGAACCGGATCCGGCAGGTGTTTCCCAGCAACAACGTGGTGCTGTCCATCCGCGCGGACTGCAACCTCAAGGCGCTGAATCTCACGACCCTTCACAAGAAGCTGCTCTTCCTGGTCAACCAGGGGAAGACCATTTCCCAGATCATCCTCGAGCTGCACGGGTCGGACTTTCTGGTCAATTTCGAGCTCTTTCAGCTCTTTCAGGAAGGCGTGCTGGCCGTGAGGGAAGTGCACGATGCGCCCTCGCCGCGCGTTGATCCGCAGCAGCTGTTCAGCCAGGGTCAGGAGTTCATGCGCAGCAGGCAATACAACGAAGCCATTGCCATTTTCCAGGAGGTGCTGCGTCTTGACCCGCATAACATCTGGGCCGACGAACAGATTGAACAGGCGGAGCAGGCGCTCTGCCAGGAGCTATATTCCACCAGCCTGCCCAACCACAAGGTGCCCTACTTCACGATCCCCGAGACAGCGCTGACGCAGTATAAGCTGACCCACCAGGAAGGATTCGTCGTTTCCCGGATCAACGGCGCGTGGGACCTCAAATCGATCGTGATGCTGTCGCCCCTGCGCGAGATCGAGGTGCTGCAGATCCTCGACAAGCTGGTCAAAATGGGTCTGATCGACCTGAAATAAATTCCAGAACCGCACTACGCACACAACACGCAGCAGCCCCTCGGGGCGCCGCGCAATCCCGTGTTGCATGTTCATCTCTGCCTATGCGAGCAGCTCTTGCTTGACATTGGTGCAGCAGAAAGGTTTTTATAGCGCCGTGGAAGGGCAGGCGGTCGCTCGTGGCCTGCCGAAGAGCCAATGACACTGATGCAACGCATGTTCCCATTTTTGAGCTTTTTCAGAGGCTACCGGCGCACTCATCTTCGTGCCGATTTGGTGGCCGGGCTCACGGTCGCGCTTGTTCTGATCCCGCAGTCGATGGCTTATGCCCAGCTGGCCGGCCTGCCGGCCTATTATGGCCTGTATGCGGGCTTCCTGCCGCCGCTCATTGCAGCGCTGTTCGGCTCAAGCCATCAGCTTGCTACCGGCCCGGTTGCCGTGGTATCGCTCATGACCGCGACGACCCTGGCGCCGCTGGCAACGACAGGGAGTGAGGGCTACATCGCGTATGCGATCCTGCTCGCTTTGCTGGTCGGGCTCTTCCAGCTGATCCTTGGCGTGCTCCGCCTGGGCATGCTCGTAAACTTTCTTTCTCACCCGGTGGTGAATGGATTTACAAACGCCGCCGCGCTGATCATTGCGACCTCGCAGCTGAACAAGCTGTTCGGCGTGGATGTGGACAGTGCCGAGCACCATTACCAGACCGTGTATTACTCGGTCGCAGCGGCCATCAAACATGCGCATTGGCCTACCCTGCTGCTGGCCGTCCTAGCGTTTGTCATCATGGCGGTGCTGAAGAAGATCAGGCCCGGCATCCCCAACGTGTTGGTTGCGGTCGCCATCACGACGACCTTGTCGTATATCACGGGCTATGAGTTGAGCCGCAAGGTGAGTCTGGAAACAATCGAAGTGGCCGAGGTGCATCGGCTCATCGCCGACTTCAATTCATCACTCGACGAAATTGAGCGCGCGATGAGTGAACGGATTGCGTTGAACTCTAAGCTCAAGGAAGCCGAACGCGAGCATGGCGCGCATTCCATTCAGGCAATCGAGTTGAGCGCGTCTGTCAGCGTTCAGGCTGTTTCCATCGACCGCCTCCAGCGACAAGCCGCCCTTGTGCGCGAGACGCTCCGGGACTATCGCTTTCGCATGATTGAGTCCCGGGAGGGGATGTCTGCTTTCCGACTGGCAGAGGGCAAAGGCGGCGGCCAGTGGCGGATGAAAGTGGGCAACGGGCACATCCCTCCAGAGAGCATTCCGATGATCGGCGGCGGCGAGATCGTGGGTGTCATCCCGCAGGGCCTGCCGAAATTCTCAGCGCCAAAACTGGATTTCTCCGTCATGGTCGAGCTTTTTGCCATGGCGGTGATCATTTCGCTGCTCGGTTTCATGGAAGCCATATCGATCGCCAAGGCGATAGCAGCACGCACGGGGCAGCGTCTGGATCCCAACCATGAATTGATCGGGCAGGGATTGGCGAATCTGGCGAGCGCCATCAACCAGGGCTATCCGGTATCGGGTTCCTTTTCAAGATCCGCGGTCAATTTTCAGGCAGGGGCGGTCACCGGGCTATCCAGCGCCTTCAGCAGCCTGATGGTGATGATCACGCTGCTCTTCCTGACGCCGCTGCTCTACTATCTGCCCCAGTCGGTCCTGGCAGCCATCATCATGATGGCGGTGATCGGCCTTCTGAACGTCAGCGGATTCATCCATGCCTGGGAGGCGCAGAAGTACGACGGTGCGATCTCGATTATCACCTTCGTGGCCACCCTGTATTTCGCGCCTCACCTGGACAGGGGGATCATGATCGGCGTGGTGCTGTCACTCGGGTTTTACCTGTTCCGCACGATGCAGCCGAAAATTGCGATCCTGTCCAAGACCCAGGACGGCCAGTTCCGCGACGCCGTCCGACGCAACCTCGAAACGTGTCGCCATGTGGCTGTGGTCCGCTTCAACAACTCGTTGTTTTTTGCCAATGTGAGTTATTTGGAGGATATTATCCTGGAGACGATTGCGTCCCAGCCGGAACTCAGGCACATACTTATTGTCGGCAACGGCATCAACGAGTTAGACGCCTCCGGGGAGGTGCTGATCTCGCGCCTGGTCACCCGGTTGCGGCAGCGGGGGCTGGAGGTTTCGTTTTCGGGCCTGAACGACAGCGTGCTCGACGTGCTGAGGAGAACCCATCTGTATGAGAAAATCGGGGAGGAGCGTTTCTTCGGCAGTGTGGCCCATGCGGTCCAGGAAATACACCGCGGTTCCTGCATCAAATCGCCGGAACACCGCTGCCCGCTGATATATCCCAAGTTCAAAGCCTTCGCGCTGGCCCCCGAGGCCATTCAGGCGCTCAAGGCGAAAAAGGAGTGGAATGTGCCGGGGGAGGTTTTCTCCGAGCCGGAGGACGGTAATACTCCGCAGTGAAACTTTGAGGGTTGACCTATGGCTGTCATTTCCATCTTCAGCGGTTTCTATTGCAGGGGAGAGCAAGTCGCGGATGCGGTCACGCAGGAGACAGGCTATCAGAGGGTGGACAAAGAGCTGATCGAGGTCGCGTCCAGGAGATACAAGGTGCCCGAGGACCGCCTCCTGCGCGTCATGATGGGCTCAGCGCCGCTCCTGAACCGCTTTACCTATGAACGCGAGAAGAACCTCGCATACATCATAGCGGCCCTGGCGGAGCTGGTGAGCCGCGACAACGTCGTTTACCACGGCTTTGCCGGACACCTGCTGCCCCGAGGGATCACGCACGTTTTGAGAGTGTGCCTGATCGCCAACATGGATTATCGGGTGTCGCTGGCCATGCAGCTGGACAAACTGTCCGAAAGCCAGGCCCTGAACCGTATTCATAAAGAGGACGCGGACCGCGGGCGCTGGATGCGTTATCTGTTCGGGCAGGAGCCCTACGACGAAAGCCGGTATGACATGGTGATCGCGATGCACCTGACCAACGTAAAGGCGGCCGCCGCCATGATCCGGGAAAATGCGGAAAAGGACGCACTGCGCGCTACCCCTCGGTCGCAGCAGGCGGCGCAGGATTTCATCCTGGCGGCCCAGGTGAACATCGCGCTCGCCGAGAAGGGCCATGACGTCGATGTCACGAGCTCCGAGGGGGCGGTTACCGTTTGGGTCAAAAACTACACCCCCCGTCTGGAAAGCCTCTGCCGGCAGCTGACGAGGATCGCTGAAAACGTGCGCGGCGTGAAGTCTGCCCAGTGCAAGCCGGGGGAGAAGTTCATCCCGCCGTCTCTCATTGTCAGCCCCGACGACTTCAGCCTTCCTACAAGGATACTGCTGGTCGATGACGAACGCGAGTTTGTGCACACGCTGTCGGAGCGGCTGCAAACGCGGCGACTCGAGTCCGCCGTGGTATACGACGGAGAGGAGGCGCTGAAATTCGTTGCCGACGACGAACCGGAGGTTATGGTGCTCGACCTCAAGATGCCCGGAATCGACGGCCTGGAGGTGTTGCGTCGGGTCAAGCGGGATCACCCGAAAGTGGAGGTCATTATTCTCACCGGACATGGTTCCGAAAAAGAGAAGAAAATCGCGATGGAGCTGGGCGCTTTTGCCTACATCTACAAGCCCGTCGATATCGACATGCTGGCGAAGACGATGAAGGAGGCGTACCTTAAGATAGGAAAGAAAACACCGGAAGCGCCATGAAATTCCTGTTGAAGAGAATGCTCAAGCTGTCGCTGCCGATTGCGGAGGGTGTCGAAGGGGAACGCCGCTATCGCCGGATTTATCGCTACACCGTGGTCCTGACGCTGGTGGTGGCGCTGGTCCCGCTTGTGGTGATGACGGGCGTCAACTACTATCTGTACAAGAGAAACTCGGAGGCCGAGATCCGCTACAACCTGACGCGCGATCTGCTCAACACCAGCCGCTCGCTCGAGTTTGTTATGGAGGAACGATTGTCTGTCCTTAAGCTGGTGATCCAGGAACACCTGATCTCGGAACTCGGCGACGCCAGGGCGCTGGCCTCTACTTTTCAGCATCTGGAGCAGTCGTTCGGGGGATTCGTCGATCTGGGCTGCATCAATTCAGCGGGAGTGCAGATCTCTTATGTCGGCCCCTATCAGCTCCTGGGTGTCAATTACCGCGACCAGCTGTGGTTCAGCGACGTCTCCCTCCGCGGCGTTCATGTAAGTGACGTTTTCCTCGGGTACCGGAAGTTCCCCCATTTTGTGATCGCCGTCAAGCGCAGCACTCCGGATGATTCCTTCTACGTGCTCCGTGCCACCGTGGATATGGATCTCCTGAATCGGAGGGTGTTGTTCCTGCCTGGGATGGGCCGCTTCGACGATATGTTCATCGTGAACCATCAAGGGATCTTGCAGACCACCTCCAGGCACCATGGCCAGATCCTGCAGCGGTGCTCGATCCCCGTACCGTCCTACTCACCCAACACCGAAATAATCGAGGAGTATGATGAGGAGGGCGTATCCTTTGCCCTCGGCTACAGCTACATCCCCAACACTCCTTTTGTGCTGATGATGATCCGCAGGCGCGCGGACTTGCTGACACAGTGGGTGCGGAATCGCACGGAGCTGCTCTCATTCCTCGCCGTGAGCACGGTGCTGATCATCATCGTGGTGCTGTACAGCTCGCGCAGCCTGGTGATGCAAATCCGCGCCGCAGACCAGAAGCGCATTCATATGCTGCACAACCTTGAATATACCAACAAAATGGCCGCCATCGGGCGGCTGGCCGCGAGCGTGGCGCATGAAATCAACAATCCGCTCGCCATTATCAACGAGAAAGCCGGGCTGTTGAGCGACCTGGCAACACTTGCGGAGGCGTTTCCCCACAAGGAAAAAGTCCTGAGGGCCGTCGATTCAATCGTCAAATCGGTGGGGCGGTGCAGTGCGGTGACCCACCGGCTGCTCGGATTCACGCGGCGGATGGATGTCAAGGTCGAGAAGATTCATCTGCCGAGGCTGATCACCGAAGTCATGGGATTCCTCGAGAAAGAAGCGCTGCACCGGAATATTGAGGTCGTCTCGGATTTCCCTGAGGGGATGCCGCTCATCGAAAGCGATCGTGGCCACCTGCAACAAATCTTTCTCAACATTATTAACAACGCCTTTGCCGCCATAAAAGAAGGCGGCCGCATCGAGCTGTCCGCGCGCACCGACGGCGCCGACCGGGTTAGTGCCGAGATACGCGACAGCGGCGTCGGCATCTCTGAGGAGAACCTGAAGCACATTTTCGAGCCCTTCTATTCCACCAAAGGCGAGTTTGGCACCGGGCTGGGCCTGTCCATCACATATGACCTGGTGCAAAAACTGGGCGGCAGTATCGACGTGAGGAGCAAGCTCGGAGAGGGCACTACATTTACGGTCAGCCTGCCGATTGCCAGAACCGCCTGAGCGAGCGGGTGCATCATGAACGCATGCAGGATCCTTCTGGTCGATGACGAAGAGGAGCTGGTGACTACCCTCGTGGAGCGCCTGGAACTCCGCGGAATCCAGGCGGAGGCCGCGACCAGCGGAAAGCAGGCGCTGGAACTCATGGAAAAGAAGGATTTCCAGGTCGCAGTCATCGATCTTAAAATGCCTGGTTTAAGCGGCGTGAATGTCGTGGATGCCATACGGAACCGGCACCCCCGTACGAAGGTATTGCTCATCACGGGACATGGATCGGAGGACGGCTCAAACGCTGAGGCCCCACAGGGTGGGTATGAGGTCCTCCTTAAGCCGTTCAGCCTCAATGCGCTCGTCGAGCGCATCCACGCAGTTATGAAGATTTCAGAGAGCGCCCCAGACCGGAGAATCCAATGACCGAACCCGACGAGTCCGGCGGCCTGCGTTTTTTCGGCGCTATTGCCGCCAGCGTTTCACATGAACTCAACAACATCATTACGATCATAGATCAGGTGAACGGCCTGCTGCAGGACCTCCTGGTTGCGTCGCAGGCGGGCCCGCCCATCAAGATGGAACAGCTGAAGACAATCCACGAGCGCATAGCGCGACAAACCGGCCGCGGAGTGGAAATCGTCCATAACCTGAACCGGTTTGCGCACGGGGTCGATGAGCCGCTGCTTCAGTTCGAGCTCAACTCAGCGCTGAGAAACCTCCTTGAATTGGCCCGGCGAATCCTGGATCTGAAAAAAGTCAAGCTCGTGGCGCATTACTCCAACGACGAGATTGTCGTGACGGCGAGCCCGTTCTGCATACAGCAGCTGGTGTTTCACTGCCTGCAGGAATTTAGGGATAGCAGCGGCGAGGCTCCGGAAATATCCGTTTCCGTCTTGCGCGAGGATTTGCTGGCCGTGATCGCGGTCTCCGGCCCTGAAATAACATTCGCGCAGCCGGCAACGAGGGGCACGGCAGTTGTGCGGGATGAATGCCGCGACGGGCGGAGCACGGTAAGAATCGAGGTTCCCTTGCTCCGGCAGGCGGGAGGTTGAGCATGAAATCCCTTCGAGTTCTTCTGGTGGATGACGAGCAGGAATTCACGGATGTCCTGGCGCAAAGAATGGAGGCGCGGGGCCTGGATGCAGACGTGTCTGCCGACGGTCGCACTGCCCTCGTGATGGCGAAGGGAAAGGCCTACGATGCCGTAGTCCTGGACATGGCCATGCCCGGAATGGACGGCATCGAAACGCTCAAGCGGCTGCTGGCAAACAATCCCGATCTTCAAGTAATTCTACTCACCGGCCGGGCGACGCTGCGGAGCGGAGTCGAGGCGATCAAGGCCGGCGCGATGGAGTTCATGGAGAAGCCGCCGAATATTGACAAGCTGATCGAAAAAATCACCGAAGCCCGCAGCAAGAGGGAGCGCCTGACCGAGAAGCGGATCGAAACGATCCTTTCGGACATCGTCCGCAACAAAGGCTGGTAGCCGCCTGCCATGTTTGAGCCTGTATCGTTGTGCTTGCACCGGACCCGCGGCTTGGCGGCTGCATTCTGCTGATTATACCCACCTTACGATAGCTTATTCGCCTCCTTGCGTCCGCTGCAGGGGATGATCCCGACCGAGCGCAGCCATGTCTTTTTTATAATGCAGACAAATCCGCAAGAGGGGCCTTATGTTGCGTTTGCTCCGGGAAGATCGGTCATCGCCCGTGGCCAGGTTTGTTTTACTGGCGGAGCAAAGCGGCGACCGTCGCCAGGGCGCGGGAAAGGCGGGGGCCATACCAGCTGAGCAACTCTCCTTCGACGATATGAATGCGGGCGATGCCGAGGCCCTTGAAGTTGGCCTTGTCGGCCTCGATGAAGTGGTAGGGCTCCGTTGGCAGCAGGACCACCTCCGGCCCTCTGGCGGCGGCATCCTCCAGCGAGAAGATGGGATAGCGTTCCGGGCGTTCCTCATAAACGTTGCGCCCGCCGGAGGCGCGGATCACGCTGTCGACGAAAGTATCCCCGTTGATGGTCATATACGGGTCCTTCCATATCGGACAAAGGACACGGACCGGCACAGCGCGCATTGGGGCGCGCGCCGCGGCCCGTGCCTCGTCGATGGATTGGACCATCAGAAGGCCCTGGCTCTCGGATCCGGCCAAGGCCGCGACAGCGGCGATCATTTTGAGCGCGCCGTCAACGGTCCTGGGGAAGGTTACGAAGGTTTTCAGACCAGCCTGCTCCAGCTGTTCGACCTGATCCTTCGTGTTTTCTTCGACGTTGGCGATGACCAGGTCCGGATGCAGCGAAATAATCGAGTCAACCGCAATATTTTTCGTGCCGCCGACTCTGGTCTTCGCGCTCACGCCTTCCGCGGGATGCATGCAATAGTCGGTAATCCCGACCACCTGCGAGCCGGCGCCCAGCGCAAAGAGCGATTCCGTTATGCTGGGCACCAGGCTGACGATCCGCGCCGCCGGATACGCCAGTTCCACCTCTCTCCCCAGATCGTCGATTCTGCGAATCATGTCGGCACCATAATGAATTGCGGCACGTTTTGTGTGCGGTAAGGTATTATAAAATTGTGATGGGCTGCGAGCGGTTAAAAACCAGCCCGCAGGCCGACCACAAAATGGGCGCGCAGGGCCGGATAGCCGAGCACCTCCATGTAGCGCCTGTTGAGCGCGTTGTTCACCCGAACGAACAAGGAAGAAGATTCGCCGAGGCGGTAGCTCGCCAGAAGATTCAGGACGCCATAGCCGGGATTGCGCATAAGTCCGAGCCCCATGAAGTCCGAATCCACCCGGCTGCCGGCGAAAATTGCGGTCGCCCCCAGCATCCAATCCCCCGGCTTCCAGAGCAGCTCTGCGCAGCCCGAGTGGCGCGGCCGGCGGAACAACTCTTGGCCTTCGGCAAACACGGGATCCAGCGGCGAGGCGCTCACGAGGATTTTGGAATCCAGGAGCGTGTATGCGCCGCTGATTTCCAGCTGCCTTGCCAGGTTCTGCCTCGCGGCAGCCTCCAAGCCGCGGGCACGGCTCTTGCCGATGTTGAAGAAAGAGCCCGCGAAGGTGGTGTAGTCCGTAATCGCGAAGCCGATCTGATCGCGGAAGCGGTTCGCAAAGAAGGTAACCTCGAGGAGGCCCGACTCCCTGCCGAAATGTTGTTCGATGCCCGCGTCGAAGCTGGTGGAGCGCTCCGGCAGGAGGTTCGGGTTGCCGCGGAAATAGGGCGAATTGCTGAATGACTCGACCAGCGTTGGTTCCTTGATGCCCAGACCGAAGCTGCCCCGGAGCTTTGTAAGCCCGAGGAGGCCGCCGGGCGCCGGCTGGTGCACATGCAGCGCCAGGGATGCGCGCGGCGCTGCGAACAGGCCGAAGCTGTCGTTATGCTCGACTCTCGCCCCCACGGTGGTGAACAGGCGGTTTCGAAAAGCCCACTGGTCCTGGAAATATGCGCCGAAGTTGTCGCGCGCCGCCTCCAGCGGGCCGGCCTGCAGATCGCCGACCGTGCCGGATTCGCGCTCATAATCGGCGCCGGCCGTGAACAGGTGCCCGTGCGGCAGGGTCAGGTCGGCCTGGTATTGGATCTTCCGGCGCCGGGTCTGGTTCAGGAACTGGAACATAAAGTCGTAGTGCGCGAAGGGAGCGGCGCGATTGCCGTACCGGGGGATATAGCTTCCCGAGTCGGATGGGTCCTCGGAAAACTGTCGCGAGTCGTGGATGGCGAACAGCAGCTTCTGCGTCACCGCGGTGGAGGCGAAGTGAGTGAATGTGAAGCCTGCGGAAAGATCCTTGCGCCGGTGGTGTTCATCGGGATCGGGCGGCCCGAAAGCCCAGGGCCCCGGCACGCCGGAGCGACCCGCCTCGCTGCGGAGGATGGCACGCAACTCCGTGTTTGACGAGGGACGCAGGCCCAGGTTGACCGCGGCGGTCGCGCTATTGAACGAGCCGTTGCGGACGTCATTGTCGCTGTCTATGCGAGAGAAGGAAACCGTATAGTCCATCCGATCGTTGCTGCCTTGAAGGCTGCCGCCCAGCCTGAAAGTCGCAAACGAGCCGCCTTCCATAACAATCCCGGGCTGGGGATTCAATCCGTGACTGGTCCCTTTCTTCGTAAAGATCTGGATTGCGCCCGTCATGGCGTCAGAACCGAAGAGCGCGCTTTGGGGGCCGCGGACAATCTCGATGCGCTCGATGCTCGCCGTGGAGAGATGGGCAAAGCTGTAGCTGCCGCCGGGGTCATTGATCGGAATCCCATCGATCTGGACCTTGGTGTAATCCGATTCGCCGCCGCGCACAAAAAGCGAGGCCAGCTGCCCGGTCCCGCCGCCCTGCACCAGCTGGAGGCCTGCGCTGCGCCGCAGGCCTTCCGCAACGGTAGCAATCCCCTCACGGTTCAGGCGGCTCCCGGACAGGACGCTCACGCTGCTTCCGATCTGAGTCAGCGGCGCATCGGTTTTGGTGGCCGTGACCACTATCCGTTCCGCGAACATGGGGATATCCAGCTCCAGACTGACGGGCGCGCTCGAAGAATCGACAGTCAGCCGATAGTTGAGGAGGGGCGCAAAGCCTGCCAGCTCCGCCCGGACCGAGTAAATCCCCTCCGGCAAATCCAGCAAAAACTCGCCGCGGCTGCCGCTATGGAGAGATGCGGCAAGCCGGCCGTCCGCATCCCGGAATTCCAGGTGAACCCTGGGGAGCCGCGCCCCGCTCTGGTCAGTAACAGTGCCGCTGATCTTGCGCAGCAGAGGGGCGGGAGCCTGGTGTTGTGCTGACGCTGCCGGCAGCTGCGACGGCCTTACAGCTGCCAGCGCCATGGAGACGATAAAGATTGTTCGCATGAGTGACATTTCGCTTGATCCGTGAAATTCGTGGTTATTTTTCCAGACTGCCGCCTTGAAGAAGTTTATGAGCGCAGAGCATCGTCCATGACCGGGAGGACCTCCGGAACCCCGCTGGGCAGGGGCCGCACCAGAAAATCCAGCCCGAAAAGCCTGCGCAGGTTTTCGCGCGTGACCACCTCCGCCACGGCCCCCTGATGGCGGATGGATCCTTCGCGCATGAGCGCAATGCGGTCGGAAAAGGCGGCCAGCAGATTGATCTCGTGGGATACCACGACGGTCGCCAGATTGCGCCGTCGTGTCAGCCGGCGCACGGCGCCCATCAGTTCGACTTGATAGTTGATGTCCATGTTGGCCGTGAATTCGTCCAGGAGCAGGATCTCCGGCTGCTGCGCCAGCGCACGGGCAAGCAGCAGGCGCTGCCTCTCGCCCCCCGAGATTTCCGAGGCGCGGGAGTCCCGATGTTTCCCGAGCTGCGCCAGCTCCAGGGCCTCATGCACGATCTCCTCATCCTGATCCGATTCGTAGCCGAGGAGCGGCAGATATGGGGACCGTCCCTGCATCGTGAACTGAAAGACATTGTGGAACGAGGAGGTCGCCGCGTTCTGCGGAACCACGGCGATGTGGCGCGCGATCTGCCGGCGGGTGAGCTCGCGGATTGGGATTCGGCCGTGCAGCAGCACCTGGCCGGACGAAGGTTTCAGGATTCCGTCGAGCAGGCGCAGGACCGTGGTCTTGCCCGATCCGTTCGGACCGATGATTCCGGTAACGGCGCCGGCGGCCAGGCGGAGCGAAAAGTCGCGCACTACAGGCGCCCGGTAGGAGAAATTCAAGCTGCAGGCTTCCAATGCCACGCTCCCGGGTTCCAGTTGCTTCATGCGCTCCTCCTTCGGTACAAGAGGTATATGAAAAGCGGCGCGCCGCTGAGGGCCGTGATCACTCCTACGGGCAATTCCGCCGGGGAAAGAATGCTGCGCGCGAGAGTGTCGGCCAGCAGCGTAAAGATGGCGCCGAAAATGAACACCGCAGGGAAAAGGATCCGGTTGTCGCTCCCGAAGAGCATGCGGCCCAGGTGCGGGCATATGAGGCCGATGTAAGCGATGGGACCGCTGACCGAGACCACCGCTCCGGTGATGAGGGACGCGGCCAGATACACGCTCATTTTAACGCGCCGCACCTCGATCCCGAGCGCCATGGCGTCTTCCTCGCCGGCTGCAATCAGATTCAGGCTGTGGGAGTAGAGATATAGAAGCACACTACCGCCCAGAACAACGGGGGTCACCAGGTAGATCGTGGCATCGACCGGCCTGCTGAGGTCGCCGATAAGCCAGTAGAATATTCCACGCAGATCCGCCTGATTGGTGCCGGTGAGCAGAAAGACGTTGATGGCTGAAATGAAGGATGCGAGTACGACGCCTGCCAGCAGGAGCCGCTGCGATGCTTCTCCCGATCGGCGGCCGGCGCCGCCGATGGCATATACGGCCGCAATGGTCAGGACCGCTCCCAGAAATGCCGCCAGCGGGCGGCCGTACAGGAAACTGTGCGCTGCTGTTCCGCCGCTCAAGGACGCGAGGGCGATCGAGAAAAGGATTGTTCCCATGGACGCGCCGCTTGAGACACCCAGTACGTAGGGATCAGCCAGCGGGTTGCGCAGCAACGACTGGAATGCGGCGCCGGCGAGTGCCAGAGCGGCGCCCACAATCGATCCCAGCAGCACGCGCGGCAGCCTGACTGAAAAGAGGATGGCCGCCGTTGGAGTACCCGATGGATTTCCGCCAAGCAGCCGCTCGCGGAGGAGGCTGAGTGTCTCGGAAAGAGAGATGTGAACGCTCCCGATATTGAGCGACAGCAGCACCCCTGCAACCCAGACAGCCAGCAGAGCCACACTGGTCCCGAAGACCTGCTTGCGGGAAAGGCGCCTCATCGGAATCTCTCGGGATAAAGCTTCATGGCCAGCTCTTCCAGGCCGTCGATGAAGCGTGGCGAGGGATGCTGCAGGAGCTCGCTCAGGATATAGACACGGTCCTTTTTTACGGCGCTGAGAAAATTCCAGCCGGGAAGGAGCTTCAGGTCAGGGAGAGGGCTGCCCTCGTGCTGCACAGTCAGCACGACGTCAGGGTCGCGAGCCAGCACCTGTTCCAAGCTGAAGCGGGGATAGAACTCATCGATGTCGGCACTGATTGTCGTTACATTGGCAAAGCGAAGCACATCGTTCTCGAATGTCTGCCTCCCGGGCGCCAGCAGGGGCTCGAACCAGGTGATGAAGAAGGCCCGCGTGGGTGGCGTTCCGCTGAGACGTTGCCGAATTCGTTCCAGGCGAGCGTGCATCTCGCCTGCAAGCGCTTGGCCCTTTTCCGGGCATCCGGCAATCCGGCTGATGCCGAGCACAGTGTCGAAGATGCCTGCGACCGAGCGCGGGGCCGTCACGAAAAGCGGCACGCCCAGGTCGGCGAGCCTGAGCGTCGATGCGCGATCGTTGCCGGCGGTCGACGCGATGACCAGGTCGGGCCTGGCTGCCAGGATGGTTTCGAAGTTGGGGCTGAGCAGCGTGCCCATTATCGGCTTGCGCCGGGCATCCTCAGGCCAGTCGCAGTGTGCGGTGACGCCGATCACCCGGTCGCCGGCCCCCAGAAGATAGAGCACTTCGGTGACGCTGGGAGCGAGCGAGATGATCCGCTGCGGACTCCGGTCCAGCCGGACCTCTCTGCCGATGCCGTCGGTGAATACGAAAGACGATGCTTCCGGAACAGCCCGATTGCCGGCGGGTGGAGCCGCGCCGGGAGTCGTGCACGAGGCCAGGGACAGGAGCAACGCGCCCAGGGTGAGGATCTGCAGGAAGATCGATAAAAAATCCCCGCGCGCATCCGCCGGGGGTCGGGGTTTGTCGGTAGGGCCAACCATATTCAGTTCTCTTTCTCGCGAAGAGCGGGCTGAATTGGAATAGAGGCAGGTTTCCTGGCTAACGGATCGTCGCCGGGCTTCCTGCCTTCCCCGTTTTTCCGCTACGAGTGACTGGCCGCTTGCGCCCCAGACGGCGTCTGGCCCTGGAAGCCGGCTCCCCGATTACAGTGGCGGGACCGCGTGGGAATTTCACCCACTTCCCTTTTACCCCGCTGCGGGGCACCTCAAATCAAGTGTTGTCCACACTCACTGTAATGCATACCATCAACATTCCGCAGCTGTCAAACTGATTCTGGGATGACCCGTGTGGAAATCTCGTCGGTGAGCTGAATGCTGACGGCTGATGGCTGAAAGCTTACGGCATTCGCGCTACCGGTATCCATGTCCTCGTCATGGCCGCTCTTCAAAAAGCGGAGCGGGTGGGCTAGACTGGACATTCTTCGAGAAGATCATGATCAAAACGATCGAATGGACCGAATCGGCGGTGGTGATGCTGGACCAGCGTCTGCTTCCCGGGCAGGAAATATACAACTCATATACCGATTACCGCGAGGTGGCCGAAGCCATCCGCTCCATGGTCATTCGCGGCGCGCCGGCCATCGGCGTCGCTGCCGCCATGGGGATTGCACTGGGCGTCAAGAACTCGCGTCCGGCCTCAGCGGGTGAACTGGACAGCCAGTTCCGGCAGATCTGCGAGGTCATCGCCGCGACGCGCCCGACTGCGGTCAACCTGTTTTGGGCCGTAGACCGCATGCGGGGTGTTTTCGAACGCATGCGGTCCCAGGGCGTGGAATCCGTCCGCGCCGCTCTCATCCGCGAGGCCAGGACCATGCACGAGGAGGACGTGGAGGCCAACCGCAGGATGGGGCGCTTCGGACAGGCGCTGATTCCCGCCAGAGCGAGGATCCTCACCCATTGCAATGCCGGCGCCCTTGCCACGGCCGGATACGGCACGGCGCTGGGCGTCATTCGGGCTGCGGTCGAGGCCGGGAAAGATATCGAGGTCCTGGCCGATGAAACGCGGCCCTTCCTTCAGGGCGCCCGGCTGACCGCCTGGGAGCTCCGGAAGGACAATATTCCGGTTACCGTGATCACGGACAACATGGCCGGCCACTTCATGCATCGGGGTGCGATCGACTGCGTGGTGGTCGGGGCCGACCGCATCGCAGCAAACGGAGATGTCGCCAACAAGATCGGCACCTATTCCGTGGCGGTCCTGGCGAAGGAAAATGGCATTCCGTTTTATGTCGCGGCTCCGCTCTCGACGCTGGACCTGAACATCCCGGATGGGAGCGGCATTCCCATCGAAGAGCGGGACCCGGAGGAGGTGCGCAGCGTGTTCGGCGTCAAAGTCACTCCCGAGGGTGTGGGAGTGAAGAATCCCGCCTTTGACGTGACGCCAAACCGGTACGTTACCGCCATCATTACGGACCGCGGCGTAGCCCGCGCACCATACGTGAAATCGCTGGGAGCCCTGGCGCGGAGCTGAAATGCTGGTCCTGGGGATTGAATCATCCTGCGATGAAACCGCTGCCGCGCTGCTGCAGGACGGGCGTACGGTGCTTTCCAATGTAGTGGCATCACAGGTAAAGACGCACCGCCCGTTCGGCGGCGTGGTGCCGGAGCTGGCCAGCCGGGAGCACCTGAAAAACATCGGGTTCGTGGTACTCAAGGCCTTCGATGATGCGGACCGGACTTACGCGGATGTTGACGGCATTGCGGTCACACAGGGCCCGGGGCTGATCGGATCGCTGCTTGTCGGCCTCTCGTTTGCAAAGGCCATGGCGTTTGCGCTGCACAAGCCGCTGGTTCCGGTAAACCACATCGAGGGGCATATCTACTCGGCTTTCATCGAGCATCCGGATATCGCCTATCCGGTCCTGGCGCTGGTGGTGTCCGGCGGGCACACCTCTCTCATCTACTCGCGCGAACCCGACCACTACCAGTCGCTGGCGCGGACGCGCGACGATGCGGCAGGTGAAGCCCTGGACAAGCTCTCCAAATTTCTGGGTCTGGGCTATCCCGGCGGACCGGTGATCGATCGGCTGTCGCGGCGCGGCGATCCGAAAGCCTTTGCGTTTTCGATACCCAAGATCAGCGACGGCAGCCTGGATTTCAGCTTCAGCGGCTTCAAGACCGCAGCGATCCGTCACATCGAAGCAGCGGGGATCAGGCCGCGGCGGCCGGGCCGCCGGCCATCCCAAGAGATGATTGATCTCGTCACCAGCTACCAGCAGGCGATTGTCAACACTCTGCTCGATCGGACTTCCAAGGCTCGCGTGCGCCTGCTTCCGAAATCGGTCCTCCTGGTAGGCGGCGTCGCATGCAACAGCCTCCTTCGTCGATCTTTCAGGGAGAGGTTCGAGGCTTCAGGGGATGCACGCGTCTATTACCCGCATCCTGCGCTGACGACCGATAACGCCGCGATGATAGCGGCGGCGGGAACGCCGAAACTGTGCGGCCGGCCGGGCCTTCAATTGGACTTGAACGCTTATGCAGACCTGAGTCTCTGTTAGCCATAATCCCCGCAAGAAGGAGCCAGGGAAAAACCTTACACATCCGGCATGAATGTCGATCGACCGAATTCCCCAAGCTGTCAGCCTTCAGCAATCAGCTTGCGGAACCAAGAGTTCCGCGAGCTGTTAATGGAGAGCTGTCAGACCTCCTAAATTATAAGAAACCGCGTTGGTTCGATCCCGGCGAGCTGAATGCTGACAGCTGACAGCTCTGTACTACTAAGCCCAAATTTCTTGCCGTTTTGGAAAGAATTTTTCACCGCGGAGACGCAGAGCACGCAGAGACTGAAAACGCAGAAACCACTGATTTCACGGATGGGCTCCAGTGGACACGGG
>Ga0299915_10000609_pt1 | contig 26863 bp, 27 predicted proteins | sample RVTome_13_FD_200263 | JGI IMG/M metagenome (GOLD analysis project Ga0299915, IMG submission 200263) | Soil microbial communities from uranium-contaminated site in the Upper Colorado River Basin, Wyoming, United States - RVT92D227 (version 2) ... | reverse complement strand
TGGGATCCTCTACGGTGACCACGTGAACCGAGCGGTGCTCATTTATGTGTTCTATCATGGCCGCCAGAGTGGTGGATTTTCCACAGCCCGTGGGACCGGTCAAGATAACCAAGCCGCGCGGCACGAGGGCGATCTGTTTGAGGACCTTTGGCAGCCCCAATTCGTCAATGGTCTTCACCCGCTGCGGAATCAGGCGCAGGGCGGCGGAAATCCAGCCCCGCTCGCGGTAGATATTCGCGCGGAAGCGGCCGACACTGGGAACCTGGTAGGAGACATCCATCTCCTTTTCACGCTGAAGGAGGCTTGCCTGCTGCGGGGTCAGGATGCCGGTGATGAGCGCGGAGGTCTCGCTCTTGCTGAGTGGGAGCGAATCCACTCGCACAAGATCTCCATGAATGCGAAAGACCGGCGGGCTGCCGGCTCGCAGATGGAGGTCCGAACCGTTCCGCGAGACGAGCTCTCTTAGAAGGCTATTGAGGAGGGTCACAATGGCGCCCCATTTCCCAGACGATCCTTTGCCGACGGCTTGGAGATTGCGCCCCGCACTGAGACGACGCGTTTCTCTCCCACTTTGCCTTCCTGGCCCGGCGCCAAGATCAGCGGCACCTTTTCCTCGGTCATGAGTTTGCGGAGGTCGGAGGCCCTCATGGTTCCATAGGCGGCCGGATCAATGCTCCACCACGGAATCACCATCTGGAAAGAGGGGCGACCGCTCCGAAGCGCGGGCGGCAGCAAGATGCGAAAGGGAAAGGAGCAGAAAACCATTCCATAAGAGCGAGCTGCCTGATTGTGATGTTCGCGAAGAGCAAGAAGGGCGCTGTCCACCACCCCGACTTCTCGGACAACCTCGCGCAACTCCGGGTCGAGCCTTCCGGCGCTCTGCCCGTGGCAGCACTCAATGGCCGTCTTGAGGGTCAGCAGCAACCCGTTCTGAATCCCCGCATGGGTTTTCACGTCACAGGTTTTCTCCATCTTGTTCAGGAGATAATCGAAATTCGCAGCTATCTGCGGATCGCCGGGCATTATCCGGCGCAGGAGGCGTGCGATCAGTCGGAGGGATTCACAGCGTTTGAGCAATAGGAGGTAAATCTCGTCCCAGGTCCCGTAGATTTGATTCGCAATCCGGCTGGCCATTCTTCGGCATATCACCACCCCTGCGGCCAAGAGACCCGCGCCTAACAGTAAGAAGACGATACATTCCGCTCTCATAGGCCTCTGCCCCCCTTGTTCTACATTAACGACGATCTGACGCCATCGAAAAGAAAGACCGAGAGTCAGATATCCTTTCTCGCCGCACCGGACACCGCCTCGCGGGGCCTTCTGCACTCCTCTCAGCGCGCAGAAGGCCCTGCTCCCCCCGCAGGCGGGCCCGATTTGCGGTGTGTTTACATCGCCCTCAGGGCTTCTCGAAAACGCTTCTCCAGATCCTCCACACATCTGATTCCGGAGCAGTCCGGCCCGAGCGTCTTCATCGCACGCAACATGCAGCGAAGCACGGCCTCAGGTGACAGGTTCTTTCCCCCTCCGCACCCGCAGGCCTCGCCTACGGCGGAAAGAAACGATGCCTCACTTGGAGAAAGATCAATCCGCACACTTCTATGTCGAGAGACAAGCGTACGTTTCATGTGACCCTCGCCGACCTGAAGATATTATAGACGTTTTGTGTATTTGTGTCAACGTGTATAAATGTATATATAGGATTGCCAAGCGTCCTAGCCAGGGGATGGTTGCCGGGCGTGGAGCCGGAAGCGAGACTGAGGAGGCCGCTCCAGCGGGCGAAGAGCGGTCTTCGCCTTCCCCGGCGCGGGCCGGCGGCGGCTCAGAGATCTTCTGCGGGTCAGATTCGCTAAGGCAATGATGGAAATGTCTGCGCATACCACACGACCGCTCCGGGCAAGGTAATCAGCGCTCTTCCGCCGGCCTTGATGCGAATACGTAAGATGGTAGTATCTTACCATAGCGTAACGGACTTTGTCCAGCCGTCCGCCGATTGTGGATAAGATTTTTTCGGAGTGGTAAAATGGCACGGTGGGCTGAGGTGCAATGACGAGATCGCGAGTATTCATTGGACGGGCCTTGCGCGCGGCGCGGCTCCGGCTGGGTCTATCCCAAAGGGAGGTCGCGGCCCGCGTGGGAGTTACTTCTGCGGCCCTTTCGCGCTGGGAGACCGGAACCCATCAGCCAAGAGCGGTTGATCTTCTCCGGTTGGCAGAGGTGCTGCGGGTTGAGATTGGCTCCCTCGTCGGTGAGGCCGCCGCTCGGAAAACGGCGCCGGCGGCACAGCCAGCCACCTACGCTGCGGATAGTGGTCTTTCTGCGGCTGAGAGAGTGGCCGAGCCCACAAATCTGTATGTCGCCGACGAGGCGGGCGGGCTGCGCCTGCCGCTGGTCAGCATGGGCCACATTGCGGGCACGACTGACGCCGAGCCGATCGAGGAAGGTGCGGTCGAAGTTTCTTCTGAGCAGTATCGCCTGGCGGATCTGGCCATCCGCGTGCATGGGGAGAGCATGAGGCCCTACTTCGAGCCGGGCGACCTCGTGGGAGTCAGGAGACAGAAGCTTGCCTTGAGCGGCCAGATCGTCCTCGCTCGTGTAGAAGGAGAATTCACGCTGAAACGGTTGTTGAAGATCTCCCGGGGCTGGTTCTATCTGCAGCCGCTGAATCCCGACTATGAGCCCATTGTCTCCCGGGAGGTGGAGATTCTGGGAGTCTATCGCTGGCTTATCCGCTTGCGACCCGAAGGGCGAATGTAGGGGAATGCGGCCGACCGGCCGAAGGGCTGCCATACGAAAGGGCTGAAGGATCGCTTCCCTCTGGCGCTGCGGGGGAAAGCGGAGAGGCCCGAAGATTCCGCCCGGGAAATGAACTGTTTGCGGCCATCGTCTCCCGACGGATGGCGGCGATGAAGCAGGGCCTCAGCGCGCCGGCTTCTTCCCGAACTTCTTCGCCGCCAGCAGGATTCTCTTCAAGAGATCTTCTTCTGTGCGGACCCCGCCCGTCACGTCAACCCTCAAGACCTGGAAGGCCTGTACGAGCGCGCGGATAACGGCCGTCTTGGGGAGTTTGTAGCCGCCGGTGGCTCTCGCCTGGGAACCGACTCGGTCGAGGTATTCGTCCAGCTCCGGCGGGATTGTCAGGTTGAGACGGACATTGCCTGATGCGGGAGAACCTTCCATACTTCCTTACTCCATAGATAGCCGAGTGATTGTTGCTTCACGAACAACTTCTGCATTCAAGTTCTGCAGATGCGGAAAATCGCGGAGAAAAGGGGCGCTAATGCCGAAGTGGGGAAATCCTCGGTTGGTTGAAAGATTGGAGAAAACCTCGTTCATTTCGGGGCTCGAAAAGCGTCTTGCTGACATCTTGCCTGCTTTCTCCCCCTGCCCGCCCCAGGTTACTATAGCATACCCAGCGCGACTTGAACAGTGCCGCAAGTGCGCGAATCCGGTTCAGGCGCTTTGCAGGGCCTCGGTCTTCTTTGTCTGCCGAGGGTGAGGGCCGCTCACTTTCTTTTCTTGTGAAGACGGGAGATCCACTGTCTTCGGGGCAAGTTTCTCTTCAGGCGCGAGAGGGCGCCCTGGGCGGCGGTGACGGTTTCGGGGCCGGTGGAGTCGCCGCCGTAGCGGGAGGAGAGGAAGATTCGGGTGAGTTCCCGGGCGGGTTTCAGGGCGGCTCCGGTTTTGGCGGTGTTGGCGGAGAGAAGGGCAAGATACTCCAGCGGGGTCTGCCAGGGCTGGCGGAGGAGGCCTTTTTTGGCAAAGAGCCTGCACATGCGGGCGTAAAAGACGGCGATCCGCCCCTTCATTGTTGACCAGAGCCGTTTCTCCCATCTTCTGCGGGCTCTCCAGGGATCGAGCCAGAGGCTTTTCGCGGCTCCCGCGAAAACGATTGTGCAAAGGAAAAGAAGCGCCAGGGAAGTGCGGAACCGGCGCAGGTATTTTCTCCACCAGGGAGGAGTCACCGTGGCTTCTTTCCTTGCTTCGGCGGCCCGGCCGGGCGGGGTTGGGTCAACACTTACCCAACCGGCGCCCTCCAGGAAGATCTCCACCCAGGCGTGACCATCGGATTCTCTGACGAGATATTCGCCGGTGGAAGGATTGGGGGTGCCTTCGGCATAGCCGACGGCGAAGCGGCTGGGGATTCCGGCCGCCCGGCACATGACGGCAAATGCGGTGGCGAAGAGGTCGCAGTAGCCCTCCCGAGAGTTGAAGAGGAAGAAGTCGGCTGCGTCTTCGCCGGAGGGAACGGCTTTCGCCCGGAGGGTGTAGCGGTAGTCGCCGGAGTGAAGGTGGGCGAGAAGCCCGGCGATTTTGGCCTCGGGGCTGATGTTGCGGGGGATGATTTCCGCCACCAGGCCTCTTACCCTCCTCGCCCCCCAGGGGAACTGGAGATAGGGTTCCCGCTCATTCTCTTCCAGGGTGATCTTGCTCTCCGACCTTGCGGGACGGGGGATGGAGGAGATTACCTGGTAGGAATAGCCCGGGGGAAGGATATGACCCGCCCGCACGAGGCAGCCGAAACGATCAATCTCTATGGAAGTGGGAGCCCCTCTGGAGGTTCCGAAATCCACTTCCACCGGCTGCGCCGCGGCGGGAATTCCCTCGCGGAAAGGGAGGGCCAGCCGGAAGGTCTGTTTCACCAGGCGGCTGTCCAGGCTCTCGGCAACAAGTTCTGGCAGGGAGATCTTTCCTTCTTGCAGGTTTATCGGCACTCCTGAAGGCGCGCCGGAGACCTTCCATTGATCGCCCGTATAGAGGTCGTAAACACGCTGTCTCCACAACTCCGGAGAATTGGTTTTGACATACATAACCGGATTGTGGCCGAGGGAGATGGGGCCGACTCCCACCCGGTAATCCGCGCCGGCGTAGGCAATGCCTGATTGCCCCAGGCGAGTATCCAGCCCAGGGGTTGGAGCGGTTATCTGCTGCAGTCGGCTGAGGGCATCGAGAAGCCGCTGGAAGCCTTCTCTGGAAAAGCCGGCCATGAGAAGAAGGCTGAGGCCGAAGGCGATGAGGAGCACGGTCAGGAAAAAGCCGCCGGAGATAAGCAAGTGATTCCTGGGCATTCGCTGCGCTTGAAGGAGGGAAAGCCGCGACCCGAGTTCTTCCTGGAGAGTGAGGATATGGGCGTAGCCCAAGAGGAAGATGCTGATGAAAAGGAAGAGGAGAAAACCAAGCATCACCCGCGGGTCCAGGAGGGTTCCTATCAGGCCGAAGATAGTGAGGACCGGGACGATGGCGAAAGTGAGCGCCTCCCGAGAGATGAGCAAGAAAGAGGTAATGATGAGGACGATTCCCATTACCCCGGCGGCGGCGAGAGTGGGTTCGGAGAAGACCAGGCGGTTAAAGATGACCCAGGTGAAGAGATCTATTCCGACAAGCCTCAGCACGAGCAAGAGGGCGAGAAAACCGGCCAGGCTGAGCAAGGTCGCCAGGAAAGGCTCGCTCGACCCTCGGAGCCAGAGGCTGGCGGCAAAGCCGGCGATTACTCCGCAGAGCACCACTATGCCCACCGCGGGACTGTCTAGGGCGAACCAGATTCCCCAGGTCCCGATAAGGCAGATACCGAGGGCGGTCAGGTAGAGCAGGGCCTCGTCCCGGGAGAGGAGGGGGGTGCGAGAATCGAGGGCCCCGAGCCGAGCCTCACCGCCCCCCTCGACCCCGGCAAGTTTCGCCGAATTGTGGCTCTTGCGCAGCATCTGCTATTCCGCTCCGCCCATGATGCGCCGGACGGCTGCGACCAGATCGTCTTCACGTCCAACGACATAGGCTTTTGCTCCGGAAAGGCGCAGGCTTTCCGCGAGAGAGAAGTAAGCCGCGGCAGTGTCTGATTTTGTCGCGCTTTCCGCGGCGCCGACGGGAGAGGCCGAAACGGCGGCCTCTTGTGGCTTCTCCTCCAGACTTTCAAAGAACCAGCCCCAGATCCGCCGCAGAGGCGGAGGCATCTTGGAAGGCTCCAACGGGAAAGGGAAAGGCAAATCGGGGTCCTCCGAAAAGAGCCACTCTCTGGCTCTGCGGAGCCATGAAAAAAGCGAGCGGTCGTCGCTTTCCAGGGCGCCCTTTTCCGCCTCCTTGGGCGGGCCCAGAAAAGTCGAGGCCTCGAGCAGGACCGCGCTGAGGCTTATGTTGTCGGCGGACAGGAGGGAGGCGAGGCCGGCGAGGTGCGGATCGGAGTCGGCGGTTATCACCACTGCGGCGGTGCCGGGGGAGAGCTGAGGCCTCATCGCCTCCACGACCGAGTAGATTGGCGTTTCTCCGGCGGCCTCGGCCTCGGCCAGCAGTTCCAGTATCCGGTAGAATTCCTCTTCTCTGCGGCAGGTTACGATGCGGGGGCCGGAGGCGCCTTGCAGGGCCAGGGTCACGCAGGCGCTGTTGTCCAGCGCCCGGCGGGCGAGAGAGGCGGCGATCTTCACCCCGTATTCCAGGGTCGTCTGCTTGCCCTCTCCAACGTCGGTCCCACGCAGCAGGTCGAGCGCGATGGCGATATCCGCGCTGTAGGATTGCTGGAACTCGATGACCGCGAGACGCTGATGACGCGCGAGCGCCTTCCAATGGATGCGCCGGAGTTCATCTCCCGGGTGATAGTCTCTGACCCTGTGGAAATCGAGCCCCTCTCCGGCGCGGGCGGTTCTCTCCGCCATTCCTCCTCCGAAGGAGACCGCCCCTTCCAGGTCATGGGGAGGCACTTCGATGGGCCTGGGATAGATGACCGCGACGGAGCCGTCGGCCAGGGTCTTGCTGCGAGAGAGGAGGCCGACAGGGTCGGAGGTGTTCACGGAGAGCGGGCCCACCTTGAGTCTGCCCCGCTTGGTGGGTCGACAGTGGTATTGCAGTTGGACTGCTTCGCCGGGCCAGAGAACGGGGAGAAAGAATCTCGCTCGTTCCGGCTCCAGCCAGGGGGAAAGATTCTCCTCCAGAGTCAGGAAGAATTTGGGCAGGCGGGAGGGATTGGAGAGGTTGAGGGAAACCGAGACTCTCTCACCTTCAAAGACGCGGTCGGTTATATTGCGCTGCAGCCGCAGGCCCCGAAGAGAGGCCCACACCGCCAGGCGGGCGACGATGGCCACGGCGATGATCGCCGCGGCCATGAAATAGAGCGGGCCGGCGTTTTCCAGCACCGCCGCCACCAGTAGAAAGACGGCAGCGATGGCTAGGGTCACGGATTTGACGCTCATCTCCTGGGACATGTCGCCGAAACGCCTAATAAATCTCAGGCCTTTTGGGTTTTGCTAAAACGAGGAGGAATGCGGTCTGCGCGCAGGAGGTCGGAATAAGTTTCCCTTGCGACGATCTCCTCCGCCTGGCCCTCGTGCACCAAGACGACCGCGGGGCGGGGGAGGCGGTTATAATTGCTCGCCATGGAATAGTTGTAGGCGCCTGTGGTCTGGACCGCCAGAATGTCGCCCGGCTCCAGACGGGGCAGGTCAATATCAGAGATGAGAAGATCGGTTTCACAGTGTTTGCCTGCGATGGTCACCTTCTCCGCGGGGGGAAGAGTCGCCTTATTGGCGACGATGGCCTCGTATTTGGCCTCATAAAGCGCGGGCCTAGGGTTATCGGAGAGCCCTCCATCTACAGAAACATATTTGCGCACCCCGGGAATCTCCTTGATGGCGCCGATGCGATAGAGCGTCGTTCCTGCTTCTGCCACGAGGGAACGGCCGGGCTCAAGCAGGAGGCGGACTTCTTTCAGGCGATGCTTAGCGAGCCGTTCTTTCAGGGTGCTGACAATCTCTTTCGCATATTCCTCCACCGCGGGCGGCTGCTGAGAGGAGAGATAACGAGAGCCAGGCCCTCCTCCCAGATTGAGATCCGGCAGTTCGCGGCCCGTCTCCGCCTTAATCTGGGCGAGGAACTCCACCATCATCTCTGTTGCTTCGCGGAAGGGCCGGAGTTCAAGGATCTGAGAGCCGATGTGACAATGAATTCCGCGAAGGCTGAGGTTTGGCAAGGCCAGCGCCTGCTTTACCCCTTCCATTGCCTGCCCGCAGGAGAGGCTCAGTCCGAACTTAGTATCCACCTGACCGAGGCGGATATGGGTGTGTGTGTCAACCTCCACCCCGGGGGAGAGTCGAATTAAGATGGCGGCCTTGCGGCCCATTTTGCCGGCGAGTTCATTGAGGGCCTCCAGTTCCCAGAGGCTGTCAATGACTATGAGCGCGGCCTCGGCCTGCAGGGCTTCAGTGATCTCCTGGTCAGACTTGTTGTTGCCGTGGAGAATGAGTCTCTGCGAAGGAAATCCGGCGTTGAGCGCGGTATAGAGTTCTCCTCCGGAGCAGACATCCAGCCAGAGCCCTTCCTGCTCAACGATTTTGCAGGAAGCGAGGTTGAGGAAGGCCTTGCCGGAAAAACTGATGATAGAATTGGGCCAGAGTTTCTCAAAGGCCTCTCTGTAGGCGCGGCAGGCGCCGCGGAAAGCCGCCTCATCCATCACATAAAGCGGAGTGCCGAAGCGCCGGGCCAATTCCACGGCGTCGCAGCCGCCTATTTCGAGCCTTCCCGCACCATTTATCCGTTGTGTTCCCAGGAGCATTTCTTCAGAGCCGCCTATTACTCGGCAAATTGAACGAGACGCGAGAAAATCATACCCAGCGAAGGAAGCGAAGTCAAGCAAGATGCTTCTTGAATGAACTCTTTTGCGGCGTGGTCAGGCCTGCACGATTCTGGTAGAATCCTGGAAGCGGCGGGAGACGTCCGTTGACCGGTAGCCGCAGGCTTTAGCCTGCGGCATTCCCAGACAGGAAGAGCGCAGACTGACTCGTGCTTCGTAGCGTAGTAGCCTCGCTACTACGCAGAGTAGCAAGTCTGCGGCTACCAACTGCCAATATCGAGGCGGAACAACCCTCCTGCCGACTACGAGGATTGGGCTGCGAGATGGCTTACAAGATTGCGGTTATTCCTGGAGACGGGATTGGGCCGGAGGTTGTGAGAGAGGGCGTCAAATGCCTGGAGGCGGTGCAGAAGAAGCACTCTCTTTCCCTGGAGTTCGCCTGGTATGACTTTGGAGGCGACAGATTTCTGAAGACCGGAGAGGTGCTGCCTCATTCGGCCCTGGAGGAATTGCGCAAGTTCGATGCGATCTATCTGGGGGCGGTGGGCCATCCGGAGGTTGCGGCCGGCATTTTGGAAAAGGGGCTGCTGCTGGGGATTCGCTTCGGGCTGGATCAATATATCAACCTGAGGCCGGTGAAACTCTATCCGGGGGTGTGGACGCCGCTGAAGGATAAGGGCCCGGAGCATATTGACTTCATTGTGGTCAGGGAGAACACGGAGGACCTCTATGTCGGGACGGGAGGTTTTGCCCATTACGGAACTCCGGAGGAGGTTGCCACACAGGTGGCGATTTATACGCGAAAAGGGACCGAGCGGGTTATGCGCTACGCCTTTGAGTTGGCGCGGGCGCGCAATAAGGACCGCAAAGTGACTATGGTGGATAAATCGAACGTCCTCACATTCGGCCACGATTTGTGGGTGCGGACCTTTGCGGAGGTGGGCAAGGAATATCCGGATATAAAGCAGGATCACGCCTATGTGGACGCCTGCTGCATGTGGATGGTGAAGAATCCGGAGTGGTTTGATGTGATTGTGACGACCAATATGTTCGGCGACATCATCACCGACTTGGGGGCGATGATTCAAGGCGGAATGGGGATTGCGGCCTCGGGAAATATCAACCCCGAGGGGGTCTCCATGTTTGAGCCGATTCACGGCTCCGCGCCGAAATATGCGGGCAAGAACAAGGCGAACCCGCTGGCGGCGATAAGCGCGGCGCAGATGATGCTTGGGCATCTTGGAGAAAAGGCGGCAAGCGATTCCCTTGAGCAGGCGATAATGAAGGCTCTGGCCTCCGGCAAACTGGGGGATTTGTCGGCCAGTTCGGGGGTTTCCACCAGCGAAGTGGGAGATCTTGTCGCCGCGCTGGTCTGAGCGGGAAGAGCCCTTCTGCCGCATAGTAAGCAGAGGCAAACTTGACGGCCAGGAAGCCCGGCCGGTAGAGTATGGAAACTCATGGAAGGGTGTGGAAGGGAGGGACAGATATGGGGAAGATCTTGATTGTTGAAGATGATCCAGATTACCAGGAGACCTTGAGGTTGGTGCTTGAGAACGAAGGTTACATCACGGTCATCGCGAGCGGCCCGCAGGAGGGATTTGAGAAACTGCGCGCAGAGCGGCCCAACCTTATCCTCTTGGATGTCATGATGCCGGAGGGCACGGAGGGTTTTCACTTCGTATGGAACCTGCGCAAGGATCCGGATCCCGCCTTTCGTGACATACCCATCATAATTCTAAGCGCCATTCATGGAACTACCCCCTTCAAGTTCTATCCGGAGCAGAGCGACGGCGTCTATGGCCCGTATGAGTATCTGCCGGTGCAGGGATTTCTCGACAAACCAGTGGCTTCTGACACGCTGATCGCAGAGGTGAAGCGCTTGCTCAAAGGTCAGGAGGATAAGCGCTAGGGAGGCGATTCGACCGGTCAGGAGGTCGCTCTGACGGGTTTTCGGATCGTTCCATTTTTCGCGCCCCTCGCACCGCCGAAGTTCTCTGTTGGCAAGAAGTGGTTCAGAGGTGCGCCTGATTGTGGCGCGGCGGAGGTGGCAGCATGAGGTTGGTTGTGGAGGTCGGGCCGGAGGCGGGGCGTAGTTTTACCTGTCCTCCTGGCACATACACGATTGGAAAATTTGAATCCTGCGACATTCGCCTGACCGATCCTCATATTTCTCGCTGCCACGGGCAGCTGGAGGTTACTCCCAAAGGCTGCTTCTACCGCGACCTCGGATCAAGCAACGGCAGTCTCTTGCGAAGAGGCGAGAAACAGATTTGGCTGGAGACCTCTCACCTGGAAGAGCAATTGCGCGACGGCGACTTGCTTGTGTTGGGCCGGACGCATCTGCGGCTGGAGGCGCTGGGGATCGAGGAACCCAAGGCCTCGCCTTCCACGCAAACAGTGCTATATGCGCGTCCGGTGGAGCAGTTCGAGAATACGCTCGCCGGTTCTCTCGCCGACAGTGAGCGGCTGCGCGTCATCTACCAATTAGAGCGCGGAATCTATTTGGAGTGCGCTCCAGGCCGCATGTTGGAGGCCATTGTGAACGCTGTTCCCGAGGCCTTGCCGCAAGCCACCCATGTGGTTATTGCCCTGCTTGACCAGGAAGGCAAGGATTTCACGCACACGGTGGGCACGGTTCGAGGGGAAGGCGGGCGCGCAAGAAATGACATTCCCATCAGCACCTCCATTGCTCGCCGGGTGTTTGAAGAGCGAAGATCCCTCTTGTGGCGAGATGTGCCTGCGGATTTCGGCGATTCCAAGAGCGTCCGCGTTGCCGGTATAACCTCCAGCATGTGCGCCCCTCTCTGGACGGGAGAGAAGATCGTCGGCCTGCTCCAGGTGGACAACCGCTCTGGCACCGGAACCTTCACGGAGGCGGACCTGGACCTGCTGACAATCTTCGCCAATTCTGCGGCGCTTGCCATTGTCAATCGCGAACTCTATGCGCAACAGCAGGCCTATGAGCGTCTGCAGGAGACGGAGCGGGTGAAGTCCCAGTATATGCGCAAAGTCTCTCACGAACTGCGTTCCCCCTTGGGGGCAATTCAAAGCACGCTCAAGGTGGTGCTGGAGGGTTTGACCGGAGAAGTGCCGGCCAAGGCCAAGGAAATGGTATCCCGAGCCGAAGCCCGAGCCGAAGGGCTGCTCAAAGTAACCAATGATTTGCTGGCCCTCTCCCGCGCCCGAGAGGCGAAGTTGCCGGAGCAACTCGGGTCGGTGAATCTGTGCGATGTGCTGGGCAAGGTGGTGGGCCTGCTCGGCTCACGAGCAACCGAGAACGGGGTCACATTGGAGGTGCAAACGGAAGAGGGCCTGCCCGAGTTAAAGGCCGACCCTGAGGCGATGGAGCAGTTGCTGACTAATCTCATCGCCAATGGGATGAAGTATACTCCCCGCGGCGGCAAGGTGCGAGTTTCCCTCGGCCCCGCTGATTCCGGCATAAGGCTCACGGTGTCCGATACCGGCATTGGCATTCCGGTCCCGGATCAAGAGAAGATCTTTCACGAGTTTCACCGCTGCGAGAATGCCCGCAAGTTTACCACAGAGGGTACCGGCCTTGGCATGAGCATAGTGAAGGCAATCGTGGAGGCTCACCGAGGGAATATCTCGTTGGAAAGCGAGGTTGGAGTGGGAACGACGTTTGCGGTGATATTGCCTCTTCCTTGCGTAGAGGCCGTCTGACCGCAGCGAAGGGGGAGAGCTGGCGGCCTCACTCATATAGGGGCCAGGGGTCAGGGGCCAGGTGTCAGGTGTCGGGGACGGGGTAGCGGGAGATCTGACGGCTAGGGAGTAGACTTCCAACAATGATCAAGAGCTATCGAGACTTGGAGGTGTGGCAGAAAGGAATGGGGTTGGTCACACAGGTCTATCAGCGAACGGCAGCCTTCCCCAGAGCAGAGCAATTCGGGCCTGACCGGCCAGATTCGCCGAGCGGCAGTGTCAGTGCCAGCGAACATTGCGGAGGGACATGGGAGGTCTCATCTCAAAGAGTATCTGAATTTCCTGGCCACTGCATACGGCTCTCTCATGGAACTTGAAACCCATCTCCTCATCGCAGAGCGCCTAAGATACCTGCGGCCGAAGGAAGTGGAAACGCTTCTTGAACAGACGGCCGAACTTGGTCGGATGTTGAACGGCCTCATGAATGCCCTGTCCTCTTCAAAGTGATCACAAAGCCTCCCTGGCCCCTGAAACCCGGCCCCTGCAGTTGACCCATTGGACGGGGGATAGTATTATCCTGCTGGAAGTGGTCGTGCTAGGCGGGGAACTAGCGGTGCCCTGAAATCCGCCTCTGGCGGATGGACCCGCAATCCGCTATAGCGGGGCGGAACTCCCGGTATGAGACTTGGAGGCGGAAGGTCTGGAGGGCACAAGTGGCGTTGAGGATCGGGCCCTGCGCAGCCGTTCTCTGCGAACCCCGTCAGGTCCGGAAGGAAGCAGCGGTAAGCAGCCGGTTCGGTGTGCCGCAGTAAGTCGGGTCTGAGCCATCTGTGTCAATTCCGCTTCCGTGCCCTTGGCGAAGCCGGGTGCACGATCACTTCTTATACGCCTATGGCGCGCGCGCTTTTCTTCTGGAGCCCACAATTCTGCCGCTATGATTTGGGGCCTTATCATCCCCTGAAGCCGCAGCGGCTGGAACTGACCCATTCGCTCATCTCCGCACACGGCCTTCTGGACAGGGCCGATGTCGCCTGCGTTGCTCCGGTTCCGGCGAGCGAGGATGACCTGCTGATGGTTCACTCCCGCGATTATGTAGAGGTCATCCGCGCGCTCGATAAAGGGATTGAAGCGGCGAATCTTTTTGCCTTCGGCCTGGGAACCGGCGATAACCCCGCATTTGAAGGGATGTATGAGGCGAGCCTGCTTTACAGCGGGGCGTCTCTGCAGGCGGCGCAGGCGGTCTTTCGGGGGGAGGCGGAGGTCGCCTTCAATATCGCCGGCGGGCTGCATCATGCTCACCGGAGCCGGGCGGCGGGTTTTTGCATCTTCAATGATCCGGCGGCGGCGATCGCCTGGATATTGAAGGAATCCGGCGGTGATGCGAAGATTGTCTATCTGGACATAGACGCGCACCACGGAGATGGGGTGCAGGAGGCTTTTTACGATAATCCGCGGGTGCTGACAATTTCCATGCACGAATCGGGGCGGACGCTTTTTCCGGGGACCGGATTTGTGGAGGAGATGGGGGCCGGTGATGGCAAGGGGTTCTCGGTCAATCTTCCCCTTGCGCCCTTCACTGACGATGAGACTTACCTGCGGGCCTTCGGCGAAATCGTTCCACCGCTGGTGGAGGCATTTGCGCCTGATTTCTTGGTTTCCCAACTGGGCGTGGACGGGCACTTTCTCGATCCGTTGACCCATCTCTGCTTGACCACGGTGACCTATGAGAAGGTCTTTGAGCAGATTCGCGCATTGGCGGGAGCGCGCTGGATTGCGCTGGGCGGAGGCGGCTATTCGCTGGAGGCGGTGCCGCGGGTCTGGACGCTGGCCTGGGCGAAGATGTTAGGTGAGACTTTGGCGGATAAACTTCCCGGCAGAGAAGGTAATCTACGCGACAGAGAGTCTCCCTCGCTGGGGGCAGATGAGGTGAGGCTGGCGCGTGAATTTGCTGCGCGTTCGGTGGAAGAGATTCGCAGGCTCATATTTCCCTATTATCAATTATGAAAAGGCCTGCCGGCAAAGCCAGAAGGCCCAACCGGTCACAGGGACGAAAAGGGTTGCCGTCGGAGATGATGGAAGAGAATTCCGCGGGGTGCATCGTTTTCAAGTTGACCGAGAGAGGGCCGTTTTTTGCGCTCATTCTTGACCGCTTTGGGAGGTGGACTTTCCCGAAGGGGCACATTGAGGCCGGAGAGCGGGCCTTTGCCGCGGCGCGCAGGGAGTTGAAAGAAGAAGTGGGCCTGGAGGAAGTTGAACTTACGACTCGCCTGGGCGAAAGCCGTTATTCTTTTGACAAAGAGGGGCAGAGAATTCAAAAGAATGTAGAATGGTTCCTGGTGCAGGCGAAGCCAGAGGCCGAATTGAAGATAGGCGACGCGGCCCATGTCAAAGCCGCGGAATGGCTGAGTTTTGGGGAGGCGATGGAACGGCTGGGCTATGAGGACCTCAAGTCCGCCGATGGCGGACTGCGGCTGGCGAATCGAATCGTCAGGGGTCTGTGAATAGACGGTCGAAGAGTCGAGGGCTTGCCCTGAGCGTTTACCCTGTTTACCCCGAGCGTAGCCGAGGGGAGCGAAGTCGAAGGGAAGCCGAAGGGAAGTCGAAGGGTCAAGGAGCTGAGCCATGTGCGAATTCTGCGTAAAACACGGGGAAGGGAAACGCTGGTATTTGAATGCCCGCAACTACGGGGAGGATTTGGCCTCGGATTTGCGGCGGCGGCGCTTTGTGCGAGATTTCTTCGAGGGTTTCGGCGATTATGCCCGGCGGACCCTGGATAATCTGGGACGGCTGCGCAAGGCCCCCGGGGCGGTGCAGGGTCTGGTGCGCTGGCAGGTCAGCCGGCATGCGAAGAAACAGCATTTCGGGCAGGTGCTGCCGATTGAGGAGTTAGAGCAGGTTTTCAAGATAGTGAATTCGGTGGTGCGTATCCCCTGTGTCTGCCGAAGAGTAACCCGGGGCAAGGAGGCGCGCTATTGTTTCGGCATCTCGATGAGCCCGGATTTCAAGTATGCGCAGGATTTGGATTCCAGCTATTGGAACGGGCCGGATTCCGCGGGCCTGGAACTGATTTCAAGAGGAGAAGCCCTGGGCCTGATGCGGGATTTCGAGCGGGAGGGGCTGGTTCACTCGGTGTGGACTTTTCTGACGCCCTTTATCGGGGGCATCTGCAACTGCGACCGCTCCGATTGCCTGGCGATGATTTCCACTGTGGGTCATGATCTTTCGGTAATGTTCCGGGGGCATTTTCTGGCATCGGTGGACTGGGAGAAGTGCAAGGGCTGCCGGTCGTGCATGCGCCAGTGCCAGTTTGGGGCAATCGGATACAGCGCGACTGCGGGCAAGTGCTTCGTGGACACGCAAGTCTGCTACGGATGCGGAGTCTGCCGGGTCGTATGCAAGCAAGAGGCGATTTCGCTTCGCGAGCGTGTGCCCGCCGAGGCCACTTAGAACCTCTAACAAAACTCTATTACCAGGGCTCACCATGAACGAAGTGGCATGGGCATCTCTGCTTCGCGAGCCTGCGTAGCGCTTCGCAGAGCAGGCTTGCCCATGATTCACGGGCTGGAAGCCCGTGCCACTTACTCTCTCCACCATCAAACGGGCGGTTTTGTTAGACGCTCTAAGCAGGCGCAAGGCCGCAATTACCAGCGTGGTTTTGCCGCAGCCGGGCGCGCCGGTGAGGAGGATGTGCCTGGGTTCGTTCCGGGCCATCGTTTCTCTACGAGTCTTCAGGAGGCTTTCGCCATACTTCTTCTGCACGCGACCGACACCGCCCTCTGGCGCATTGGATGACGACCGAGGGAACAAGGTAATCTTCGGGTTGAAGGAGTTCGCGCCAGCAGTACAGAAGAGTCTTCCCAACCCACAGCGAGGCGAGAAAGATGGGGGAAAACCTCCGCACAGCACTCTCGATCCTCAACGCCTCCCCACATGGAACATCCCAAAGAGCTGCTTTCCTGCGGCTTTGTCTCTCTGGACCTCGGGGTGGGTTTCGGCTCTCACAATAGTCTGGGTCCCAAGGAATACTCGCGAACGTGTCTCCTCCTGCTGCCAGCACAAAGCGGGGTCCGAAAATGCGGAACTCTCCACCGCAAGAATGACAAGCGGATTAACATTGCCTTGGTGGTAAAAAGGAGGAGGCATGGCTGAATGTCCACACTGCGGCTATGTGCTTGGTCCTTTTGAAACGCACTGCCCGCGCTGCGCCCGTCTTGGGCCGCCGCCCGAGCCGAGCACAGAAGCGCAAGCGCCCCCAGAGGCGACCGCCCCGAAACCCAAAGCGGCGGCCTCGGAACGATTCCCCTGGCGTCTGATGGCAGGCCATGAGCCGGTGGGGTGTGTAGTGGGGTTTTGGACACGCTTCTGGGCGGCCCTGATGGACGCTGCTATTCTGTTTTTCCCCTCGCTGGGCTTGTGGGCGCTTTTTGGCTTTATCTTTGGAGTGGAGAGCGGCGGAGATGCTGCGAGGCTTCTGCAGCGAATCGCATTCGTGGTTTCCGCGGTGACGGCAAATGGCTTGTATTCTACACTCTTAATCGGCTGGCGAGGGCAAACCGTGGGAATGGGCGTGATGGGGATACAGGTGATCCGAGAAGGCGAAGGCGCAGTGGGGTATCCGCTGGCGTTTGCCAGGTGGGCAGTATTCTATTGCCCCACGCTTGTGCCCTGCGCGGGCAGCCTCTATCTGCTCTTAAACGGGCTGTGGGTCAGTTGGGATAGGAAGAAGCAGGCACTCCACGATAAGGCCTGTCGCACCCTGGTGGTCGCCACGGTCTATCGCGGCGAGTCCATGGTTGCGACCTACGTTTTGTTGGGATTCATAGCGATAGTAGGGTTGGCGGCGCTGTTCCTAGTACTCCGCTGGGGCACGGTGTCATGGGAGCAAATGCGCAGCGCAGGCCGCTAAGGGCCAAGCCGCGCGTAAGGGAATGACCGGAAGGATGTCAGGAGCGGGCGGCCGCGTGCCGGGAAAGAGAGCGAAGACAAGGACAAGAGGAGCGGATCAGGCAAGGCCGCCGGCTCAGTGCAGTCGCTCGAACAGTTCGAGTAAGAAGATACAGATTCCGCTGGTCAGGAAGGCTTGATACTCCTTCGTCCAGAGGACGACCTTAGTGCCGCGGCCGTCGAAGAGTCTCCGCCAACCAATCGCCGTGAAGAGAGAACGGGGAAAGAAGCGGGGGACGGCCTGGCAATATCGGCGATAGTGTTCGCCAAAGAGATCCAAAAGGGTGCTCTCTTCTGCCAACGCGGTCACATAATATAACAAGAAAGCCGCCAGCGGGCCCAGTAACAGAAGCCAGCGCAACTGGGCTATCAAACACAAGCCGGTCGCGATCAGCCAGTTGCCCAGATAGAGCGGATTGCGCACCACCGCATAGGGGCCCTGGGTCACCAATTGCGGGGCTTTCAGCACGTGGGTTCGGCTGATAGGACCGATATGGCGTAAGGCCAGTATACGCAGGCCGTGCCCCGAGGCCACGATCACGCAGCCGAGAACGTCGAGCCAGTCTTCTGCTGGTTCTCTCAAGCCCAATGTGCGGCCGTTATGTGCCACGGATAGCAGAACAACGAGGAAGAAGACGATACCAATCTTGTCTCTAAGCCGAAAGACGGCCTCTTTTGCGCTCACCACGGCACAACCCCCAAGCCATGACTCAGCAACTATTGTTTTTGACGCAGAGAGCATTTGTCCTGCTCTGCGCTGCAGCCTTCAAGATTAGACACAATTGCGACCCCAAAAGTCAACAGGAAAAGCGCGCCTGAGGTGCCAATCTCAACAAAAAGATGCTGCTCTGTTGCAGAGCCTCTCGGGGGCTCCGCCGAGAAGGGATTGGCGAGGCTGCCTCAGGCAGCCTGCTCTGCGGTTTTACTCGTTCGCCCGAGTTGCCATTACCCTGCGCTATCAGTTCTATCAGCCCTTCAATGATCTCGGTGAGTTCTTCGGGGGCGACGGTTCCGAGGCGTTTGCCGAGGCGTTCGGTGGAGAGGGTTCTCACCTGGGAGGTTTTCACCCAGGAATCTGCGGCTTGCAGGGCGCGGCCGCGGTTTGGGAAGCGGCGCTGGCAGACTGCGTAGCGTTGCTGCAAGGTCTATTCTTTGCTTCCCGGCAGGCATTCAAAGCCCTGGTCGGCGAAGTGGGGGTCGAAGGTGAAGGCGCGGGTGAGGCCGCGGCGACGCATGAGTTCGAAACTGGTGCAATCCACCAGGCTGAGGTCGCGGCGGCCGGCCACAAGGAGACTCACCTCCGCGGCTTCGTGGACTGATTCCGTCACCCATACAACATCTAACACGGGACTCCCATCTGCATAAAAGGCGCGGACCGCCCCCATCCCCAGCCTGCGTTGTGCTACAGAGATCGTTTCCAACAGCACGTAGTTGCTGGTTATTAGGGGTTCACCGCTTGCGAGCAAGGAATTCCAGAGATCCTGCGCCTTGGGATGATGCGCGTCATCGGCGTTGAGGACGGCTATGAATGCGGGGGTGTCAATGAAGATACTCATTCCGAGTAGGCCTCGGCCAGGTAGTCATCGTGTCGTGTGCAAAGGTCAGACAGACCTGAATGGAATCGGCCCGCGATTCTCATTGCGCGGCGGCGGCGCTCCTCGATGTCCACAGAGGCGGCGCGCAAGACCTCATCCACGCCCTGGCGGACAAGTTCGGCCACAGAGACACCCCTTTCTGCGGCCAGCCGTTTTAGCGCGGCCAACTGTTGTTCCGAGAACTGCACTTGGGTCCTGACCATTTCTCTACTCCGTTATCATGTCGCCATGATGTATTGTAATGATACCATAAAACCTAATGAAGAGCAAATTGGCTTGACTAACAAATGGAAGTTTGATGGTAGAATGCCTGGTCTATCGGGGATCTCCGCCGATTTCGTTGTCTTGCCGCCGGCTAAGAAGCCAGGGAGTGCCGGAAGCGCGGGCCGCGTTGGCGGATTCATCAGCAGGCTTGGGTGGCGGGTGCGCTGAGTTTAGCCGGGATATTTGTGCCAGGCTTCGGTTTCGAGGCCTTCTTTGGGAAGTGCGTCTTGTTGGGAGAAGTGGAGTTTGGGCGTCTTGGCAAGTCGTTTCTTCTTGTGGGGGCGCAGCACTTTGTCGAGGACGGCCTGCAGCGCGCGGCCTCGGTTGGGGTAGCGGCCTTTCGGCGTCCACCAGCCCGCTTCGGGCGGGGGCGTCTTCGCTTCCAGGGCGAGCGCCGCCTTGCTGGCAACCATACGCCCATCCCTCCCCTACCTGGTATTTTACATCAGGCCAGAAAAAGGGTTGGTAGCAAAAAACAACAAGCCGCAATGAATGCGAAGGCCGCCCGAGCCCGGTCTTCTCACATTTATCTAATTGGTAGCCCCGGCGGGATTCTGGCAATCTTGCATTTCTCTCGAAGAGCCTACAGCTGAGATCATGCTGACCGGACGGCGGGGAGGGCAAGCGCGGCTGTTTGCGGCGTAGGACGAAGCCGTTGGACGGGCGGAGGTCGGTGGTTCATAGCGGGGGCAGGTCGCCTCCGCAGACAGGCAAACGATTCACCCCTGGGGCTCAGGAATACCCTCCGTCACCGTGAACCGTGCAGACAGGCTTCTGCACACTACGGCATCTTCGTCAAGGACGCACACAACTGCAGAACTGTCATAACTCAAGTGATCCCAACGCTGCCCTCACCGTATCTGCCGAGCGCTGCAAACCGGCCAGTTCCGCCTCGCTCAGTGGGATGCTGATGCGCCGCTGTGCGCCCTTTCGGCCGACCACCATCGGCACACTCAGCGTGACGTCACTGATGCCATGATAGTCATCCAGCGCAGTGGACACGGTGAGCACGCGGTTCTCATCCCGAAGAATGCTCTCAACGATCGTCACAAGCGCTTGACCGATCGCGTATTGGGTGACGCCCTTCAGCTGAATCACCTGATAGGCGGCCTGACGCACCTGAGAGAAGATCCTCTCCCGGGTTGAGACATCACAGCCACGGTCGCAGGTCGGGCAGTAGTCGTTCAGGCGAACGCCCGCAATGTTGGTCAGGCTCCAGGCCGCTACCTCGCTGTCACCGTGCTCCCCGATCACGTACGCGTGGACGCTCCGCGGCGACACTTGGCAATGTTCCCCGAGGAGGTGGCGGAAGCGCGCGCTATCAAGCACCGTGCCCGACCCTATCACCTGCGACCTGGGCAGGCCCGACAGCTTCCAAGCAACATGGGTGAGGACGTCGACCGGGTTCGAGACGATGAGAAGGATTGCGTCGCGGGTGTGAACCGTCACCGCCGGCACAATCTGACGAAACGCAGCCACGTTGCGCTGCGCCAGATCAAGCCGAGATTCGCCGGGCTGCTGGGCCGCGCCCGCGGCTATTGCAACTATTGCCGCGCCGCGGCAGTCAGCATAGTCCCCCGCTCGCACCCCGACGGAGGGCACAAACGGACGGGCGTGGCTCAAATCCATTGCCTCGCCCAGCGCTTTCTCGCGATTGCGATCAATCAGTACGATCTCCGAGGCCAGACCACTGATCATCAGCGCATACGCGAAGGTCGAACCAACCGCGCCGGCGCCAATCACCACGACCTTCGAGGAGCAACCCCCTTTGGCCCCGCTTTCAGCCATCACCCACCTCCTTAGCCCGGCCGGGCGTCAACTACCCGTAGGGAACCGCATCCTCTTGTGGCGCGGGCCCACCAGTGGCATACGATGACGCAACTGGGCGATCTTCTTAGCGCCGACATCCGGATCGATCTCCAGCACCCGGCAGATCACCCGGTCCCGGTCACCGCCCATGTGCGCGAGCACGTTGGTCACCACCTGCGCCCAAAGCTCCTCCAGATCAACCAGGGGCCGGTAGAGACAGACTTGGCCGGGCCTGGTCCGCTCCAGGATCTTCTTCTGCCCCAGCCGGTTCAGGCAGTTCAGCACCGTCGAGTAGGCAAAGTAGTCTGTCCGGCCAAGGTCATCGCAGATCTCCCGTGCCGTCACCGGCGCGTCGTGGCGCGCCAAGGCGGACAGCACCTCCGCCTCCAGCGGCCCGATCCCCTTGTCAATGCCCAGGACCGCGAGTCGAGTGCGTCGCGTTGTAGGTGTTGTCATGGCATGCCGCCCCTCTCTCGGTGACGTTCGTTGCCTACCCATAGTCGTAGCGGTCGATGCGCAGATGCCTTTTTGTCAACTTCGGTTTCGTCGAAGGTTCCACCTGCCGGCTCCTCACCGGCCCCGAAGGGTCGGTGCACCTGATGCGCCTATCTACTCTCCGAGCCTCCAGAGAGTTTCAATCCCCTCCGGCTCCGGAGAGCCGGAGCAACGGAGAATGGGTTTGAACTGGTGGTGGCGGAGGAGTTTCAATCCCCTCCGGCTCCGGAGAGCCGGAGCAACTTATGTCGGCCGGGCTACCATTGCCGCCTCCATGTTTCAATCCCCTCCGGCTCCGGAGAGCCGGAGCAACGCTTTCCACGATCTTGCCATCGGGCGACTCACCAGTTTCAATCCCCTCCGGCTCCGGAGAGCCGGAGCAACCCCCGCACCGGCGAGAGCCATCGCAAACGCGTTAAGTTTCAATCCCCTCCGGCTCCGGAGAGCCGGAGCAACCTTGAAAACATCCGCCGTCAACCCGCTGGAAATGTTTCAATCCCCTCCGGCTCCGGAGAGCCGGAGCAACGTCAAGAACGATGTGAAATACACCCACACCGATGTTTCAATCCCCTCCGGCTCCGGAGAGCCGGAGCAACAATTGAAGGCGATTAACGCGGTAGCAACCTTCGAGGTTTCAATCCCCTCCGGCTCCGGAGAGCCGGAGCAACATCGCCCACGTTCAGGCCATGCGCCGTGGAACTGTTTCAATCCCCTCCGGCTCCGGAGAGCCGGAGCAACAAGAGAGGGTCAAATAGATGTCCACCGAGTTAGGTTTCAATCCCCTCCGGCTCCGGAGAGCCGGAGCAACGGAAAAGATAGGACGAATTGTCTTCGACCCAAAGTTTCAATCCCCTCCGGCTCCGGAGAGCCGGAGCAACGTCGGCCCCGGCGCAATAAGGTTCCAGATTCTCGTTTCAATCCCCTCCGGCTCCGGAGAGCCGGAGCAACTCACTTGAAGCCTCTTATCAAGCGTCGCCTTAACGTTTCAATCCCCTCCGGCTCCGGAGAGCCGGAGCAACGGGAAAAACGCGGCAGAATGGAAGAGAGGAGAAGTTTCAATCCCCTCCGGCTCCGGAGAGCCGGAGCAACTTACAGCGTGGCCATTCCCAGCGGCGCCCCGGAGTTTCAATCCCCTCCGGCTCCGGAGAGCCGGAGCAACATCCTGGAACCTGATGGCCGCGCTGCAAGGTTTGTTTCAATCCCCTCCGGCTCCGGAGAGCCGGAGCAACGTCTGGGACACGGGAGCCGACGATCCCGCCCTGGTTTCAATCCCCTCCGGCTCCGGAGAGCCGGAGCAACCCCCCTTCGTGGGCGATCTCCTGGAACTGAACGTGTTTCAATCCCCTCCGGCTCCGGAGAGCCGGAGCAACGATCGAATGCGGATGCAATACCAGGGCGTTTTCGTTTCAATCCCCTCCGGCTCCGGAGAGCCGGAGCAACGGCCTCTTTGAGCACGATTTCCGGGCTGTATCCATCGCAGACTGCTCCCGGTCAGGCAATTGCCAAACGGCTCCGAGCGTGCCTGACCATGCGGGCCCCGTGCTCAGGGCAGAATCACTCGCGGTTCGCACTCACACCACGAGCGAATCACGGAAGTTGATATACTTGTCTATCCCGAACGCCTCAACCGACTCCTCCCGCCGGCCTCGAAGGCGGTAGATGCGCAGGCTGTCTTCCTGTGGCGCGATTACCCGGAGCAGCCGAATCCTCATCCGGGTGAAGTCCGTCTCTCCCAGCGTGCACTCGAAGACCGAGAACTGCACCCGTTGGCCGTAGCCCTCGCAGATCTTGGCCACCTTCCGCAGCCGGCTGCGGCCCTCATTGGTCTCTGTGCTCACGTCATACGTAACGAGGATGTCCATGCACCACTCCCGGCGCCGGCTGATTGCCAGCGATCAGAAGATGAACGGCTGATAGTTCTCCATGTCCGCTCGCAGGAATCGGGCCATGATACGTGCTTGGATCTGCGGTGCCAGGCCCAGGGCGATCTTGTCCTTCAGGAGCGGATGCTGCACCGGCTCCTCCTTCTTCTTCTGGTATGCGGTGATGACCGCGCGCCGGCCTTCATCGTTCAGTAGGACACTACCGCCGCCTTCCTCTCGTATCTCGAAATGCTCCGGCCGGAGCTGCCGCCGGTTGATCAGCGCCAGCACAAGGCGGTCGGCCACCCCGGAACGGAACTCCTCAACCAAGTCCAGCGCCATCGCCGGCCGGCCCGGCCGCAAGGCATGAAGAAAGCCCACCTGCGGGTCCAGTCCCACTGACTCCGCAGCGCTGACACAGTCGTTGGTCAGCACGGAATAGAGAAACGACAGCAGCGCATTGACGCGATCTCGCGGGGGACGTCGCGTCCGCAGCACGAATGAGAAGTCCTTGGTCGGCACGGTGATGAGCGCGTCGAAGACGCCGAAATAGGCCGCCGCCGATTCGCCCTCGATGCCGCGAATCTGATCCAGCGTTGCCGCCTGGGGCAGCGACTCCAGCATACGCCGTAAGAGGTCTCCTGCCTGGCGCAGCCGGGCCGACTGCTCCTCCGACTTCGCCTCGCGGGCACCGCGCATGACAGTCTGACGGCTGTTTCGGACCTTCGCGGCGACGATGCGACGGGCGATATCCGCACAGCGCTGGTCATGGGTGTGCGTGGCATACTGGGCCATCCGCAGGAGCACGTTGCCATTCGTCCGGCCGACGACCCGGCACATGAAACGCCCGGAGTAATCCAGGAAGACGACCTCCCGGTTCTCGTTCGCACAGCGCTGCATCGCCTGCGGGCTCATCATGCCATTGCCGAAGAGGACGATGCCTCCCAGGTGGTGCAGCGGAACCTGCAAGGCGCGCTGCCCGTCGACCTCGACCCGCAGCGTATCGTGATCGAGTTTCACATAGGCATTCGGGCTCTGCACGTAGAGCGTATTCAGCGCATGTTGGATCATGACACCACATCCTCCTCCTCGGGAAGCTGGTACAGCGCGTCCTCCTTCACCCGCTTCGCCGGCGTGACCGCCAACGGCTGACAGATGGTTTCCATCGAGCAATCGGGGCAGCGCTTGTCGTAAACCGGCGCCGGCGTCGTCTGCGACCGGAGCATCTGCCGTATCTGATCCACTGCCTCCAGCGTCTGCCGCCGGAGTTCCTCGCCGATAGCCACGTCGCGCCTGCGGCGCGACTCGTGGTAGAAGACCGCGCCGGAAGAGATGCTCACACCGAGCATCTCTTCCAGGCAGAGCGCCTGCGCGCACAACTGCAGGTCGCTCGACAGTTCCTCCCGGCGCGTGCCCCGCTTGTAGTCCACAGGCCGCACGCTACCGTCCTCTCCGAACTCCACCACATCGGCCTTGCCATGCAGCCCGTAGCGGTCAGACCAGAGCGGCAGCGAGCGTTCTATGCGCACCCCCACCTGCGTGTTAACGATGGGCAGATCCGCGCGGCTGTGCAGAGCGCTCCCCTCCACGGTGAAGGAGTTGTCGTCGAACAGGCACTCAATATGAATCAGCGCGCACCGTCGCGGGCAGTACCCATACTGCGCCACCGCCGAAACCAGCACGATTTCGTCGTCCGCGTAGTCCATTCGTGCCTCCAGAGCCTCGCATTTGCAACGAATGCATCCTCCGCCTACCGCACTATCACCTCTACACCGGCCGGGGCGCGCTCCGGGTGCACCTCGATCTTGTAGTCGCCGAAGTTCCGCGGCGACTTTCCTTCCGGCGTGCAGCGTTGCACTACCACGATGCCATCATCTCTCAGGTCCAGCAGCGCCTGTGCGGGAGCGCAGCCCAGCATTGCCTGGCGCTTGCGCTGCTCCGGGTCGGTATCGGTGCCGACATGCTTGAAGATCACCAGGAGCCGCTTGCTCATCATCCCTTTGCTCGCCGAGCGGTCGTGGTCGTACATGTTCAGCAGGGCCTCCCAGAACAGCTCCAGATCATCCTCAGAGAAGCCGGTGCCATGCGCACGCTCGTCCCGCTGCGCCAGGTGCGCGCTAATGAACCCCTTCGCGACATAGAGCCCATAGGGGATGAGGGACTTGCGGCCCATCGTGCGGAGTTCATCCTCGGGCTGCCGTTTCTCCCATTCCTCGAACTCCTTGGAGCCGACATCCTTCCCTTTGATCTCGTTGTCTGCAACGGCCATTCGGGTCAGAGAGGCATCGAGCGGCAACACAGGATCTACCGAGCGCGCGAAGGCAAACTGCACCGGTCCACGTATCTGTCCCGCGTTGGGTCCAGTGCTCAGAACAGCGCCGAATGTCCGCACATCATAGAAGTTCGCGCAGAGCCACTGCCCAGCGGCGGACGCCTTCTCCCTGGTGGTCTTCCACTTGTTCTTCTCAAATGGGGGCATCCCACCGGTCTGTTCGTGGGCCAGAGCGATCTTGGTATTGAGGTTGGTCGCGTGCTCCACGAAAATGGCATCTGGCATCCGGTTACCCTTGGCTATCTGCACGTAGTTTCGCACCCGGCGCTTCATGGCAACATCGGAAACCAGCCCGTGCATGTCTTCGGGGTCAATGCGCGGGGCATTGCCCGCGTCCGGGTCGCCGTTGGGGTTGCCGTTCTCGCAGTCGAAGAAGTACAGAAACTCGTAGCGATTCGAGATCGGATTCAGGTTAGCCATTGATATCTCCTCCTGTGTCTTCCACTACATCGTCATCTTGGGACGTGTCCCCTCCGCCAGCCACGCCCCTTCTCGCCATATCCTCGGCAATCTGCTGGTAATACCCAAGAGCAAACAGGCTCTGCTCCTCAAGAGTCAGCGCCTTCGGGAAGTCGTCTCCGATCTTGGTAGATATCTCGGCAATACGCCTATCTAACTTGGTCGCTAGGCCAGGCATTTTCTTCTGCAGATTGCCGAGATGGAACCTGCTGAGCCTGACGAGTCTGCCAAACAGCAGCCTGGGTGTGGCGCTTGCTGCGGCGTAGTAGCGTTGAGTGATGTTCGCACCAACATCGCCGAGCGCTGCTCTCTGCAGATCAGCCAATACGGCCATCAGTCTGCCGCATTGGTACGCTGGATGTGGGTGACCCTCGTTCACATGATGCTTCAACTGTTCATCGCCTCCCTTCCTCCTCGTGTGATAGGCCTTGATCAATGCCATGCGCAGTTGAACCAGAGACACATTGCCGCCGTGGTCTCTCTCCCGGGATGACCGTTTGAACGCGTCGTCCAGTCTGCCCTCCTGGGAAAAGCGAATATGCAGACTAGTCGCTCTCGCGAGCACTGAGTATGGTATCGGCGTCTCCTTGCGGAGCGCCGCCGCCCACAGGGCTTGTGCATGCACCTGGACCGGCTGTACCCAGTCCAGGTACTTCTGCCTCGGCTTCTTGGGAAGCAGCATTGACTTCACAACACGGCCGATGGCTGGATCTCTTGCCAGCGTCGATCCGTCAACGCTCACGATCTCAAGGTCCTCGAACCAACTGCGCACGTTCTCGACAAGGCACTCGAATCTGCCTTCCATCCAGCCTCGCACCATGACGCGGTGACTGGACCCCGACAAGGTGAGAGCGTAGTACCGGCTCCCGAGAAGATCGGGCCTCTTGCCCTC
>Ga0299915_10000608_pt1 | contig 26932 bp, 25 predicted proteins | sample RVTome_13_FD_200263 | JGI IMG/M metagenome (GOLD analysis project Ga0299915, IMG submission 200263) | Soil microbial communities from uranium-contaminated site in the Upper Colorado River Basin, Wyoming, United States - RVT92D227 (version 2) ... | reverse complement strand
CGAGCTTGGCATAATCTGCGTTGTCAACGAAAATGACGTTGTCGCCGTTGATGAGATTGAAGAGCTCAAATTCGGGGATAACGATAACCTTTCCGCCATGGTGGCTAACCTGGTTGATGCCGATTTGTTGGCAATGCTCACCGACATCGCAGGCTTGTACACCGCCGACCCTCATTACAATCCCCAAGCTCAACTTATTCGCCGAGTAGGCAAAATTGACGGCGAAATAGAACGCATGGCTTGTGACACTGCCAGCCGGCAGGGAACTGGCGGTATGGCGACCAAGGTTGAGGCAGCCAGGCTGGCTACATCTTCAGGTGTAAACGTAGTCATTGCCGACGGGCGGGAACCTGACATACTGGTGAGGATCAGCCAGGGAGAAGATATAGGCACTCTCTTCCCTGCTCAGGTGAACAAGATGGAGAGCAGAAAGAGGTGGATGCTCAGCGGGCTGGCTTCCAAGGGCAAGGTCACGGTGGACAAAGGCGCGGCCTCAGCCCTTAAGGAGCACAATAAGAGCCTGCTCCCTGCGGGAGTTATTAGAACGGAAGGGAAGTTCCAGCGCGGCGATATTGTGGATATCCTCGACGAGAAGGGCAAACAGATCGGCTGTGGTATTTCCAACTATAGCTCTTCTGATTTAGCTATTATCGGAGGTAAGCACTCCGATACAATCGGGAGCCTCCTCGGCTACGATTACGGCGACGAAGTGATCCACAGGAACAATATGGTAGTATTATAAGAGAGATGGATACACTGAAAACCAATGTTTTGTACTATGGCGATAATCTGGAAATCCTGCGCAAGTATATTCCTGACAACTCCATAGATCTCATTTACCTGGACCCTCCCTTTAACAGCAAAAAGGACTACAACATCCTGTTCAAGGAAAACGGCGGTGTCGAGTCTGAAGCCCAGATAAAAGCGTTTACAGACACCTGGCACTGGACACAGACCGCGGAGAACACCTATCACGATATTGTCACCAATGGACCGCTAAAAGTTGGGCGGTTGATTGGCGCTTTGCACGATTCCATAGGCCAGAACGACGTCATGGCATATCTGGTGATGATGACCACCAGGTTAGTAGAGCTCCACCGTGTCCTCAAGCCCACCGGCTCCCTTTATCTCCACTGTGACCCCACCGCCAGCCATTATCTCAAGCTGGTGTTAGACCAGGTGTTTGGACCAACGAACTTCTTAAACGAAGTAGTATGGTGTTACAGAGAAAGAGAACTGTCAAAGAGGTATTGGAATAGGAAACACGATGTTCTTCTGTTCTACGCAAAGGACGCTCGGAAGCCTTACCCTTTTAATTCGGAGTCTCTTATGGAAGCGTATTCACCAATTACATTGTCTAAATTTAGGTATGAAGATGAGCATGGTCGTTTCATGGTCAGGGGCAAAAATATTAAGGGTAGCCCTATCCAAAGGGCTGACGGTTTAACACTAGAACACGAGAAAATGTATCCTACATTGACATATCGAAAATATTTGGGCGAAGGGACATTGCCTAGAGACTGGTGGGAGGTAAGAATAATCAACAAGGCAGCTAAAGAGCGCCTTGGCTATCCTACTCAAAAGCCCCTTGCCTTGCTGGAGCGCATCATTAAAGCTAGCTCCAATGAGGCGAATATTGTCCTTGATCCCTTCTGTGGCTGTGGCACAGCGCTTGTCGCCGCTCAGAAATTGAACAGACGCTGGATAGGCATTGACATTACCCACTTAGCTATCACCCTGATGCGGAACCGCCTTCACGATAGCTTTCCCGGCATTCAATTTGAGGTTATTGGTGAGCCGGTGGACTTAGCTTCCGCCCGGGCTCTAGCAAGGCAAGACCGCTATCAGTTTCAGTGGTGGGCGCTTGGCTTGATTAAGGCCAGACCGTTGGGCGCGAAGAAGAAAGGCGCTGATAAAGGAATTGACGGCGTCATCCAGTTCATAGATGACCCCAGTGGCAAGCCCAAGCGCATGGTGGTTCAGGTGAAGAGCGGACATGTAGCCGTAAATGCTATTAGAGAGTTGAAGGCAGTCGCTGCCCATGAGGCCCTCGGTACCTTTGTCACTTTAGAGCCACCAACGGGGCCAATGCAGACCGAGGCAGTAAGCGCTGGCTTCTACCACTCACCGGGCTGGAATAAAGACTACCCCAAAATACAGATATTGACTATAGAAGAGCTATTGCATGGCAAAGCTGTTGACATGCCGCCACAAACCCAAACAAGTGTCACCTTCACCAAAGCACAAAAGGTCTCTCAAAAGGAAGGGGAACAGTTGGCGATGGAACAGAGATAGAAAAATGGACAGTACAAATTGCAGCCATCCAATTTGGGACGTCTATGATGAATACAGGACTGCACGGTTAAACGTGCGATATTATGAATACAGATTGAAACGTCTGCAGCAGCATAACTTCAGAATCGAACTGGTGCTGGCGATTAGTGTTTCATCAGGAGTAGCCGGACTGTGGTTCTGGGAAACTTTGGTAGGAGGTATAATTTGGAAAATCATTATAACGGTTGCCGCATTCACTGCCGTCGTCAAACCATTGATTAAGTTATCCGAACGAATCCAAGAGCAGAGCATAATTCTCGCTGCTTGGCGTGAATTGGACGACGAACTACATAAGCTCTGTATTCTTGTTACACAGTGTCGCAAGTATGATAGTGAACTGCAGAATCGTTTCTTATCACTCATGGAGAAGAAATCTGATATCTCGAAAAGGGAGACAGCCGAAGCAATCGATGAAAAACTTAGGAAAAAATGCTTCGATCGAGTAAACCAAGAACTACCGTGCGACAAATTTTTTGTGCCAGGGGGATAGATTCTATGTCTAAAGAGAAAGAACCTCGAGAACCAGCACGTGAAAGACCGCCAGAGAGAAAGGATGATGCACATAGGCGAGGGCTACCAAGAGGCCCTTCCAAAATCGAGCCGCCTGAGCCATGGCCACGAAAACGTGAGAGCCGTTAGGTATGTAGACGTGGACTTCCGGGATTGCCATCTTTCGGCTGAAGCATTTCGTTGTCGCAATAGCACCTAGTGAAGCCCAAGGTAGGCTGTCAATTAAGATAATAGGGGGGACTTGAGCTAAGGAAGGTTTTCGCCCTCTTTAGGTAACGAATTCTCATCCCTTATCAAGAGAAGCGGGTGGCGTACCACATAAAAGGAGTAAGAATCATGAAATCAGCCATAAAAGAACTCGAAGAAAAGGGAAAGGCAGCCAAGGCGGCGTCTAAGAAGCTGGCTTTCCTTTCCAGTGAAATTAAGAATAGGGCTTTGCTGAATATTGCTGAAGCTCTTATTGATAAGCTGAATGAAATCCTGATTGCCAACAAGATTGACTATGAAAAGGCCAAGGCTTCGGGGATGAGCGAGGCTATGCTGGACAGGCTTATGCTATCGCCATCTCGCCTGGAGGGCATGGCTCAGGACGTGAGGACAGTGGCGGCGCTGCCTGACCCTGTGGGCGAGGAGTTCGAGATGCGGACCTTGCCCAATGGTCTAGAGATAAGCAAGAAGCGAGTCCCCTTGGGAGTCATCGGTGCAATATATGAGAGCCGCCCCAACGTTACCATGGACATATCAATCCTGTGCCTCAAATCGGGCAATGCCGTCATCCTCAGAGGGGGCAAAGAGGCGACAAATTCTAATAAAGCCCTAGCCAAGGTAGCCCAGGAAGCTTGCGACCAGGCTGGAGTGCCTCAGGGAGCAATTCAGTTTATCGAGTCCACAGACCGGGCTCTGGTTAAACACATGCTCAAGATGAAGGGAATAATTGACCTGATGATTCCCCGTGGCGGTGCCGAGTTGATAAAGCTCGTCTCGGAGAACGCCGCCATGCCGGTGGTTACCGGCGGCATCGGTGTCTGTCATACCTACATAGATAAGAGTGCCGACATAAATAAGGCGGTAGCTATCACCTATAATGCCAAGATTCAGCGCCCTACCGTGTGCAATGCTCTGGATTGCATCCTGGTCCATGATCAGATTGCTCAAGATTACCTGCCGGCCATTGCCAAAGAGTGGGCCAGAGCCGGAGTGGAGATGCACTGCGACAAACGAGCCATAGCTATACTCAAGTCTGACAATGTCATTCTGAACGAAGTGAAGAATCTTTTAGTCCCGGCAAAAGACGAGGATTGGGGGAAGGAATACCTGTCGTTGAAGGCGGCTATCAAGGTCGTTGACTCTCTGGACGAAGCCTTGGAGCACATCGAGAAATATGGCTCGGGGCACTCCGAAGCTATCGTCACCGAAGACCACTCCGCAGCAACACGCTTCCTCAACGAAGTGGATGCCGCCTGTGTCTATGCCAATGCCAGCACCCGCTTCACTGATGGGGGACAGTTTGGCTTAGGCGCCGAGATAGGCATAAGCACACAGAAATTCCACGCTCGGGGTCCTATGGCTTTGAAAGAGTTAACCAGCTATAAGTGGATTATTTGGGGCACTGGTCAAGTCCGGCCCTAGCCTCAAAATCATCAAGACAGAAACATCACGAGGGCGTGCCGTGGATTCTCAGGAGTTCGCGCCGAGAGAGCCAGATCGCCTTAATCTCTATAGTTTTCCGAGACGTGGTACGTTTCTTAAACCAGGGAATACGATGGGCCTGCATTAGCGCAGTGATATGAAGTCCAGCCAGCTTTATCCTGAGAGCGTTCGGCAGGTCAATGACCTGGAATCCAAACCGTTTAGCCTGAGCATGAAAGAGAGTCCAGCCATATACAGCCACGATGCCATCATATTTTCCATGGGCCATTTCTGCGGCCAGGAGTTGCAGGCCTTCCTTGAAGTAGTTGCCAAATCCCCGTGGGAAGACCCTCTTCTCTGATTCTGCGCTTGACCTCCGTTTCTCGCTAACCCACGGATTATTGAAGTGTAGTTTGACAACATGATCGCCAGGCCTAACCTCACAACCATCCCACAGTCTGATACAACATCCCCTGTGACGTCTTACCTCAACGCAGATGATGCTGTCTCTTCCGAGAGGCTTGATACCGAGGACTATTGTGTGGACTCTGTTTATGATGGGCAACAGAGCCCGTATGATAGCTACCAAAAGAGATGCCATATATCGCCCTGGAAACTCATTTTCACTGCGTAATCACGCCGCCCCTGCAGGCATGACCTACTGGAACGCCTGACAATCCGATCACCGATGATGTGCGGCTACTGCGCTGGATGAATTTACGTTGGACACGATGTTCTTCCATTTTCCCATATGACGGGAGCGATCCTCCAGTGCGGTCACCAGCTCAACACGAATAGACGGGCGTTCAACGCCCAGCGCATATAACTTCCGTGCCATCTGCTCCCGGACGCTACCAGCTATATGTCCATTCCCTTCGTCAAACATCAATCGTAAGCAGATGCCTTCCGGTTCATGAACTACCTGGTACTGCCGTATATCGGCGAAGCTTTCCAAAACATTCCAAAAATGAACAGGATGAATGGCAACTTGTTTTCCCCCTCGACCGCGAAGATAAAGAACATCGTCACTCCTGCCGTTGATGGCCAGAATACGCCGGAATGGTTGGCCGCACGGGCAGGGCTCGGGGGCCAGTACCATCATATCAGTTATCTCGTAGCGGATGACGGGCTGAGTGAAACCAAACAGACTGGTGAATAGAATCTTGTGTCCCAGAGTCCCGTCGGGCACAGGCTGGTTATCCTCATCTACTACCTCAACAATGCCCAGATCTTCAAAGATGTGCATCCCCTGGCCAGGGTTGCACTCCATGGCACGGAGTCCTTCCTGAGTGCCATAAATATCAAAGACCGCGCTTTTGGGCCAGGCAGCCTGGAGTTGCTTCCTCAATTCGCCGGTCAGCGGTTCGCCGCCACCGGCGATAATAGAAGGATTGATATGCAAATGCCCTTGAAGCACCTCCGTCACGAGCAGTCCCAGCAGGGACGGAAAACCCCGGAGAACGTGGGGTTGGAGGTAATTCAGCCGCTGAACCAGCTCTTCAAGAAGAGCAGTAGCCGGTAGCACGTGATAACGGTAAAGACCGGTATCCATACTCAAGGGGAGGCGATAACTATCGTGCAAAGGGCTGTGGGAGCCGATGGTAACAATCGTGGGACGTCTCAGTGAGAAGGGAACCACTCCCATCATGCTTGCAATCCGCATGCTCGTCGCTTCCTGAATACTCCATTCTTTCCGATTGAACACCACCACCGTTTTTAGTCCAGAGCTACCTGCTGTAGTGAGCACACGATACTTGCCCAGGTAATACTCGTCCCCGCAAACGTGGGCCATGTGTTCCTGAAGTTGAGAGAGGCGCAACCGGGGGTCAGTGACGATCTGGTCGAAGCATTTCATGTAGGTCTTCTTATCCAGGATAGGGAAGTCTTGGAGACTATACGGCGGACCCAGCCGGTGTGTGCTGCGGAACTCGCGGTAAAAGGGAGACTTCTCAGTCACCCAATCAAGAAGGCTAGCCAACCGGCGCTGCTGCAACTCCTCAAGCTTGGCGCGGAGCCAGCACTCATGTTTGATCAACGCTTGCCGATAAACGATGGCTCGGGCCAGGTCCCCCAAGCGACGCACCGTATGCGGCTCTCTCATCCAGAATTATCCTCGAACCGCCTTAAGGGCCATGTCTCTTCGGCCGCCTTCCAAATCATTTATAGGCTCCAGGTAATTCTCGGCTTAAAATATACATCGTTATACTAGGTATTCTGGATTATAAACTGGTCCCTATTCGTTGTCAAGTGTGCGTACTCGTTCATATCATTAGTGACACTTTCTTTCGTCATTGCGAGGAGCGACAGCAACGAAGCAATCTCTAGGCGAGGTTCCTCGGTCCAACGATAGCAGGCTCCAGTCCCGCAACGAGATTGCCACGCCCCGACAAGTCGGGGTTCGCAATGACAGAGAGGCTATTACCCAACGTTACAAACGTATGAAGTGTCACCCATCTATCTGAACTAGATCAGTTGTGCCGGGAATTTTTCCCTGAGAAGAATTGCCACTAACATAGTGGCCTACCGGAGGAGTAGCTTGGGGAAACACAATAAGTCTTCTCTGTAACTCTTTTTGTGATTGCGAGAAGTGTCTAAGCCGAAGCCTTGGGCACACCAAAGGGAGAGCGACCGAAGAATGTTCTAACAGTACCTCCAGTCAGGAAGTGACTTAGCTCCAAGGAGGGAATCATCAATTAACCTGGAGATATCAGGTCAATCTCAAACAGTTTAGGCCACAGCTTTCCGGTCACAAACAAGCGATCAGTGTCAGCATCATACGCAATGCCATTAAGAACATCGACCGGCTCACTAAGGTCTTCTGCGGTTAGGATTCCTTCCAAATCTATCCACCCGACCACTCTACCCGTCGCGGGTGAAATCCTTGCGATCCGGTCCGTTTGCCAGACATTGGCATAGATTTCCCCCTGGACGTATTCTAATTCGTTGAGTCTGGTTACGGGATCATCATTGGCAAACACCTCAAGCTGACTGATTTCTTCAAAGGTCTGTGGGTCTAAGAAATGCAGTGTTGACGTACCATCGCTCATGATTAGGCACGTTTCATCATGCGTAATGCCCCAGCCTTCAGTTGAGTAATTGAATTGCTGTAGTAACTCAAAACTGTTCTTGTCATAGACAAACCCAACGTTGGATTGCCAGGTCAGCTGGATGATCTTGTCTCCGTAAATGGTTATGCCTTCGCCAAAGAACTGATCTGGTAGTTCACGAATCTGCAAAATAGCTCCGGTTTCCAATTCCACTCTACGCAATGTGGATTGTCCATAAAGCCCCGTGCCATCATATAGAACGCCATCTTCGAAAACCAATCCTTGGGTGAAAGCATCGCGGTCATGGGGGTAGGTATTGGTTATATTATAAGTATAGACTGGAATGACATCCGAATTACCAGGAATTAAGCATCCCGGAGGATTTAAGCAAGAGAAAACAAAAACTGCTCCTAGCAATGCAAAGAGCCCCAAGATGAATATCCTGAAGAGACGGTTCATGAAGATTACCTTACTCCCGACTTCCCCAATATTATACAGATGCCGTTACTTTTCGGGACAAGGTTCTGGAATCTTCCCTCTGTATTCTCAATAGCTTGTCTATTTCCTTCTGAGGCTATTCCTTCTCTTTAGGAGACTCCGGCAAAGCATTGCCGAAATACACTTTGGTATAGTGCCAGGGTATTTCTATGCCCTCGGCATCGAAAGCTTTCTTAAGGCGAAGCCTCAACTCACCCATCACCGCCCACTGCTGCATAGGCTTAACATCGCCCAGAATCTTGATGTCTATTCCAGAATCGCCCAGATTATCAACCCTTAGCACCTGAGGAGGACTTTTGATTACGTTATGCCATTTTTCATCCGTAGCGAGTTCCTTGCCTACCCGGTTTATCACGCTTATGGCGTGGTCGAGATCGGTGCCATAGCCCACCGAGACATTGAGATTGACCCTGGAAAAGTGTCTGGTGTAGTTACTGGCTGTCTTAATCTCGCCATTGGGCACATGATGGACTATGCCATCCAGGTCACGAAGCACAGTCTTTCTCAAAGTTATTTCCTCGACCAGCCCACCGATACCAGCTACCCTGACTACATCACCTACCCTGTACTGGTTTTCCAAGATGATGAATATGCCAGCAATGAGGTCTCTTATCAAATACTGAGCGCCGAAGCCGATGGCTACGCCGGCGATGCCAAAGCCAGCCAGGACTGGTGTGATAGGTACTCCCACCTCATCCAGGACCATTATTATGACAACTATGATAATTAATACGCGCGCCATCCCTTTGAAGATAGATAGAAGGGTATTCGTCCTCTTCTCTAACCCCTGCTTGCTTTCTTTGTACCCGGTCCGGGCTACCGTACGGCGCACAATAGGCGGGAGAAACTTATTTAAGACGAACCACAGCACAGCTCCCACTACTATTGTAATAAGGATGGGGATGCCACGGTCTATCAGCCAGTTGACTACAGTGGCCCAACTCAGTTCCGTCATTTCCTACCTCCACTGTTCATAGTTTCTGTATAGATTGACTCTATATTATTTTAGACAGAATGGAGCACGCTGTATAGCTGCGGTGCTAGTTCAGAGGCCTGCAATTGAATCAGCGGCTTTTCTACCCCTCAATGACCTCTTTCGTGCTGGGCACTCTGCCCAGGATTCGTTCGTCAATGCGGGTCGCTGAGTCCAGGGCGCGGCCCAGGGCTTTGAATAGGGCCTCGGCTTTGTGATGGTCGTTGATGCCGCTGAGCACCTTGGCGTGGAGGTTAATTTTAGCTTCGGAGGCAAGGGAGACCAGGAAATGGCGGACTAAATCAGCGTCCAAGTCGCCTATGCTGGCTTCGTCAAAGTCTGCTTCGATTGTGCTGTAGACCCTGCCCCCAATATCCAAAGCTACCGCTGCCAGAGCTTCATCCATAGGCACGATAGCATGTGCCATGCGAACAATGCCCTGTTTTTCTTTCAATGCCTGCCTGAAGGCCTTGCCCAGTGAGATAGCCACATCTTCAACTACGTGGTGCTGGTCGGGACCCGAGGCTGATATTTTTATGTCAAATACACCATGCTGGGCCAGCTGGCTAAGGAGATGGTCGAACATCCTTATGCCGGTGGTGATTTGGAATTGTCCGCTGCCGTCAATGTTGAGCTCCACCTTAACATTTGTTTCGGCAGTCTCGCGAACTACTTTTGCTTTTCTTTCAGCCATGTTTAACCTCCTTTAATGCCTTGACCAGAACATCGGTATCTTCAGGTCGGCCCACGCTGATTCGCAGACAATCTTCTAATCGCGGAGTGTCGAAATAGCGAGCAAAGATGCCTTTCCTACGCAAGTGTTGCCAGATTTCTTTGCCCTTTCCCACAGGCAGAGAACAAAGAACAAAATTGGCCCGGGAAGGATAGGGCTTTAGCCAATCCAGTTCCTTCAGTTTGCCAAACAATCTCCCCCGTTCCATAACTATCTTCATAACATTGAGACGAAGATACTCTATATCTGCCAGCGAAGCTAGCACCGCGGCCTGGGCTGCGGCATTGGCGTTATAGGGCTGCTTAATCTTCATCAGGTAATTAGCGATTTCTATGGGGAAAAAGCCGTAGCCTATCCTTAAGCCAGCCAGCCCGGCCCATTTGCTGAAGGTGCGCAAGACTATCAAGTTAGGGTAAGAGGCCACTGAGTTGGCGACGGTTACGTTACTGAATTCACAATAGGCTTCGTCTACGACAACAATTCTTCCAGTATCAACAAGCTCCATAATTTCCTTCTCAGGGGTAGTGTTGCCTGTGGGATTATTGGGCGAGGCGACAAAGATGACCTTTGTTCTCTTGGTCAAGGCCTTCTTTACACCGGCCATACCGAGGGCAAAATCTTCAGTCCGGGGTACATCAACTACTCTACCTCCACAAACATCGGTGCTGAATGGATACATGCCGAACGTGGGTGGACAATTGATGACCTCGTCACCGGACTTGAGAAAAAGCCTGAGGATAAGGTCAATAAGTTCATCGCTGCCCATGCCGCACACAATGTGCTGGCGTCCCAACCCGGTATATGCTTCCAAAGCCTTCCGTAGCTCCCTTTGCTCAGGGTCGGGGTAATTATGATAATAGGGATAAGTGGCTAGGGCTTGGTAGACTTTGGGAGAGCAGCCATAGGGATTCTCGTTGCCATCGAGCTTTACTATTTTGCCCGCAGGCAACTGGGCTCGTCGGCTCAAGACTTCTGTCGGCTCAATAGGGGTGTAACTCTTCATGGTCACGAGCTCAGGCCTGATAAGCTTCTTTATGTCCACAACAGGAAATCCTAAATTCTAAGCTCTAAATCCTAAACAAATCCAAATATCTAAGTTGAAATATCAAAACTTGTTTCGAATTCTGGCCATCAGTGCTTTGCATTTGTTTAGAGTTTGAGATTTCGTCCTTAATATTTATCACCGTTTTGCTCCGTGTTTTTGCCTTTTGCATTTTGATCTTTTATTTAGCTCTCGTCCTTCTTTCTATTGCCTGGGCGTGGGCATCGAGCCCTTCAGCTTTAGCTATTACCGTAGCAGCCCCGCTCAGTTTTCGCATAGCAGGCTTATCCAAAGCGATGATATTGGTGACCTTCATGAAGTCCGCAACGCCCAGCGGAGAACCAAACCGAGCGCTGCCTCCGGTGGGCAATACATGGCTGGGACCCGCAACATAATCGCCGAGAACGACAGGCGAATTCTCGCCTACAAAAATACACCCGGCATTGTGAATTCTGCGGACTAAGGCTGAACCGTTGGATGCCATAATGGAGAGGTGCTCAGGAGCGAAGAGATTGACCAACTCCACTGCTTGAGCCATATCGTCAACGATCACAAGCGTCCCTGCATCAATAGCTTTCTTAATAGTAGAGCGCCGCTTTAATTTCCCCAGTTGCATCTCAATTTCCTTGTCTACTCGCTCAGCCAGGTCGGCCGAGGTGGTGATTAATACTACTGAAGCCAGGGCGTCATGTTCAGCCTGTGCCAGGAGGTCCGCGGCACAAAGGGCGGGTCTGGCTTTCTCGTCGGCAACAATTACTATCTCGCTGGGACCTTCAAGACCATCAATATCCACCGTGCCGTAAACCATTTTCTTAGCCAGGGTCACGAAAATGTTCCCGGGACCACAAATCTTATCCACTCTGGGTACTGACTCAGTACCAAAGGCCAGTGCGGCAATTGCCTGAGCACCGCCAAGCTTAAAAATACGATTGACCTTGGCAATATCAGCGGCAACCAACGTTGGGGCCGGAATTCTGCCGTCCTTACCGGGCGGCGAGACCATAATGATATCCTCAACACCGGCCACTCTGGCTGGTATCGCCATCATCAAAACCGTAGATGGGTAGGCAGCATTGCCGCCAGGCACATACAAGCCAACCCTTTGTAAGGGCAGAATCTGTTGCCCTAGGTATCTGTCGATAGGAATCAGGCCAGTCTTATGTTCACAGGCAGCATGGAAGTCCCGTATTCTTCCGGCTGCGAACTCGAGAGCGGACATCACCTCCTTACTTATTATGCTATAAGCAGCGACAACTTCCCGTCTATCTACTTCCAGGGAGTCCAGTCGAACTCCATCCAGTTTTTCGGTGTAATCAAAGAGGGCTTCATCACCTTTATCTCGAACATCGCCGATAATACGGTCAACCACTTCTTGAACTGACCGAAAGACTTGCTTCGTTTGCGGTGATAGCCCTTGTGAGGTGGTGAAAGGTTCCCAGAAGTTTTCCCTGGCCAGCAACTGTCTAGCCTTATTGAAACCTTTGACTTTTCTCATAATAGTCCCGCTCGTAATTTCTGCGTCAGAAACTTGGTTTTCTCCTTCTTGTCGGAAGATGTCAGACTATTCTTGTTGGCAATCAGACAAGCCGAGGATTGAAAGAGCACATCGAGAATCCTCAATTCGTGCTGTTCGAGGGTCTTCCCTGTCTGAGTATTATCAATAAGCATATCGGCGTCCTCGGGTAGAAAAGCCTCACTTGCCCCCCAAGTTGGGATCAGCTTGTAGGGGTTGATGCGATTGTCTCGCATGTACTTGTCGGCAATATTTATATATTCGGAGGCTACTTTTAGAGGGGCAAACTTGCCGCTCTGAACAAGTGACCTCAATTCATCAATGTTATTCACGGGCATCTCCTGGCTCACTGCAGCGACGATCTTAACAGTGCCAAAGCCCAGACCAAACAATTTCTTCACCGGGCTTGAGGGGAAGCGACAGAGATGTTCCCGCAGCCAATCCTCACCGGTTATAGCCAAGTCGAAATTGCCGTTCGCTACCTGCAGAGGCATATCCTGCGGCCTGATTACTTTAATGCCCAGCCAGTCCAAATCAGCAGAAGGGCGACGACTCACTAACTCTTCAGAATACCCTTGAAGTGCCAGACCAGTTCGCTCCAGGAATTGCGCAGCGGGTACTTGCTGGTGGCCATCGGGCAAAGCCAGGTTGATTTCCTTCGCCGGCCACCAGGGGCAAGGAATCTTCAGTTCCTTACAGATAACAAGCTCATGTTCCATTGATGCCCGGGGCTCCGCGTTAAGCTTGGAGTCAAAACACGTCAATATCTGGCTCAAATCCTTCTTCTCCAGGCTTTCCCGATTAGCTACTAGAAAGGCCGTGACAGGGAGCAACTTCTCAAGGGGAATTAAGCCTTGAGCTGCTATATGCGCTCTACTTCTTCCCCAGAGCACCACCAAATCGGCATTCTCCGGGGGATAGGCTTCAGCAGCTCCCCACACCGGGAAGATCCTGAACCTTCTCATCCTGAGATTCAATGCAAAGGCCTCAGCCAGATTAGGATACTCACTTACTATACGACAATCATTTTTCCGAGATGATAAGTCATTGAGACTGGTTATCCCCGCCTGGGCACTGGCAACCACGTGTATACTACCTTCCCCATAGTCTAGACTCGCTATTTTTACCAGAGCTCCCGCGGGATATTTAACCAGATATTCCTCAATCCAATCCGAACCACAGATACCAAGGTCGTAGTTCCCAACGGCCACCTGTATGGGAATATCTTTTTCCTGAAGGGTCTTAGCAGCAAGGCTGGCAAACCTAGTCGAGTGAATCCGATATTGTTTTGTTTTGGCGCTATAACTTTCGAATCCCAGGCCTATCTCATCAAGCAAGCTAGCTGTCGGCGATAGAAACCTGCCTTTAGGGAGGGCGAGTTTGATAGATTGATATTTCATAATATCATTCTAAACATTATCAGCAACGAGGCACAAAAGTCTACTGATTATGAATGCATTTAAGCCATTTTACCATCTGCGCCATCTATTGTATTGCCTGCCATGTCGCGTAACGTTCCCGGTGTATGCCAATTTGCCTGATAGGCCAATTTGGGTGTACTGAGATGAAGCTTTTTATCCGCTGTTATGCGCTCCTGTTAGGGGCGAGGAACGAAGCGACGAAGAGTCACTGAGTTTCTTTTATTTATTTCTTAGGTTTTCTGAGGACGGGTTCTAGGAAGAACAAAAAGAACACAGAGAATACATAATACAACGGTTCTTTTAATATGTATCCGAAGATACCACATAATCGTACAAATCCCCAAAACCAATATACTTTAACTTTACCTGTTTTGTTTACCATATTTTGACCTCCCTCTTTAATTATTGGTACTCACTTTCTTATATATTCCTGTGAGGCGAGGCGACTGCGTATAAAGGGTTCCCACATTGGCCGAACCGCGAAGCAGTTTGAACGAACAAAGTGAGTCGCTAATCGGGTATTAGGCGACGAATCACATTACCCGGTTAATCCAAGTTTCTTATTCCAGTTTGTTTTCAAAGAACGCTGTATCCGGTGAGTGGCCGACTTGATAATGCGTTCGGCTGTCTTCTTATCGCCACCAAAGAGTTTTTCACAGAACCTGTTGCCAGTAGCATAGATAAGCATAATCATAGCCAATTCCTTGTGACCCTGATTGTATGGAGGAAGGACGTTCTGGGTCCCAGGCGACCAAGCAAAGATAGATCTCACGTCGGATTCACTCAAATTGAGGGCACATATTTTGGTATATAGTGGAATCGTCGAATCATCAAGCCAGTAGGCAACCTTGGGGTCCAACTTGGCAAACCAGGATATAACCTCGGGAATTTGCCAGAGTTGGCGACGGTCTTCATCATAACCACCGATTTGTATGACCAGTCGCAAAGATATCTCTTTTGTCTGCTTCGTGACATTTATGGCAGCCTCTAGTCCGGTCTCAATGGATGAGATATCACCGGCTAAGATTTCTTTCTTCGAGACAATGCAAATATCTGTGCCGAGCTTGACAGCGGGCAACTCCGGTAAGACATTGCCCTGCGTCGCTGCAATATCATTCTGTATCTTTTTGGCAAGTTTACGTACATAATCATCGGTATCCTGCAGCGCGATACGAATTGCTTCCTGCCTCTTCGTTACATCCATTTCACTGATTAGCTCGAGGGCACGATATCGCTGGTCACTATCCGTACTTCTTTGCACAATATTTAACAGGAGCGGGAAAGTCTTGTCTCCAAATTTCCGTAGATCATCTTGTACCGCCGTGCGAATATTCCAGTCTGCATCTCCCAGCATAGAAACTAATTGAGACATGTTCTTGTTTGTATCCTTTCTTTTTCCAAAAAGACTCCTTTTAAAATTCATCTCTACCTCACCTCTTCAATTCATTTTACTAGCGAAAATGAATGGCTTTGTCGCCTAACTTGTGCACAACCGCATTGCGGTTATGGACAGCGCTCTCTTATTTCGTGCCTATTATGCCAAGAATCTCTGCCACAGAAGCTACCTCTCGCCGCCGCTTTTGTACGCAATCCTTGAGCACAAACCGAGAGGGCTTCTTGCCCGAGACCGCGATGACCCACCGGAGACTAGATTCTTCTCGATCCGTGAAGTCAATCTCTGTTGGGTATCCAGCGTCACGAAGCAATTCTGCCACAGTAAAGCACGTTTTTACTATTTCCGGAGTAAATCCCTTACCTTTAACCGAGACTCCAGATTTGCCCTTTTTCTCCTTCTCCAGTGGCAGTAGTTGCATCATAGGGTCCATATACAGGGCAAATCCACAGGCAGGCATGTCCTCTCCATTCATAAGGGGCACAAGCTTATCGTATCTTCCTCCACCACCTATCTTTTCCCCACCAGCCGCGAACTGAAAACAGATCCCAGTATAGTACTCAAAACCATGCATTGCTGCGATATCGATTTCATAGCTGCAACCCAGATTATCCATTAATGTGGTAATGCTCAGGAAGTCCTCCAGGCTGGACTTGAAGTCCGGCGAAGCTTTCGGGAATGAAGCTCTTACATTGCGTAGAAAGCTGCTTGATTTGCCCTTAAGACCCAATAACGCAGCCATAAGCCTTTCGACTTCGGGGTTAGTTGATTTTGCATTGGTTAACGCCTGCCAATCTCCCTCCAAAATGCGGCTTGCCATCTTAGCTTCCTCAGCGGGGCTGAGCCTGAATTCTTTGAGCAATGCCTTCACCAACCCTGCGTGCGATAATCGCAGCCCAACATTTTTGATGCCGAGCCTCCGGATGACCTCTTCAGCCAGCAGAATTATCTCCACATCCGGAGCAAATTTGGCACCCCCGAAGAACTCCGCGCCGCATTGCCATCGTTCCCTGTTCTTTCTGCCCGTTCCCTCAAAAGCGAATATGTTAGTCACATAGAAAAGCCTGGCCAATTCCTGGCCACTTAGGTTCTCGATATAGAGCCTGGCTACAGGGATGGTGCCATCTGGCCTCAAGACGACGCGCTCACCACTCCAACCATCCCAATCGAGAAAGGAATATACCTTCCCCAACATGCTTGGAGTAAGTGTTCCCGTAGCTGTAAACAAATAGAGGTATTCCAAGGTCGGTGTCCTCACCTCCTGGTATCCCCAGCTACCACAACAAGTCCGGAAGATATCTTCAATGCGGCGGAAGCGCAGCATATCTTCGGGGAGCAACTCCCGCATTCCCTTACACTTTTGGTTCTTCATACTTGGGGTATTCTACACTAAGCTGTTCGCAGCTTCAACGATAAACCTGAAGTTTTTTGTTGCTTTCAATCACTTAGTTTATAATTAACACGGGGATAATGTGAGATGCTTAGAACTGGACTCAGGATTTTCTTCATCGCGTGGCTTGTGATGCCCCTGGTTGCGGGTTTGGGGGGCAGCCTGTTGGCTGCCGCCGGCCCAACCACTGTCGAAATCCTGACCGTGGATGGCACAATTGTACCCGTGATAGCTGACTATATCGACCGGGGTATCAGCCAGGCGGAGGAGCATGGCGCTAGTGTCTGCGTAATTGAGCTAGATACCCCCGGCGGGCTTCTGGACTCAACCGAGAAGATAGTCCAGAAGATTATGAATGCCAAGGTGCCCATCGTGGTTTACGTGTCACCCAAAGGTGCCTGGGCCGCCTCAGCGGGAACCTTCATTACTCTATCAGCTCATATAGCGGCTATGACGCCGGGCACAACTATCGGCGCTGCCCATCCCGTATCTGCTGGAGGGGAGGAAATACCGGAAGACCAGATGAAAAAAATAGTCGAGTTCTCGGCTAAGTGGATGAGGAGTATAGCTGAAGAACGCGGCCGCAATATGGAAGAGGCTGAGTTAGCAGTTACAGAAAGCAAATCATTCACCGATGTTGATGCGCTGGAGAATAACCTTGTCGACCTGCGAGCTGAGAATCTGGCAGACCTTATTTCCCAAATCAATGGCTGGAATGTCACTTTGGCCGGTGGCCAGGAAGTCATCCTTGATACTACGAACTACGGTTCAACCAGAAACGAAATGAATGCCGTTGAGAAATTCCTGCAAACCATCAGCGACCCCAATATTGCCTACATCCTCTTTACCCTGGCTACCATAGGGCTAATTACTGAGATTTCCAACCCGGGGATGGTTTTCCCCGGGGTGGCTGGCGGCATCAGCTTACTCCTAGCGTTCTACTCATTAGGTGTGCTTAATGCTTACTGGGGAGGCATAGCACTTGTTTTGCTTGCCGTGGGACTTTTTATCGCCGAGTATTTCACCAGCAGCTTTGGGCTGCTAACTGCCGGAGGTATAATCTCGCTGGTTGCAGGTTCGCTGATTTTGTTTAGCCACAGCCCCGGGATAGAGGTAGATAAAAGGCTAATTGCCGGGGTTGTGGTAGGTGTCACTGCTTTCGCTGTCTTTGTCCTCGGCGCTATTATCCGCGGGCAAAGGCGGCGCAAGACGACCGGAGCTGAGGGGATGATTGGGGAGATAGCCATAGCCAAATCACCCCTCGATCCTACGGGCACAGTCCTCACCCAGGGAGAACTATGGACGGCGACATTGGAGGGCGGCAGAGTAACACCCGGTGAAGAAGTGATAATAGCCAAAGTGGAGGGATTGAAATTATGGGTGAAAAAGAAACCAAAGGAATAGGAAGGTAACATTCATGGATATTACGGATTTCGAAATAACAGGCCCAATCATCGTAGCCATAGTCTTCGCCGTTGCCTTTATCGTTTTCGTGGTCTACGCCATTGTGAAGGGGCAGAAGCGAAAAGTCTCGGCTGGCGTAGAGGAGATGATAGGGAAGGAAGCTGTGGTCCGAACGACCCTCAATCCCCAAGGCACGGTTCTGGCCGAAGGAGAGTTATGGACAGCCATTGCCGAAGATAGTACAATAGAAGCCCGAGAGGAGGTGATAATAACCAGAACAGAAGGGTTGAAACTGTGGGTGACCAGAAAATCTAAAGAAAAGGAGAAAAAATGAACATTTTTGTCTATGGTCTTATCGCAGTAGTAGTAATAATACTTCTGTCGGCGGCTATCAAAGTCGTTCGAGAGTATGAAAGAGTGACCGTTTTCCGACTGGGTAGATTCGTGGGTCTGAGAGGACCGGGTTTGGTCTTGATTATACCTTTCATTGAGACTGTGCGGAAAATCGACCTTCGGGTAATCACCATGGATGTCCCCCAGCAAGAGTGCATCACAGTAGACAATGTCACTGTCAGAGTTGACGCCGTAGTTTACTTTCGTGTGGTCAATGCCGCAGATGCCATTCTCAAAGTACTCGACTATATCAAGGCAACCTCGCTGCTTGCCCAGACCACTTTGCGAAATGTTGTCGGACAATCTACGCTGGATGAGTTATTAGGCCAGCGGGACAGGCTCAACGCAAAGATAAAGACGACGGTAGACGAAGGCACAGATCCCTGGGGTGTGAAAGTGAGTATGGTAGAGGTTAAGGATGTGCAACTGCCGCAAACAATGCAGAGAGCTATGGCCGCCCAAGCTGAGGCTGAGCGAGATAGAAGGGCCAAGGTAGTCCATGCCGAGGGTGAAGCCCAGGCGGCAGAGAAATTAGCCGAGGCTGCCAAAGTTATTTCCAGTCAGCCTTCAGCTCTACAGCTTCGCTATTTGCAGACATTGGCAAGCATTGCCACAGAGAGAAGCAACGTCATTCTGTTTCCTTTGCCCATGGATCTACTGGCTCCCCTTTTGGGCCAGGCTAGTAAGTCAGAGAAAAGCAAATAGTATGACACAATCCATGCTAGTAGCACGCGGCGAGAGCGCTCGGTAATGTCATTCTGGCAGTCCAGAGAAAATTGGACGACGAAGAGTCTCCAGACACCATCCTGAGCTATGCGAAGAGCTCAGGATGACACACCGCTCTGCCACTGCGAGGCATGTGGTGCCGAAGCAATCTCAGTGGGGCACAGGATTGCCAAGCCCCGACAGGTCGGGGCTCGCAATCACAAAAGGTAACGCCCGGATCGGAGAGGCTCCATTAGACAAATTCTGTTAACCAAGGGGGGTAGCTATGGCCGATAGAACCAAGCAGGAATGGCGTGACACTACATTGGCTCCGGCTTTGAAGCGAGCCGCCGAACGTCAGGACAGGTTTGAAACCAGCTCTGGCGTGGAGATTGACACCGTTTACACACAGGAGGACCTGCCAGATTTTGACTATATTCGAGATTTGGGGTTCCCGGGAGAGTATCCCTTTACCCGGGGTGTCCAACCAAATATGTATCGGGGCAGAATATGGACGATACGCCAGTACTCTGGCTTTGGTACTGCTGAGGAAACTAACCAGAGGTACCGCTATCTCTTAGAGCAAGGGCAGACTGGCCTGAGCATAGCCTTCGACCTGCCCACACAAATTGGCTATGACTCCGACCACCCCTTAGCTAGAGGCGAGGTGGGCAAGGTCGGTGTTGCCATAGACAACCTCCGGGATATGGAGATTCTTTTCCAGAATATACCTCTGGATAAGGTAAGCACTTCCATGACCATAAATGCCACTGCTCCGATTCTTCTGGCCATGTATATTGCCCTCGGCAAGAAACAAGGAGTCCAGCCCGCTGAATTAAACGGCACTACTCAAAATGACATACTCAAGGAATACATCGCTCGGGGCACTCATATCTTCCCACCCCGTCCTTCCATGAGGTTGGCCACTGACATATTTGCTTATTGTGCCAAGCAAGTCACTCGCTGGAATACCATCAGTATCAGTGGTTACCATATACGAGAAGCTGGTTCCACCGCGGCCCAAGAAATTGGCTTCACCCTGGCTAACGGTATTGCCTATGTTCAGGCAGCTATTGATGCCGGGCTTGATGTAGATGCATTCGCTCCCAGGCTATCATTCTTCTTCAATAGCCATATAAACTTCCTTGAAGAGATTGCCAAATTTAGGGCGGCACGACGCCTCTGGGCGAAGATTATGAGAGAGAGGTTTGCGGCTAAAGATTCACGTTCTTGGATGCCTCGCTTCCACACTCAAACTGCTGGATGTAGCCTCACCGCACAGCAGCCACACAATAATATCGTGCGGACAGCCTTAGAAGCACTGGCGGCGACCTTAGGAGGTACTCAATCACTGCACACTAACTCTTTCGACGAAGCCTATGCTCCGCCTTCTCAAGAAGCAGTGACCATAGCTGTGCGGACTCAGCAAATATTGGGCTACGAGAGTGACGTCGCCAATGTCGTTGACCCTCTTGGTGGCTCTTACTACATAGAGCATCTAACCGACAGCCTGGAAAAGGAAGCCGGGGAGTATATCACCAAAATTGATAATCTTGGTGGTGCCGTGGCTGCTATAGAGCAAGGATATCAACAGAGGGAAATTCAGGACTCCTCCTACCGGTACCAGAAAGAAATTGAAAGTGGAAAACGCACCGTGGTAGGGGTAAACAAATTCGTCTCCCCCTATCCCAAAATAGTGGGGCTGCTGCGAGTCAAGCCCGAAGTGGAAAAAAGACAGAAGGAGAGGACTGCCCAGGTCAGAAAAGATAGGGATAACGGCAGAGTCAAGCAGGCGCTTAGACGATTGGAAGATATCGCTCGAAGCAAGGATAATACCATGCCCACCTTTCTGGAATGTGTAGAAGCTTACGCCACCTTGGGTGAGATATGTGATGTACTGCGCAAGATTTTTTCTACCCAAAAGGAATTCCTGGTGTTTTGAGAAGAAGCCTTCAGAGCGTATGTACTAACTTCAAAGGAGGATAAAATGGCCAAAAGAGTTGACCACATAGGCATCCTAGTTAGCAACATTGATGACGCGATAAAGCTCTATAAGGATTGTTTCGGCGCTAAGGTTGACAAGATTGAAATCCTAGCGGAGCGGGGAGTAAAGGCAGCCATTCTTTCCTTAGGGCAAGGTGCTAACCTGGAGCTTCTGGAACCACTTCCCGACAGCAATATGGCCAAAATCCTGGAGAAAAGAGGCGAAGGACTTCACCATATAACGTTTGAAGTGGACGATGTAGATAAGGAGCTTAGCCACCTTTCTGAAAGGGGGATAGAACTGATTGATAAGAAGGCTCGCCCTGGCTTCGAGGGTATGGTAGCTTTTGTTCACCCCAAATCGATTAGAGGGGTGCTCGTTGAGCTTTGTCAGAAAGCCTAGAAGGAGCGGACTATGAACAAGGGTAGGATTCGTGTTCTGCTAGCCAAACCTGGTTTAGATGGGCATGACCGAGGTGCTAAAGTGGTAGCCAGAGCTTTGCGTGATGCCGGCATGGAGGTGATCTATACTGGTATCCGACAGACTCCCGAGATGATTGTCGAGGCAGCTATCCAGGAGGATGTAGATGTCATCGGGCTGAGCATCCTGTCGGGAGCTCATCTAGAGCTCTTCCCATCAATCATAGAAGGATTAAGGAAGAAAGGCAGGGAAGATGCCCTGGTGATCGCAGGTGGCATAATACCCGAGGACGATATCCCCGCCTTGCAACAAATGGGCGTGAAAGCTGTTTTTGGCCCGGGCACCTCCACAGAGGACATCGTCCGCTTCATCCAGAAGGAAGTAACCCGGCGCTCAGCACCCTGAGTGTTGGGCAACGCCGATAAGGTCAGTAAGGTTCTCCACCCCTTTGTCCAGCATGAAATGCTTTATCCCGTCCAGTATAGTGAGACAGACGTCAGGACTGGTGAGGCAGGCTGTGCCAATCTGCATGGCAGTAGCTCCAGCCATGATGAACTCCAGGGCATCCTCAGCACAGGCAATGCCGCCGCATCCTATCACTGGAATGCGGACCACTTTGGCTGCCTCGAACACCATGTGAAGCGCCACAGGCTTGATAACAGGACCAGAAACTCCGCCTGCAATGTTACCCAGGCAAGGCTTCCTTCGGTCTATGTCGATTGCCATGCCCTTCAATGTGTTAATCAGGCATATGGCATCAGCTCCAGCTTCTTCCACGGCTGAAGCGATTTCCCTAATGTCGGTTACATTAGGACTCAATTTGACGATAACCGGCAAAGTGGTGACGGTCTTAACTGCTGAAGTCACCTGAGCGGCGAGCTTGGAGTCGACACCAAACTCCATCCCCCCCGCGGAAACATTGGGGCAGCTAATATTAAGCTCAATGCCGCTGATCCCGGGCACGCCTTCTAATTTCCGGCTCACAGCCACATATTCGTCTATTGTTTCCCCGGCAACATTGACAACGACTGGGACTCGCCATCTTGCCCATACGGGCGCCTTCTCTTCAATCAAGGCATCAACACCGATATTCTCCAAGCCCACAGAATTAAGCAGACCACCAGCAGTCTCCACCAGTCGTGGTTGAGCATTGCCTCTTCTGGGCTTAAGGGTTGTCCCTTTACAGACAACGGCGCCTAGCTTTTGTATATCGGCAATCTCAGCATACTCTATGCCATAACCAGCTATGCCCGCTGCTATCATCACAGGATTAGACAGGGTTAGTCCCTTCGCATGCCGCGGGGCTAATTGCACGCGAAGGTTGGGTGACTTTTTCATTGCCTAGAACTTTATCACTGCTCGGGGGAAAAAAGAAAGAATTAGATTGACCCGGAGAATCTTGCGACTTTTTGGGGACCCGGACAAGAATTTGATTCCGGAGTGACAGGGACTCTGTCAAGATCACGAGACCTTCGTGCGGTAGTTCAACCAAGTGGCACGATTCTCACCTTGCCCCAGACACCCATCTTGTCGCCCACAATGATAACCAGACCATGTAACCCCTCGATACCCTGGGCTTTTTCGATTGCCTGAGGAATATCATCTGCGGTCTTGACTATATTACATAGGGCTGTAGCTGCGGCATCAGCTAACGCTGCCGAGGGTGAGAGGACAATAACGGCGTCAGCGTTGCCCAGGCTCAAAGAATGTCCTACGGTTGCTGAAGAGGTACATATGCCCAGCGGTGTTTCTCGGGGCATGATTTCCAGGGCAATTCTTTTGGTAAAAGAGGATTGCCCGGCATAGATGCCCACCAGCCTCTTTTTGGATATTTTCAGAAAAATGTCCCCGCCATTCTCCACGATTATTTCCGGCGAGAAAGCAAGTAAATCCCTGCCTATCGCTTCAGCAATGGCGCCAGCTACCGCCGCCATAGGACCAACACCAGCTAGCTGAGATACCCTGGCCATTTCTTTGACGATAGCCGGGGCTCCGGCTTCAGCCTGATAAGGGTCTAATGTGGTCAGGAAGATAGGATGACGCCCAATATATGCCTCTAGAGAGCTGCGGTGCTTCAGCACAGAATCGAGAGCTTTATCCTTCAGATCACGCCGGGAACGGATGTACAAGTCTGTTTGCTTCACCACCACCTCAAAGGAAACCAAATCGTCGTCCTTAATCCAGTGGCGGTAGAAACGTGGCTCATGCATGGATTGTTCCCCTTCACGGAGCCTGCCCCTTCTGTCTTTGCGAGTCCCGACAAATCGGGACGAAGCAATCTCGTGATCAGAAATACAATATCATCACGCGAGGAGGACAAGCCTTGACACATAGCCCGCAGACGACACATTTACTATGGTCAAAGAGCACCTTCCTGGTTTTTGACTCCAGGGCAAAAGCCTCGGTGGGACAAATGGTAATACAGGCTCCACAATGAGTGCATTTGGCTTCGTCACGGACGACATCCTGGCTCAAGGACTGGATTTCTATCCCGGTCTCGGTGAGGTATTTGATGCCCTTGTCGTAGTTCCTCCGCTCACCGCTTAGCTCTATGACCAGCAATCCTTCTTGTCCCGGCGATATGGAAGCCTTAATGATATTGAAGGTGAGACCGAAATCCTTAACCAGGCGGCAAACGACCGGCTGCCCTGTCATATTGGGCGGAAAGTGGAGCACTATTCTTCTGGAAACATTCATCTCTACAAAATCCTAACCTCTGAATAAATCCAAATGTCAAAATCCAAATTGCAGATAGGGTCCGAATTTCCAGATCCCAAAACCACTCCTCTTTGTCATTTGAGCCTTGTCATTTGTCATTGTCTAGGATATTGGTCTTTCCTTGAGTGGCTCGAAACTTATGCCTGACTCCACGCCGGGCAATGGAGCCACTGGCTCGGTAAGCAAAAACTGGCCCTTCTGTATCCACTGCTTCAGAATGCTGGCGATTTCCACAGCTTTGGGATAGCTAGACAAGGAAGACGTCGGCACATCCTTCCCCTGGACTTTTATGCGACCGCTATTGAGCTCAGCGTAGCTGACTTCTCCCAGAATATCAGGCTCTCTCTGAGGATAAGCCTCTGAATAATCGATGACGGGAGCCAAAATGTCACCATCGCTCACCGTAGTGTAGCGGAGAATCTCCTCAGAAAGTATAGGGATGGGGACGCCTATGCCCACGGTCAATGTGCAGCCATAACCGAGCATGCTTGTCCCGACCAGCCATTCCGGCTTCATTTGCTTCAAATCTCCAATCACAGCCAATGTCCCTGCACCCCGCCGCGGCACCCCATTGTCCCCCCTGAGGGCAGTGGGGTTATGCTGGGTACCATGCCACGCCACATAACCTATCCCACCACCCAAGAAAATCTTCATCCCAACTCCAATAGTCTTGTAGAAAGGGTCATTCAACAGCGGTGACAGTTGACCCGCCGAACAGTAGTTAGCATTGGCCAGATTCGGCTTGAGCACGCCCATATAGGTATAGCGGACCTTATCGGAGAGGTTCACTGCTACGTTGTAGTTCTGGTAGGCATTCCTGACATTAAATAGAATTGCCTCATTTATGTCCTTAATGTTGATCAGGGTCTCGAGCTTCTTCCTGGGGTAGCAATCCGTTCCATAGGCGGCGGCGGTAAGCCTTATGTCTTTTCCCGCCACCAGCTCCTGTATTACATACCCGCCACCATAGTTGAACTCCCCGGGATAGAATTTATTTCTGGGGTCGTCATCGGGAAGGGCAGTCGCCCCGATGAACACATCCACAGCAGCTATACCGGTATAGACCGGAACGTCGTTAAGGTAAACCTTGCCGCCGCCCAGTTTTATCCTGGGCTTGGAGTGTCCGATATTGAGAAAGGCACCAGAACCACACATCGGGCTGAAAGTGCCGGTGGTGACGACATCAATTTCCTCGGCTGCCTTGTGTATGCCCTTTTCCTTAGCGATGTCGATCACTTCTTCCGCGGTCACCACCACAGCCTTACCTTTTCTGATTTTCTCGTTGATTTCAGCTATCGTCTTTGCCATAGCAAATCTAGCCTTGCCTCAGTGATTTCATAGCGACTCGGGCAGCCTTTTCGCCGGACAAAAGCATACCGCCAAAAATGGCTCCCATCCTCGGAGAACCAAAAACGGCGTTCGCTGTCATACCAGCGACCACCAACCCGGGATAGACTTCCCTGGTATTTCTCAATATTTCCTTCTCCCCTCTCTCGGCCCACATAGACTTCTCTCCCATCACTTCACCCGTCTTCGTCCTCAATTTCGGACCTACCTTCCTTGCCACGATAGAGCAGACTTCGGCATCATGCCCGGTGGCATCTACAGCCACTTTACACCTGACAGTTAAGGGATCCACGTGGAGCTTCGACCAGGAGACAGCGCTCCAATTCAAAACAAGCCCGGTTATCCTGTCCCCTTCCCGAATCATCACATCTTCAACGCTAATCAAATTGAAAACCTTCGCCCCGGCCCTTATAGCCCTGGAGCAGATAGTGGAAATAGCCTGCAGCGAATCAGCAACATGGTACCCTCTTCGGTATTCTTTGGTTGGTACGTCAAACTCATCTAGTATCCGCTTGCCTTCCTCTTGAACGACGATGCGGTTGAACATCATTCCTCCGCCAGCCATACCGCCGCCAATACGAAGCTGCCTCTCAAATACCACCACTTTTATTCCCTCTTTCGCCAGATAGTATGCAGTAGCAAGCCCGGCTGGTCCTGCCCCGGCTATGGCAACATCAGTCTCCATGGCTCTCATGAAGTCCTTCATGTAGCTTTCGACAATGGCACGGGAAATAGTGACTTCATCCATAATCCTGAATCCTAGTACCTAAATCCTAAACAAATTCCAAGCCCTAATTCCAAACCTCACAACCTGCTTGTTTTGGGCATTAGAGTTTTGATGAGAGGAATTAGCTTTTCCCTTTCTTTTGCTTAGCATTTCGTGTTTAGTGCCTGGAATTTTCTCTTCTTAGTTGGCCTCTCTTTAGCTACAAGAGCAGCAGCTTTGAAGACGTGCCAGCTAGTATACCCCCGTCGTCAGGCGATGTCCAGCCGCTTAAGAGGTTCCGGGCACTCTCAACCATTGCTCATCTGCCATTGCCAGCACCTGAAAGGTATGCGGTAATCTGCACGCCCCTCTACCGAGATTGCTTTGGTTGACTTCGTCAGCCTCGCAAAGACACGGTTAGGATGTCACGGCCCGCGAAGCTCGACAATCTCTGTGATGGCCTCAAGTGCTCTACGGCTTGTGGTGCTCAACTATGTTCTGCGGTATTACAAGGGGCCTCGTGCCGTTGTACGCAAAGTTCCAGCAGCCGTACTGGTCAGTCAAGGCCTCATCGTATTCGTCTCCGAAATCCATGGGCCAGACGCCAACCTTCTTCCAGATACCGGCCGTTGCATCCCACTGCCACTGGGCGCCAATGCCGGTCAAGAGGCCGGGACCGTAGACCAGGTCGTGAGTGGTATGTGGTGGCATTGTCCAATCCTTCGCGTCATACGTATACGTATAGTTGTGGCTTCCAAGATCATACAGTAAA
>Ga0299915_10000604_pt1 | contig 26971 bp, 26 predicted proteins | sample RVTome_13_FD_200263 | JGI IMG/M metagenome (GOLD analysis project Ga0299915, IMG submission 200263) | Soil microbial communities from uranium-contaminated site in the Upper Colorado River Basin, Wyoming, United States - RVT92D227 (version 2) ... | reverse complement strand
TTCCCTGACACCGACGGCGACGGCACCGCCGACTGCGTGGACAGCGAGACCTGTGACGGCCTGGACAACGACGGCGACGGCCTCATCGACGAGGGGCTCACCTGCACGACACCTACACCCACGCCGACGGCTCCACCTACACCCACGCCTCCACCTACACCTACGCCTACACCTACCCCCACACCCACAGGGATGGCCACGCCTACACCCACGCCTACGCCTACAGGGACGGCCACGGCTACGCCTACACCTACGCCTACACCTGCGGTCTTGGGTGAGGTGGCGACGCCCGCACCCACGCCTGGCGCTCTCCCGCCAAGCGGTGGGTTTGGTGACGACAGCGGCTTCCCCTGGTGGCCGGCCATCGCCGCCCTGCTGGTGGGTGCCGGTCTGGCGGCGATCTCTGCGGCTGCCCGGGGTGGCAAGCTCCTGCCGCGTCGCATCAATAGAAGGCGCTAGCAGGCGCGAAGCGCGTCCCTTCGACAGATCAGCCGCCGACTCAGTCGGCGGCTGGCATTCTGGGCGCAGCGAAGAATCGCCTTCCGAGCGCGAGAAGATTCGGCCTCAGGAACTAGAGCGCGTCGCAGCCAGCATAGGCCGCCAAGAACGCCGTTCTACTGTCCTAAACAGCCTACGGCCTCGCGCAACGGGTTAACCATAAGTCCCATAACGCGTTTCCTTGTTTGTAGAGTTCGATGCCTGCTAACCGGGAAAGGAGATGAAGAGGATACGCTATGACAGTAGTTAGCTCGCCACGCCGGCCAGTAAAGCAGGGAGCTCTGGTATCGGTGCCAAAGTGGGTAAATGGCTTCCTGCACTTCCTCTGGGCGGAGAAGGGTGCCTCCGCCAACACCGTAGCTGCCTACCGTAGCGATCTCCAGCAGCTTGCTGACTTCATTGGCAAAAGGCGAAAAACCGATGGTTGGGAGGGTCTGAATCGCACGGCCCTCCAGGATTTCATCCTGGATCTCAAGGAGCGGGGCTACTCGGAGACCTCCGTAGCCCGCAAGGTGGCCGCCGTCCGCTCCTTGTTCGCCTTCCTCGTCGCTGAGGGCACCGTCACTGTAAATCCCACGGAGGGGCTGACCTCCCCCCGGTTGGGTAGGATCTTGCCTAAGGCTATCAGTCCCAGTGAGATCGACGAGCTCTTGGAGCAACCCACCCGCCGAACCACCCCTGAGGCCAAACGGGATCGGGCCATGCTGGAACTACTCTACGCCACCGGCATGCGCGTTACGGAGCTGGTCTCGTTGAACGTGGACAACCTCAACCTTGACCGTGGCAGCCCATATGTCCGTTGCCTGGGCAAGGGGGCCAGGGAGCGCACTATTCCCATTCATGACCAGGCCTTGGAGAGTGTCGTCGAGTACCTGGAAGAGGGCAGGCCATACCTGGCGCGAAACAAGAATGACTCAGCCATCTTCCTGAACTGTCGCGGCGAGCGGCTGACCCGGCAGGGCTTCTGGCTGATCCTTAAAGGCTACGCCAAGGTTGCCAACCTGGGCACGAACATCACGCCGCATACCCTCCGCCACTCCTTCGCCACTCATATGTTGCGCGGCGGGATGCCTTTGCGGAACGTCCAGGAGATGCTGGGCCACGCCAACATCGCCACCACACAGGTCTATACCCACCTTACCGACGAACACGTGCGGGAGGTCTACGAGCGGGCCCATCCCCGCGCCTAACCGCCACCTAGAGTGGTAAAGTGGGAGGGCGATGGGTAGATCCACCGTCGCCCTCCTCTTGTTTCTGTGCTTCCTGGTCATCGGCATTGCTGTCGCCTGCGGGGATGGGGCCGACCAGCCTGGACCTACCGGCGTTAACATCTCGCCCGCAGCGATCGCCACGCCCACACCCGCCCCTCCCGTTCCGCAGGAGCCCCCGGCCCGCGACCTCATGGAGCTAGCCCGGCGCTTTCGCGGTCTCCCCGCCGACGCGTCGCGCCTGGCTCGCCTGACCCCGAATCCACTACAGGTGGGCGACTCCCAGGAGTTCACCATTATCGATCTAGAAACGCCGGCTACCCTTCGCATCTCAGCGACGCTGCGCCTGATCACCGACCACGCTTACTTCTTCGTGCAGGATGGAGTGCCCGTATCGCTGGCTGCTCTGGACGCCGTCGGTGCGGACTTTGAGGCCCAGGTCTATCCCAGGGTCACAGCCGCCTTTGGCAGGGAGTGGTCACCCGGGGTTGACTCCGACCCCCACATCACCATCCTTCACGCCAACCTCAAGGGCGCCAGCGGCTACGTCAGCCTGTCCGACATGTTCCCCGCGGCGGCCGTTCCCTACAGCAACGAACATGAGATGATCTATCTTGACGCCTCCCCTTTTTACCTGGACGGCATATTCGGTAGCTCTCAGAGGGCGCTGTACAACGCTGTGCTCGCCCACGAGCTTCAACACCTGGTCCACGCCGACGCCGACGAGGAGGCCTGGGTGAACGAAGGGCTCTCCCAGGTGGCCTCAGAGCTGGTGGGGGTGGCACCGGGGGCCAGCACCTCGGGGCTGCGGTCGTTCCTGACCTCCCCGGACACGCAGTTGAACTACTGGCCGGTGGAAGGCGACACGGGCGTCCACTACGCGGCCTCGCAGCTCTTCTTCCGCTATCTCCTGGACCGTTTTGGCGGCAGGGAGAACGCCTCCCAGCTCCTGGGCATTCAGGAGAACGGCATCGTCGGCGTGGAGGCCTATCTCCGCCCCTTCGGTGCCACCTTCGTGGACGTGTTCGCCGACTGGCTGGCCGCCAACTACCTGGACGAAGCGGGCGGTCCCTACTCCCATGCTGATATTGAGGCCCACGTGACGGCTGCGACCACGATTCGCGACCTGGACGATGGCGATGGCTCCGTCCACCAGTTCGCCGCGGACTACCTGGAGGTAGAACCGCCGGCAGAAGGCGCGGTCTTCACCTTCGATGGGGCCGACCAGGTATCCATCGGCGTGCCGCCCCATGACGGGCCCTTCTGGTGGTCCAACCGGGGCGATGCCATCGACAGCCGCCTGACGCGGCAGTTCGACCTGACCGGCGCGCCGCGGGCCACCCTGCGCTTCTGGACTTGGTTCGACATCGAGCGCGGCTGGGACTACGCATACGTGGCCGCTTCCACCGATGAAGGCAAGACCTGGCGGGCCCTGCGCGGCCGTCGGACCACGGACTACGACCCCGTGGGTGCAGCCTACGGACCCGGCTTCACCGGCGCCAGCGACGGTAGGGAGCCCCGCTGGGTGCAGGAGGAGGTCGATCTCACCCCCTTCGCCGGGCGGAAGGTGCTGCTGCGCATCGAGTACGTCACCGACGACGCGGCGAACCTGACCGGCTTCGCCGTGGACGACGTTGAGGTGTCTGAGATCGGCTTCCGGGACACCGCCGATGGCGACGGGGGCTGGACGGCCGAAGGCTTCCGCCGCATCGCGGAGCCCCTCCAGCAGCGATTCCTCCTCCAGATCATCGAAAGGGGCCAGCCACCCCGCGTGACCCGTGTTCCCCTGGACGCCTTCAACAGGGCGCAGATCCCCCTCGCTGGCCCAGCCACCGTGGTGATAGCCGCCATCACCGAGGGAACGACCGAGGCTGCCCCTTATCGCTGGTCGCTGTCCGCATCCACAAGCCGTGATCTGGCATCCTTCTTTGGCGTAGCCGCAGATACTGGTATTATGGTCTGGCCGTGATGATCTCAGTCATTGGGGGTGAGACTGCTTCTTCGCAGGCTCTTACCCTGGCCGAGGAGGTGGGCCGAGAGCTGGCCCGCCGCGGAGCGACGCTGGTCTGCGGCGGCGGCGGCGGCATCATGGAGGCCGCCTGCCGTGGCGCCCGCTCCGCCGGCGGACACACTGTGGGCATCCTCCCCGGCTGTGATGCCCAGGAGAGCCCGCCCAACCCCTACGTCGAGTTTCCGATCTTCACTGGCATCGGCTATGCCCGCAACCCCATCGTCGTCCTCAGTGGCGAGGCCGTCATCGCCGTCGACGGGGCCTACGGCACCCTCAGCGAGATCGCTTATGCCCTGATCCACGACATACCGCTGGTTGGCCTGGACACCTGGGAGTTCAGCTATCGCGGTCACGACACCGACCGCATCGTGCGGGCCAAGGACGCAGCCGACGCCGCCGAGAAGGCCATGGCTCTGGCGGAGCAACGCCGGGCCACCATCAAGTAGGAGGGAAGCATGTCCTCCACAGACACCGCCATCGCTGGCATTCGCGTCCGTGAGGTCCTGGACTCTAGGGGCAACCCCACCATTGAAGTGGAGGTGACCCTGGCGGGCGGCGCCACCGGCGTCGCCAAGGTGCCCTCCGGCGCCTCCACCGGCATCCGCGAGGCCCTGGAGCTGCGGGACGGCGACCCGGCCCGTTACGGCGGCAAGGGGGTCCTGAAGGCCGTGGCCAATGTCCACGAGGTCATTGCGCCCCGCATACTGGGCATGCCCGCCGATGACCAGAAGGCCCTAGACGAAGCCCTCATCGAGCTGGACGGCACCCCCAACAAGTCGCGCCTGGGGGCCAATGCTATCCTGGGGGTCTCCCTGGCTGTGGCCCACGCCGCCGCCAACCACACCCGTCTCCCCCTCTACCGCTACCTGGGCGGCGAGAAGGCCCACCTTCTGCCCCTGCCTCTGTTCAACATCCTCAATGGCGGCAAGCACGCCGAGGGCGCCACGGACTTCCAGGAGTTCATGGTGGCCCCTGTGGGTGCCCCATCCTTCGCCGAGGCGCTGCGCATGGGATCCGGGGTCTACCACGCCCTGCGACGCCTCCTGCACGAGGAGGGGCTGCCCACCACCGTGGGGGACGAAGGCGGCTTCGCGCCGCCCCTGCCCCGCAACGATGCCGCTATCGAGCTCATCCTGCGGGCCATCGAGTCCGCCGGTTACCGGGCCGGCGAAGAGGTGGTCTTGGCCCTGGACCCCGCCACCTCCGAGCTGGAGGTAGAAGGCCCCTTCGACTCCGCTCAGGGCAGGCGCTACGTCCTGGCCCAGGAGGGCCGAACCCTTGCCCCCGAAGAGCTGGTGGACCTCTGGGAGGAGTGGTGCCGCCGTTACCCCATCGTCTCCATCGAGGACGGGATGGCCCAGGAGGACTGGGCAGGCTGGCGGCTTCTGACGGAGCGCCTGGGCTCCCGGGTGCAACTGGTGGGCGATGACCTGTTCGTTACCAGCGTGGAGCGCGTCCGCCGGGGTGTCGAGGAGAAAGCGGCCAACGCCGTGCTCATCAAGCCCAACCAGATCGGCACCCTGACGGAGACCCTGGCTGCCATGGAGGAGGCACGGCGGGCTGGCTGGGCCTGTGTGGTCTCCCACCGCAGCGGCGAGACGGAAGACACCACCATCGCCGACCTGGCGGTGGCCAGCGGCTGCGGCCAGATCAAGACCGGCGCCCCCGCTCGGGGCGAGCGCACCGCCAAGTACAACCGCCTCCTGCGCATCGAGGAGGAGCTGGGGGAGAAGGCGCGCTTTGCGGGGGATGGTATGCTGGCACGAGGGTGTGATCTCCCTTAAGCGTGGCAACCCGGGATTAGATGATTCTAATCCGAAACTAATCAGCCTTTAACCTTCACAGTATAGACTTACGCTAGCCTGCACAGCAGCCATTGGGAGCTAGATAGCGGACAACGAGCCCGTGCTGCTCGTCGGGTGAAGGAGCGTAAGGTGGCAGAGAACACCGGTTTTCCCATCCGAAATGCGGGCGTCGCCGCATGGGGAGCACAGGCCCGGGAGTTTGCCAGAGCGCGAGTCGGAGGCCGTTGGGTTGTGTGGCTTTCCTTTGTTGGCGTTGTCTTCCTATCTTTCGCCTTGAACACCTGGGGCCTATCCGAGGTCGGATATGGGAACACCTACTACGCGGCAGCGGTCCGCTCGATGACGATGTCCTGGAAGAACTTCTTCTTCGGCGCGTTCGACCCGGGTGGGTTCATTACCATCGACAAACCGCCAGCCTTTCTGTGGGTCGGGGCGCTATCTGCCCGCATCTTTGGCTATTCGACTTGGTCGATCTTGCTTCCCAGCTCGGTAGCCGGCGCCGCCAGCGTCGCACTGCTGTGGCTGATCGTACGGCGCTACTTCGACTTGATGGCCGCTACCATAGCTGGGCTAGTCCTAGCCTTGTCACCGATATCGGTGGCAGTTAACCGGCTGAACCTCCCCGAGCCATTCCTCATCCTTGCCCTCATAGGGGCAGCAGGCGCAGTGCTACAGTCGCTGGAAAGCCGACGCTGGTGGGCCTGGACCGCGCTTGCAGGCTTCCTCGTCGGCGTTGCCTTCAATACGAAGATGCTGGCTGCCTGGATCCCTGGCCCCGCACTTGCGCTCGCCCTGGTCGTCGCGGTGCCAGCCATGTCGCGAAGCGCGGTGCGACAGATGCTTGGCCGTCTGGCAGTATTGGGAGCCGTGACGCTCGTTGTCTCGGCCTCGTGGCTGCTCATCGTCGACGCGTGGCCGGCGTCGGACCGGCCTTACATTGGCGGCAGCACCGACAATACGGTGCTGGACCTGGCACTGGGATACAACGGCTTCGGTCGAGTGGACGGCGAAAGCCAGGGCGGCGGGGGAGGGGCCCAGCCGGCAGCCAACGCCAACCAGCGGCAGCAAGCCCCCGTAGACGGCATGCCTGATGGCGGGCAAGCGCCAGGCGTCGCAGGTGGGGACGGCCCTGTTCGCCCGGACGGACAGGGTGTGCAGCCGGGAGGACAGGCCGCGCCTGGCGGACAGACCTCGCCGGGAGGCTTCCGGGGGGCCGGTGGCATAATCGCGGGAATTCCCAGCCTTCTCAGGATGTTCGATGATGCGAATGGCGGCCAGATCGGTTGGCTATTGCCGTTCGCCCTCGGCAGTGGCGTGATCGGGGTGTGGTTCTGGCGGCGAGACCCGGTGCGGCGCGCCTTTGCGCTGCTTTTCCTGGGGTGGGTCCTTCTTTACGGAGGGGTCTTCTCTTACGCGCAGGGCATCTACCACAGCTATTACACCTCGGCGATGGCGCCCGGCGTTGCTGCTCTCGTTGGCATAGGAACTGTCACCATGGCGAAGGCGGTGCGGCGCGACCGCCGATGGCTGATAGTGCCTCTGGCGCTGATCGGCCTCACCATCTTGGCGCAGTCGGAGATAGAGGGTCGCACGCCCGACTTCTACGGCTGGGTGCGCCCCTTCACCATCGCGACCGCGCTTGCCGGAATCGCCATGCTCGTGATCCTTGCACTACGGCGTCTACCGGTCGCCAGCGGGTTGATGCTGAGCCTGGCGGGTCTCCTGCTGTTACCTGGGGCATGGGCATTGAGCGCATCGACGAATACCTCTCTTAACGCAACCCTGCCTCAAGCCGGACCGCAGCAGGGCGCAGCGGGACAGACCTTTGGCTCCCAGGCCTTCGACGACGGCAGCGCCGCGCTGGCAGCATGGCTGAAGTCGCACAACGCCGAGGACGCGACGTGGCAGCTCGTTGTCTCCAGCTCGCAGAACGGCTCCCGGCTAATAGCGGAGTACGGGCTGTCCATTATGGCGCTAGGAGGCTTTTCGGGCAACGACAACACCATCTCCGTGGCCGGGTTTGCTGACCTTGTCGCTTCCAGTGATGTTCGCTACGTGCTGGTGGGCCAAGGAGCGGGGTCGGGGGGAAACATGCCCGGCGCTGCCAGCATGCCCTTTGACGCCACATATCGTGGGCTCAACGGGAACGCAGACAGCGGCCCTAACGACGGCTTCCCGTCTGACGGAGCCACAGATCAACCAGCGGTGATAGGCGGCACCATGCCAGGTGTGGGTGGACCCACTGGTGCAGCGACGTCGGGTCCCACCGCGATCATGTCGACGGTCCGCAGCGCCTGCACGGCGGTGAACGACTCGAGCCTTCCAGCAAGCTATCAGGGTGAAATCTACGACTGCGCAGGTAAAGCCGATGCGATTCGCGCCCGGAGCTGAGGTAGCGAGCAGAAGAGTGCGACTCGAACCAGCGGGCACGGAGCCGAGAGTCCAGATCCATATCCATATCACCCTTCAGTTCGGTGAAGTAGTATAATGCCACTCCGGAGAACAGATACCGTTGTGGTTAGCGTTGACGTCGTCGTCCCCGTCTACAACGAGGAACGAGCCCTCCCCCATACCATCCCCATGCTGCGCGCCTGCCTCTCGGAACCATCCTTCCCCTACGTCTGGCGCATCGTCATCGCCGATAACGCCTCCGTGGACTCCACGCCTGAGGTGGGCCAGAGCCTGGCCCGGGAGCATGGTGACGTGGAGTACGTCCGCATCGAGCAGAAGGGGCGCGGCCGGGCCCTCAAGCAGACCTGGCTGGCCAGCCCCATGGACATCGTCAGCTACATGGATGTGGATCTCTCCACCGGCCTGGAGACGTTCCCGGCCCTCATCAGGGCCATCGCCGAAGAGGGATATGACGTCGTCATCGGCTCGCGGCTGGCTCCCGGCTCGCAGGTGAGGCGGTCGCTGAAGCGGCGGGCCCTGACGCGAGGCTACAACCTCCTCATCAAGGCGATGTTCCAGACCCGCTTCAGCGATGCCCAGTGCGGCTTCAAGGCGATGAGCCGGGAGGGGGTGCAGCGGGTCGTGCCCCTTATCGAGGACATCAACTGGTTCTTCGACACGGAGTTGCTGATCCTGGCCGAGAAACTGGGCTACCGGATAAAGGATGTCCCGGTTTCCTGGGTGGAAGACCTGGACACGCGGGTGAACATCCGCGGCACCGTCGCCGAGGACCTGCGGGGCCTCTGGCGTTTGCGCCGGCGGCAGCCCTGGCGGCGGGTCGCCTGAGCAGGCGCTCATCCCGGCTAGGCTGGCGGGAACTGCCGGGGCAACGGAGGCCTCGAAACGTTCTCCGGACCGGAAGAGACCGGCAAAGAAGTATAATAAAGCCAACCCTCATGCCTCAGAGCTCGACACGGCCTGAACTGGCCGACCGCACAGACCAGGACCTGCTGGGAGTCGGGACGGCGATCATGCGCCGCCTGCCTCTATCCACCATGTTTATTAAGTTCCTCATCGTGGGCGGCTTAGGCTTTCTGATTAACCAGTTCATGCTGTTCCTGTTGTATGACTCGCCCGTTTTCTGGTTCCTGCCCGCGAAGGACACAGGGGTGGACCTAGTGCTGTTCCACAGCAAAGATATACGTTTGTTAATCTCCTCGGTGCTGGCGGTGGAAGCAGCGATCGTATTTCAGTTTAACGCCCACGAGTGCTGGACCTTCCGGGGCCGGGAACGCCGGGGGTGGGGTCCGGTTCGCTTCCTCAAGTTCAACGCGACGGCTGCCGGTGGCGCCATTATCGCCGTGGTCACCATCAATGTTCTCAAGCAGATGTTCGGAATCAGCCCTTACATCTCCAATGTCATCGGCACAGTGCTCGGTTTCATGTGGAACTGGGCCTGGAACACGCTGATCATCTGGCCGCAGCAGCGGAAGCATGAGGGGTTGCCAGCAAGCGTCGGCTCCGGTCATCCCATGCAGGAGTGAGGCAGCCCGGCCCGGGACCGTTGGAGAAATCCGGAGGTGAGCGCCGGGGACGGCATTTCAGGCCCTGAGGCCAGCCCGCTTAGGCGCCCTTGATCCGCAGGCGCAGGATCGTAGTCAGGGCCTCCAGGGTGATCTTGCTAGACAGCTTGGACTTCCCAGCCTGCCGGTCGATGAACGTGATAGGCACCTCGCGGAAGGTCTTCTCGGCTCGGTGGCACAGATAGTAGACCTCATAGTGCAGGGCGAACCCCTTGGAGCGGATAGCCGCGAAATCGATAGACTCCAACGTGGACCGCCGGAAGCATTTGAATCCCCCGCTGCAATCACGAATGGGCAAGCCCAGAAGGATACGCGCGATGAAGTTCGCGGTGCCACTGATGATCTTTCGCCGCCAGGGCCAGCCTTGTGTGCCACCTCCCGCCACGTAGCGCGAGCCGATCGCCAGGTCGGCCCCCTCCTGCGCGGCCTCCACCAGTCGCGGGATATCGCGCGGATTGTGAGAGTAGTCGGCATCCATCTGTACTATGTAATCGGCGCCTAGGTTCAGCGCCGTCTTGAACCCACCCAGGTAAGCGGTCCCGTATCCCAGCCTCGCCGGGCGTTCCAAGAGGTGAACCCGGGGCTCCCTCTCGGCGATCTCCGATACCATGCGGCCCGTCCCATCGGGGGAGCTATCATCGACCACGACCGCTTCGTACTCCGGCCCTAACGCCATGATGTCGGCAAGCAACCCAACGATATTCTCTGCCTCGTTATAGGTTCCGATGACCACCACGCACTTCATAAGCTTGCTACCTTGCTCATGATACTAACCGAAGCCCCAGCCTGCTACTCAGCCTCCAACCAATAACCCGGCCTGGCAGCGGGTGCATATCCGAGGAAGAAGCCGTATCATGGGCAAGATACAGGTAGCCCGGTCGACATGAGCACCCTCGATCTGACCGCTAGGAAAGAGCCGACCTTCTTGATCCCCCTCGGGCGAAAACTGGCCGTTCCCGCGCTAATCTTCGCCATCACCTTCCTGGGCTACTACCTGTCCAATCGAGAGCCTCTGGACTGGTACAAGCACCATGTCTATCTAGCCGATGCCATCCTACATGGGACTCTAGACGTGAAGTCCGTCGGCATCCCCGATTTTTATCAGGATGTGGTAACCGTTGATGGTCACAAGTACCTGCCCTACCCACCTGGACCGGCTTTCCTCTTGTTGCCCTTTGTAGCTATCTGGGGCACTCACTTTTCCGAAGCCTACTTCAGCATGGCCCTGGGGGCGGTGAACGCGGTGCTGTTCTGGTACCTCCTGGATCTGATGAAGGTCAGCCGGACTACAAAGCTCCTGATGGTGCCCTTCTTCGCTTTCGGTACCGTTCACTTCTACTCCGCCACTACGGGCACCCTCTGGTTCTACAATCATGTCGTCGCGGTGTTTTTTCTCCTCATTGCCATCATCTTCCTATTACGCCGAACATCACCCATCGTCCCAGCCCTATTCCTGGGCTTCGCATTCCTGAGCCGTCAGACCACAATTCTGGCGGCACCATTCTTCTTGTACTGGCTGTGGCGGCAGCATTATCCTTCCCTTTCATCCCTGTTCAGCGGAGAGGCCCTTCGCGGCAGGCAACCCTACGTTCAGATAGGACTCTTCCTGGCAGGATTGGCCCCGTTCCTGGGGTTCTACCTCTGGTACAATCTCGTCCGCTTTGATGACCCCTTGGACACCGGCTACAAGACGGTCTACTACTACTACGTTAATGGCGGCATCCCATACAGCTTCTACCGCGAGCATTTTCCCAACGCGCCCCACTTCGACCTGTTCGATGTGCGTAACATCCCCCTCCACCTGTACACCATCTTCCTCATGCCGCCGGACTACCATCCCGATTGGTCGATCTTCCAGCCCTCCAAATACGGTTTGAGCATCTTCCTCACCTCGCCCGCCTTCATCTACGCTGTGCTGGTCAGGAGGAAAGATATCCTCAAGCCCGCTTCCTGGATGGCCGTGGGGCTCGTCGCCATACCCAACCTCCTGCACTATAGCCAGGGCTGGGTGCAGTACGGCTACCGCTTTCTCCTAGACTTCGCCCCCTTCTTGCTGATCCTCACGGCCCTGGGCTTCGAGGATAACTCCTCGCCGACGGCGCGGAGGGTCCAGGTGGCGCTGATAATCGTCTCTATCGTGGCCGGCGCCTGGGGCCGCTACTGGGCGAACCTGGGTAACTGGTGACGGGGACAGTGGGCGAAGCGTGTTCTAGCGCCAGGAAGGGAACCAGTAGTAGGATTCGGCCAGATGACCAGACACCGGCCACGCGGCCAGTTGGGGGTAAAAGTAGATGAAGGTGACGGCCACCACCGCGAAGAAGCCAAGGGCGATGACCCGGCCCCCCGGCTGCTGCCACTGTCTCTCCGCCATGTGGGCCAAAGCGAAGATCAGCAGGAAGGCCAGTCCTATCGCCAGGAACGGGCGAGCCCAGTATTCGTTCACTTTATCGGCCATTGAAGATGAGGCCAGAATTAGGAAGAGGGCGGCAATGGCCGTCAGAACGATAGCGGCAGGGGCCGCCAGAAAAGCAACCCCCTGCTTAATCCGATCCCACGGCTCCTGCCAAAGTCGGCATGTACCATACGCTAAGGCCAGCGTTAGGAACGGCAGCGCCGTCTGGTAGTGGTACAGGAACATAAGCCGGGGTTGTCGGGCCCAGGTCAACCAGAAACCAAGGTAGGTGAGCACCACGAACAGCAGCGCTGCCTCTCCAGGCTGGAGCGTCCCCCAGACCGCCAGATCGCCTGTCTTGGCATCGAGCCTGGCTCGTACACCCTTGAGGCCTTGCCATAGTGCGAAAGCCAGGGCGGGCAGCCCGAACCAGAAGATGATGGGGTTGCCCAGGTTGTAGATCCTTTCGTTGCCAGACACGAAGAAGAAGACGGGCCGCATCGTGATCGGCCAGGTAATCCAGGGCGATTGGTAGGGATGGTGGGCTTCTGGGCCTGCCACCACAGGGCTATGCGCGTGGAAGAGATACGCCGCCTTGTTCAGATCCCACACGTCCTTGAGGTCATGCCCATTGAGTAGCATAGGAAGGTACGTCAAGAGGTAAACGCAAAGGGGCACGGCAACGAAAAATAGGGGCAGGCTGCCCAGCGATCCGGCCACAGCCTTCTCCTCCTGGTCCGCCGGAGATCGCGAAAGTCGGTACACAAGGTAGATGGCGAAAGGAGCCAAGGCCCAAACAAGCATCCAGGAGACCAGAGCCGTGCCGAAGACGCCGGCCGACAGGTCGGGCCGGCATGTTCCGTCGGGCTGACATTCAAGGAGAAAATCGCCGAACAGGACTGGGGTGCCCACATAGAACGCCAGCAGGCTCAATGGAGCCAGGTAAAAGATCTTCGTTCCCTTGCCCTGCACCGCTCGGCGGTAACGATAGAGGAAATAGATGGCAACGGGAAAGAGGGTGAAGAGGGCGGTCCACTTGGAGGCCAGAGCCGCTCCCAAGAAAACCCCGGACAGCAGGAAGCGGTCAGCGAGGAGGAAGTAGACGCAGCCCAGCACGAAGAGCAGCACATAGGTGTCCGGCGTAGCGATTCGCGCCTGGGTGAAAGTCAGCCCATCGAAGGTCAGAAGAAAGGCGGCGGCCATGCCGATGAATTCGCTCTTGAAGAGCCGCTTGCCTATGAGATAGATGAAGATGGCTGCTCCTACGCCAGCCAGGGCACCGAAAAACCGCCAGCCGAATGAGTTCTCACCGAAGAGGGCCATCCCCCCAGCCATAAAGAGCTTGGAGAGCGGCGGGTGGGTATTCTCATGGCCATAGAAGTCCCAGGCGGCTGGATCGCCATGAAGGATCTCCTGGGCGGTCTTGGGGAAGTAGACCTCATCGAAATAGAACTCGCCCGGCGTACCCAGGCGCCAAAAGCGGGTGAAGACCACTGCCGCCAGGATGGCTATCAGGATGACGTGACTGGTCTTGAGACGAGGGGGCGTGAACAAGGCTGCCGGCATCCCCGTCCGCAGCCGGTCCAGGCCCCTCATATCGCCGCCGACCGCCTGAAACCTAGCCTTAGCACGTAGCTGGCCAGAAGCAGCAGGAGGAAAGTGGCCACCGTTACAATCGACAGCAGCTTTGCCGCCTCCAGGCCAAGACCGAGGACGTCGCTATGCGTAATCAGGTCGTACAGGGGCCGGAAGAACGGCTCTTGCGGAGCCTGACCGGCAGCGGGAAAGGCGAGCGGGTAGTAAGAGTACACGAAGTAAAGGTCCAAGAACTGGACTATGCCAAATACGATGAACGTCCCCCACAGCAGCCGGCTCTGTAAGAGCACACACGCGGCTAGGAAGGGCAGAAAGAAGGGGAACATGTATCGCTCATGCATCCGGGTGAGGAAGACGTAGAAAGCCAGGGTAGAAAGAGCGGCTCCCAGCGCCAGGGCACCGGTGCCTTCGCTTCTTCTCAAGACGTAGATGACCCCTACCGTGGCAGCTCCAAAGAGGATCAAGCCCCAATATCGGTCGGCAAGCCCGAGGTGCTGGATGCCATCTGACTTGAAGAACCCGAACATCCCCCAGAAGTTGTAGGCGTTCAACGAGTTGTAGGGATAGACCTCCGTCGCGTGCTTCAACTGATCATAGAAGTTCCACGGGCGGTCCGGAAAGAAGGGCAGGATCAGCAGCAGTAGAACGCCGAATGCCGCGCCAATTATGTAGAACCAGATTCGGGGAGGCACAGGAAGCTTGACCCACAACGCTCCCGCGGGAGCCCAACGCGGGGGATGCTGCCGCATTATCCAGAAGGCCAGAAACGGCAAAGCCGCGATCGCCTGGGGCTTGATGACGAAACCCACTACATAGGCGATGCTGCCCTCGATTGGTCGTCCTCTACTGATGTAGTAGACGCTGAGGAGCAAGAAGAGGGCCAACAAGCTGTCTATCTGACCCCATACCGGCCCGATGAGAATCGTTGCGGGGAAGAGCAGGTAAAGGATTGGAGCCCCCAACCGGAATAGCGGCCTCTGTCCCGCCAGCATCCGGTAGAGCAAGTAAGCCGAGGCCAGATCGGCAAAAACGGCGGGCAGCTTGAGCATATAATGAAATTGGCCAGTGTCGAAGGCGAGTACTTTATTTAAGCCGCCGATGAGCCAGAGGATATATAGGTACCCGGGTGCGTAATCGGCGAAGAACCCCCTATCATAGAAGTTCCAGGGCCCCCGGTCAGCCAACCGAAGGCTCCAGGCCTGGAAGGTGCCCAGGTCGATTCCGAAGCCGGGCAGAGAGGCCAGGAACAGGTGCAGGAGGAAACCGGCCAGTAGGACGACAGCAATCGCCTTGATGCTGAACAAGAAGGTGACCTGGCCGACCTCGTCTGGCCGAAGCTCGGCCCTTCCCGTCTCTAGCTCAGCCATCGCCTCAGCGGTTCAATCAGGAGCCCCCAGAGCGGCTCAGTGCTATTCCTCGCCGCTATGACGATCTCAGGCGGCAACTTCCCTTCAGTTTACTTGAGGGCATCCCTCTGAGCAATTAGATTGGGCACGGGCGGGGGCTTACGCGCAGGCGGCCACCCGTTGAGGCGGCTTCAATAGCCACGCCTGAGCCAGTAAACTATGCGATAAGATCGCACCCACAACCCCGCACTCTGGAAACAGCATGAACCCAGAAAACAAGGCTCCGCACACGACGCCGGTGAAAGGAATAGTATCGGGAGTGGAGGTGGCCTTGGTCGGCCTGGCCTTCTCCTTCTTCGCCCTGGCGGGCTCTCAGGGCGAGGCGCGACCCCTTGTCGTGTATGCGCTACTCCTGACTTGGCTACTGGCCGTACTAGCAGTGGGGCTTACACAGCGTCCCTGGCTGGCCGCTGGCTATCTCTTGGCCCTAGGGATCATTATCAGGCTAGCCTACCTGGCTGAGAGGCGAATGGGTTCTGACGTACTGAGCGTGACTTGGGAAGCGATTGACGTCACGCTGGATGGAGGCAACCCCTATACGCATACATACGCTCAATCGATCCCCCCAGGTCAGAACCCTTTCGCCTACCCGCCCGGAAACCTGCTTTTTTACTTGCCAGGCTTCCTCCTGGGGGATGTCCGGGCAACGGAGATATTTTCCTCTGCCGTCGTGCTTGTCGGCCTCATTTGGGCGGCTTGGCTGATCCGGAACGACTGGCCGATCGCAGCGATGGGGGTCTATGCAGCTGCCCCTTCCCTCATCGCACTAGCGACGGACAATAGCAACGATACCAGTGCCGGCGCCCTCCTGTTCGTCAGTGCCCTCCTGTTACTATTAGCGAGGCGGCAGTCCAGCGCCTGGCTGCTGCTGCTCGCAGCCCTAGCGATGGGTGAGGCGCTGGCCTTCAAGCTGTACATGCTACCTTTCTGGCCCTTCTTCATCGCCTATCTGGCCAGCCAGCACTGGCGACTCTCCTGGGCTTCATCTCCCAACAGGACTCTTACGGTGCCGGCCTGGCTGGCCTATGCCGGTGCCAGTGCGGCATTCGTGGCGGTAGTCACCCTGCCGTTCTTCCTACGCTCGCCCCAAGGGTTTGTGGATAGCTTAACGACTTGGTCTTCCGCTTCGATCCATCCCATTGCGGGCTGGAACGTTTGGGCATTTTTAGGGAGCTGGCGTGGCTGGGACATCGAAGGGGCGCTAGGAGAGAATCTGTCCCGCATTGACGTAGGCCTCATGGCGGCTGCCATCGTCATCGGCCTCCTTCTTGGGGTAAGGCGGCCCTCTCGCGCTCTACTGATGGGAGTTGGGGTCTGGTTTGTGCTGATGTTCTTCGCCCGCTGGACCACCTACGCTTACTTCGCCGGGGTAGCGCCGGTGGTCCTCCTGATCCCTTTCGCGGACCGGCTCGTGGAAAGGCCTGAGGGGCATGTAGAGGCCGAGCGGCCAGCCCCGGCCCCAATTAGGGCGAATCCACCATGGTAGTCATCATGCTGGCCCGATCGGCACCTGACCCACTAGCTTGCGCTTGATGTTTAACAGATCTCCCCTGGCAAGACTCCCCCCGCTGGCGAGACTGTCGTTGGGCCTGAGCGATGAAGCGCGTCGTTTCCTCTGGCGGTCGTTGCTCCTGGCCCTGGGTGTGCGGCTGGGCATCCTGCTGGCGGCGTACATCACGGGGCTCGTTATCATCGGGCGGGAGAACACGCCCGTACCGGATGTGCTGCTCGAGGTGCTGAACCGATGGGATGCCCCCCATTACCTCCGGATCGCTGAAGTCGGTTACAGGGCCACGGGCGAGGACCGTCTCTTCATCGTCTTCTTTCCCCTCTACCCCCTCGCCATCAGGATCTTCCACTTTGTCGTCCCCAGCTACTTCGTCTCGGCCCTCGTCGTGTCATCCCTAGCCTCGGTGGCCGCCGGCTTCTTCCTGCAGGCGCTGGTGAGGCTCGATGGCGATGACGAGGACGCTAACCGCAGCCTCTGGTATCTATTCCTCTTTCCCACCGCCTACTTCCTAGCGCTCCCCTATACCGAGGCCCTGTTCCTCGCCCTGGTGCTGGGCTCCTTCCTGGCGGCCCGTCGGCGACACTGGGGCTGGTCTGGGGCCCTGGGCATGCTGGCCTGCGCCACACGGCTACAGGGCCTGGCCCTGATTCCTGGATTGGCTGTTGAGGCCTTCGCCCAAGAGAAGTGGCGATCACCCCTACGGGCCTTCTGGCTGGCGCTGGTTCCGGTGGGCCTTCTCGCCTACCTCGCCATCAACTGGATAGTGTTGGGCAACCCCTTCGAATTCATGGAGATCCAGCGCGAGCACTGGCACCACACCCTCATCTGGCCCTGGGAGTCCCTGACCGATGCCATCCGCCACGCCATAAACGACCCCGTCAGCTCCTACCGCGTAATGGTGTATGAATTCCGCCTCGTCTCCATCATCTTTGCCGCCGCATTGCTGGCCATAGGGGCGCGCTGGCTGCGGCCGTCCTACCAGGTCTATGCCTGGGTTGGGCTCATCCTCCTGCTGTCGGCGTCCTTTCAGATTAGCATGCCGCGCTATCTCCTGGCCCTCTTCCCCCTTTTCCTGGTCATGGCCCGTCTGGGCCGCGCGCCGGCTATCCACCAGGGCTTGCTGGCTGCCTCGGCCGTCCTCATGGGCACCCTCTTCGTGGTCTACGCCACCCGTTTCGGCTTTTGAACCGGCCGTCTGCCCAGGAACGCCTCTTACCCTTCCCCCTATCCTGCGGTACAATTCCCTGCGAACACTGGGGCCAGGAGGCAGCCATGAAGGTCGGCACTCTCAAGGAGACCAAGATCGAGGAGTACCGGGTGGGCCTCACACCCCAGGGCGTCCATTCCCTGGTGCAGGAGGGGCATAGCGTCTTCGTGGAGCGGGGGGCGGGCCTGGGCTCCGGCTTCGGTGAGGAGCAGTACGCGGCGGCCGGCGCCACCATCTGTCCCACCGCCCGGGAGGTGGTGGCGACCATCGACCTTCTGGTAAAGGTTAAGGAGCCTCTGCCGCCCGAGTATCCTCTCCTGCGGCCAGGCCTGTTGCTCTTCACCTATCTCCATCTGGCGCCCAACCCCGGCCTCACCCGCACCCTCCTCGACTCTCGTACCAACGCCATCGCCTACGAGACCGTGCGCCGGCCCGACGGCTCTCTGCCACTGCTCATCCCTATGAGCCAGGTGGCCGGCCGCATGGCCGCCGAGATCGGCGCCCAGTACTTGAAGAAGCCAGGGCCGGGCCGGGGCAAGCTTCTGGGCGGCATCGCCGGAGTCTCCCCGGCCAGGGCCGTCGTCATCGGCAGCGGCACTGTGGCCACCGCCGCCTGCCGCGTCCTGGTCGCCCTTGAGGCGCGGGTCACCGCCACCTCCCGCGACCTGCAAAGGTTGTTCGCCCTAGAGGCCCAGTTTCGGGGCCGCCTGGCCACCCGCGTTACTAGCCCGGCTGTTCTGGAGGAGGAGCTCCAGGGCGCCGATCTACTCATCGGGGCGGTGCTGGTTCCCGGCGGCGTCGCTCCTAAGCTGGTCACGCGGCAGATGGTGCGCTCCATGGGCCCCGGCGCCGTCATTGTCGATGTCTCTATCGACCAGGGTGGGATCACCGAGACCTCCCGTCCGACGAGCCACGCTGATCCGATCTATGTCGAAGAGGGCGTGATCCACTACTGCGTGTCCAACATGCCGGGCGCTGTCCCTCGCACCTCCACGGAGGCGCTGACGGCGGCCACCCTCCCCTACGTGTTGCGGTTGGCCAACCGGGGCCTCCACGCCTTGCGAGAGGATCAGACCCTGGCCGCGGGCGCCAGCACCATCAATGGCCAGTTGGTCTCCCAGGCTGTGGCCGAGGCCCAGGGGCTGCCGTACACTCCGCTGGAGCAGGCCTTGTAGTGTTCGTGCTATAATTCACGAGCTATGCTCGCTCTATTAGTAGTTGCTCCTGAGCCCCTGGCCGGCAAGACCACCCTGACCGCTGGCCTGGCCCAGCGGCTCAAGGAAGAGGGACGTAGCGCGGCTCTCCTCCGCCTGGCGGGTGACGACCACGCCGTTGCCGACGCTTCACTCTTTGCGTCTCTCCCCTTCAACGCCCGGCTTCAGCACAAACCCCTAGACCCAGCCCAGGCCCTGGGCGCTGCCGAAGGAGCGGACATAACCCTTATTGAGACGCCCGGCGGCGATCCGGCTGAGGCCCTCAAGGCTCTCGGTCCGGCAGCGCGGGCGCTGGTGGTCGCCAGCGGCGAGGCATCCCCGGGTCAGGTAGCCCAGTACTGCCGAGGGCTGGGCAGTTCCCTGGCGGGCCTGATCCTCAACCGCGTGCCCCAGCGCCGCCGTGAAGCCATCTGGGCCGCCTTCGGGGCCGTCGGCCTACAGCCTCTGGCCTTCCTGCCGGAGGATCGGACCCTGGCTGCCCCTACCCTCGGCCAGGTGGCAGAGGCAGTCCAGGCCAGTAGCAGCTTTCTGAACGCCAACAGGGAGCATCTCCTAGAGCGGCCCCTCATCGCTTCCATCAGCGCCGACCCAGGGCAGGGCTACTTCGTCCGGCATCAGCCCAGTGCTGTCATCGTTCGGGGCGACAAGCCCGATCTCCAGTTGGCGGCCCTCAATGCCGGCCTCCCTTGCCTAATCATCACCGGCGGTCTTACCCCCCTCTCCTATGTCCTGGACCGGTCGGAGGAGAAGGGGACACCTGTCTTGCTGACAGAACTGGACACCGTGGCCGCCGCCCAGCGGATCGAGTCGATGTTCGCGGCGACCCCCTTCGGCGCGGGGGAAGTCAAGCTGCAACGCCTAGAAGAGATGCTGGGGAAAGTCGACGTCTCCGCCCTGGTGGGAAGCAACTAGGCGAGAGTCCCTAGGCCCTCGCCTAGGCACTGTTGTCGCCGCGGTCAGTGCTGATGGGGGGTCACTCCTTCCGTTGTTGCCTGCTCCTTCTCTTCATCCCCCTGCGCCGCTGTTGTCCGTGCGTTCCATTGGGACCCGCTTCCTCTTGCCGCTGCCCTGGCGGCCCCCGGCTCCTGAGCGATGGTTGCGCCCTTGCGCTGCCTTCCACAGTTGGGGCAGGCGACCCAGTTGAAACTCAGCAAGTGTCCACAGTCTACGCAGATGTCTCTGATCTGGGTCTCACAGAACGGGCAGAACCGCCAGCCGCGCTCCACGAACCGCCGGCAGGAAGGGCATGTCCCTTCATCACCGATCTCCCGCAGGAGCGCCTCTTCCTCCAGGGAGCGGGCGTAGGCCTCGTCCGCGGTCTCGTGGGGCCGCAGCATAAGGTATATGAGTAACCCCGGTATGTTGAACCCCGGGAAGAACATCAGCACCACGAATATGGCCAGCACCTGAAGAGCCAGGTCCTGACTGCGGTCCCGGATGTCCCGGTAGACCCAGACGATGATGCTCAACCATAAGAGAAAGGCCCATATGCCGCCTACAAAACCACCGAGAACCACGTACTCCATCAGACGCTGCCCTCTGTCCTATATAATAAGGCTTTTTTGCATCATATCACGCTTGCCCCGGATAGACATGCCCTTGTCTGCGCCATCCATTCTATAAAAAACGCGCCAGCAGGGGGCCTTTGGCGTTAGCTGGCCCTGCTCCACCCTTCGGCTGTGCTCAGAGCCTGCCCTGAGCCTGCTGAAGGGTCGATGGCGGCTCCGAGTTCATGGCGGAGTGCGAGACTGCTTGCCGGGGGGCACGCCAGCCGCCTCGCGGCTATCGAACGCCCCGCTGGCCTGCGCTACAATAGCCTAGCCTATGGAGATCATCCCCGCCATCGATATCCGTGGCGGGCGCTGTGTGCGCCTCCTTCAGGGCGACTACGCCCGCGAGACCATCTTCGCCGATGACCCCGCGGCCATGGCCAGCCGCTGGCAAGAGGCGGGCGCCCGCCGCCTCCATGTCGTCGACCTGGACGGCGCCCGCGAGGGCTGGCCTGTCAACCAGGAAGCGATCCAACGGGTTGTGGCCGCCGTCTCCATTCCCGTCCAGTTGGGCGGCGGCATCCGCGACATCGCCACCATCCAGCGCTACCTGGAAGCTGGCATCGACCGCGTCATCCTGGGCACTGCCGCTGTCAAGGGCCAGGCTACCCTCCGCAACGCCCTCACCCTCTTCCGCCAGCACATCGTCGTCGCTGTGGACGCCCGTGATGACGTCATCGTCAGTGAAGGCTGGCGCGAGACGTCCGGCGTCGTCGCTGGCGACCTGGTCCGTCAGCTCGCCGAAATGGGCGTGACCCGCATCATCTACACCGATACCCTCCGCGACGGTACCCTCACCGGCCCCAACTTCCCGGCTATCGAACGCCTTCTCTCGTTGGTCTCCACTCTCCAGCCCCCGCTTTCCGTCATCGCCTCCGGCGGCGTCTCCTCCCTGGATCACCTGCGCCGCCTGGCCCCCCTGAGCCTCGAAGGCGTCGTTATCGGCAAGGCCCTTTACACCGGCGATATCGACCTTGCGGCGGCTATTGCTGCCCTCGCCTCTTAGCAAGCGCTAAGCCAACGGCCTGCGGTATACTGATGGTGCCTCGCCCGTCAGATGCTCCGTGGCGATACCATCTTCTGAACCGCAAAGGCATTGAGCCTCGACATTCTCGCTGCCGCCTTTGGCGTGGCCTTCCTGGCTGCCGCCTGCCAGTCCCTCACCGCCTTTGGCTTCGCCCTGGTGATGGTCCCCCTCCTCTCTCTGGCCTGGGAAGCGAAGCCGGCGGTGGTCACCAGCACCTTCGTGGGTACCCCCCCACTCATCCTCCTCCTGTACGAGGTGCGCAGCTCTGTGGAGGCATCCCGGGTCGCCCCCATGCTGCTAGGGAGCTTCCTGGGGATCGCCCCTGGGGTCCTCCTTCTGGACCGCATCGACCCGGCGGCGTTGAAGGTGCTGGTCGCCTCGGTGGTCATCGTCGCTGCCCTATCCCTCTTCTTCTCACCCCACATCAGGCTGCGACAACAGCAGCACCTGCTGCTGTCGCAGCCTGATGGGCTCCCTCAGCGGCGCTCTGAGGGCATCGACCAGCATGGGCGGCCCGCCCGTGGCCCTTTACGCCATCTCCTATGAGCGCGAGGTGGAGCGCTTCCGCGCGACGCTCCTGGCTGTCTTTCTGCCCACCAGCCTGGTCACCGTGGCCGGCCTGGCCGTCGTCGGCCTCATAGACAGCGATGTGCTCATAGCTTCGGCCGTGGCCTCGCCCGCCGTGATTCTGGGGGCCTTCGTCGGCGCGAGGGTGCGGGCTCAAGTCTCGGAGCGCTCCTTCCGTGCCGTCGTTCTCGCCATCCTCATCGCCAGCAGTATAGCCGTCCTCCTCTCTGCCACGGGTGCCCTGGGCTAGCCCAGGGGCTGCCTCGGCTGCTACCATACCTATGTCATGCTTACCAAGCGGATCATCCCCTGTTTCGATGTGGCCGGTGGCCGCGTCGTCAAGGGCGTCCGCTTCCTCAACCTGCGCGAGGCCGGCGATCCTGTGGAGCTGGCCAGCCTCTACGACGCCGCGGGCGCTGACGAACTGGTCTTTTTGGACATAAAGGCGTCGCCCGACCATCGGGACACAGCTGTGGAGATGGTGCGGGCGATCGCTGACCAGGTCTTCATCCCCTTCACCGTGGGCGGCGGCATCCGCACCCCGGACGATGTCCGCCTCATGCTGGAGTCGGGCGCCGATAAGGTGGCCATCAACACTGCCGCCGTGGAGAACCCGGGGTTCATCGCCGAGGCCGCCCACCGCTTCGGCTCTCAGTGCATCGTTGTCGCCATCGATGCTAAACGGGTGGGCCCTGGCCGCTGGCAGGTCCACACTTACGGGGGCGTGGGCGGCGGCACCCCTGTGGAGCTGGATGCTGTGGCGTGGGCCATCCGCTGCGTCGAACTGGGCGCCGGCGAGCTGCTGATCACCGGCATGGACGCCGACGGCACCCAGGAGGGCTATGACATCGAGCTTACCCGCGCTGTCTCCGAGGCTGTCCCAGTGCCCGTCATCGCCTCAGGCGGCGCGGGTAAGCCGGAGCACCTCTACCGGGCCATCGTGGACGGCAAGGCTGATGCGGTGCTGGCAGCCAGCATCTTACACTTCGGCACTTACCGTATCCGCGAGGTGAAGGAGTACCTGGCGGCCCGCGGCGTGCCCGTGCGGCTATAGCGGAGTTTCCTATGGGGTTCAGGTGATGACTATGCTGGAACGTTATAAATCCGTACAGGATCACGAAGAGCATCTATATGATTGGTTCCGCGGGCTCTTTCTCAAAGAGCGGATGCTCTCTGCGGAGATGATGGAGTTAATGCTTGAAGCCGTCGAGGCTACAGCCAATACGCGGGTTGACGACCAACTTCTAAATGTGGAAGAGGTCGAGGATCTCAAGCAGTCAGCGGACATGTTGGTTGCCGTCCGCATGTTCAATGACTTTGAGGCTGCCAAATTACTGATTCTCCACGGCCTGCCAGATCAAACATACGGTCTTATGCGTGATGCTGTCGAATGCATGATGATGATGCATTTATTCCATCACGATCCTGAACGCGCCAAGAGATGGTTGACTAGCCTAAAAGAGTATTCACCGGGCATCGTCAAGAGCAGGCTTCAGGAACTTGATGTCGAATTGCTTGAGTACGACCTGTATGGAACGCTGAGTACCCTCGCGCATTTGAACTTATTGGGCTCGCTGGCGACGGTCGCCGAAGTTAAGGTTGGTGAGAGCGGGGTCTTTAGGCAGCACCACTTTGGGGGCTTCAGGAATGAGAAGTGGGCAGCCCGTCAGTTTCAGTTCCTGTTGTTGCTTCAGTATTTAGCTTTGGCTACCGTTTTTGCCCGAACGTATGGGGCCTATATTAATGACCTCGGGGACTGGGTGCAGCGCGTTCACCGGCTATTGCCGAACTTGCAAGAACTCAATGTCCCGATTAATGAGGAAGATAGTCCCGACAATGCCACGAAGTATGCTGATCCTAGGCTTCAGGAATTTATTACCAAGAGGCTTCGCCTCAAGTTTGAACCTTACGCGCCGAGGACTGTCGGAGAAACTTCGAGGGAAGAGAATGCTTAAGTTCGATGACCGTGGCCTCATCCCCGCCATCGTCCAGGACGCCACGACGGGCGAGGTGCTCATGTTCGCCTTCATGAACGCCGAGTCCCTGCGCCGCACCCTGGAGTCCGGCCAGGCCTGGTTCTGGAGCCGCCGCCGCCAGGAGTTGTGGCACAAGGGCGCCACTTCCGGAAACACCTTGGCCGTCCGTGAAGTCTGGAAGGACTGCGACGAGGACGTTCTCCTCCTCAAAGTGGACGCCGCCGGGCCCGCCTGTCACACCGGCGAGAGGAGCTGCTTCTTCCGAAAACTGGACGCGGAGGAACCGTAGGCTTTTAGCCCTCTATGGGCAGGGTGGGGGCCGGCTCTACCTCCTCCGTTGCCAGCACCTCCCGCAGCGCCCGCAACGCCACCTCTACCTGCCCGTCGTTGGGCTGGCGGGTGGTCAGCGTCTGAAGGGCCAGGTTCGGCCACATCAGCAGCCGCACAACACGGCTCGACTCGAAGGCGCTCCCTAGCCGGATCACCTCATACGCGATCGCCGCGATGACTGGGATCAGCGCCACCCGGTAGACCACCCGCAGCCACAGCTCTGGTGTCCCCAGGGCTGCGAACACCACCACACTGATGACTACCACTGTCAGCAGGAAGCTCGTCCCGCAGCGGACGTGGGCCGTAGGGTAGCGCTGCACCCACTGCGGCTCTAGGGGATCGCCGTGCTCCAGGGCGTGGATGCTCTTGTGCTCTGCCCCGTGGTAGGCGTAGACCCGCCGCACGTCCGGCAGCAGCCCTATTAAACCAACATAGCCCACCACCAGCCCCAGCCGAATTACTCCCTCGATGATGGTGACCAGCACGTTGCTCTCCACCCTGTCCTCCAGCCAGTGGCTCAATAGCACTGGTCCGGCGAAGAACAGGGCCGCTGTCAGGGCCAGGGCGACTAGCGCCGTACCCCAGACGGCTATCGGGCTGATCTCCTTTTCTTCTTCCCCCAGGGCTACGTTGGAGGAGAAGAGGAGGGAGCGCATCCCCAGGGCCAGCGTTTCCCAGAGGACGATGACACCCCGCACCAGTGGGATGCGACGCAGGGGGCCAACGTACAGGCCGGTCAAGGGCTCCCTGCGGACCACGATGTCGCCGTCGGGACGGCGGCAGGCTACCGCCATGCTGTGGGGCCCGCGGATCATCACCCCATCCAGCACCGCCTGCCCGCCGTAGTAGACGCGACGCGCTGACACGTTATTGCCGGGGTTCCCAGCATGGGATGGCGTTATCGCTGGTGGGTATCGCCTTTATGGCATGGGTCCACACCACGGTCTGACAAGGCATGAACCGTAGCCCGCCTTTGTCAAGGATATCGTTGAAGTCCCCTTGAGCCATCTGTTGAAGCGTTCCCAGCATGTCAGCTCTAACCGCCACCAGAAGATAGCGAATGTCTCCTTCCTCATAGACGCAGGCCCAAGAGTAGACGAGCTCGCTGAGGTCGGGCGGAGGATCAGGGCAAGCGAAGTTAACCGGACGTGACCCGGTTGTCGTGAGAGGGCTAGAAACGTTGGAAGGTGAGGGGGATGGAGCCAGGGGCTCACTCGGATGGGCGCAAGCTACCAGACCTGCCGCCAAAGCTGCTACTGCCAGCCACTTTCTCAGGGTTCTCTCCCCCCTCGTACAGAAGGGTCCCGCTATTCCTTAGTAAGGTAACGCGAACGCCTGCGTGGCCCTTGTCCAGAGTTTGCAGCGGGTCCGCCCGCGCCTTTACTTCATGCCGTAGCGCCGCCTGAACCGCTCCACCCGGCCCGCCGTATCGACGATGCGCTGCTCGCCGGTGAAGAAGGGATGGCACTGGCTGCACACTTCAACCCGCAGGTGCGGCTTGGTGGCCCGCGTCTGCCAGGTGTTGCCGCAGACGCAGGTCACCACAGTGTCTACATACTGGGGATGAATCTTGGCCTTCATTGCGATCAGTAGGGCTCCTGTATCAGTTCAGTGGTAGGACGCTAACCTTCTTACGGCCATCCTTGCTGTAAGGCCGGAACTTAACCCGCCCCTCCGTCAGGGCGAAGACGGTGTGGTCCCGTCCCAGGCCGACGTTCAGCCCCGGATGGATACGGGTACCCCGCTGCCGCACGATGATGGTGCCAGGCAGCACCAGCTCCCCATCGTACCGCTTGACCCCCAGCCGCTTGGAACGGGAGTCGCGGCCGTTCTTAGCGCTGCCTCCACCCTTCTTGTGTGCCATCTGTAATCACTCCCTGCCTTCTCGACTGCTTTCAGGGGCAGACTTTTCCGCCGGCGCAGCCCTGCGCGCCCGCCTCCGCTGGGTGGGTCTTGTCTCTTCGTCGGCCTGGGCTTCCTCATGCACAGCCGCCTCCGGGCTCGCCTCTATCCGGCTGATAGCCAGGCGTGTATAGTCCTGCCGGTGGCCCCACTTGCGGCGGTAGCGGGTCTTGGCCTTGTATTTGAACCCCACGATCTTTCTATCGCGCCCATGTTCTACCACCTCCGCCACCACCCGTGCCCCCTCCACTGTGGGCGTACCCACGCGGACATCGCCGTTCCCGCCCAGGAGAAGGACGGCGGTTAGCTCCACCTGGGAGCCCACCTCTGCCGGGAGCCGGTCGACATCCAGGATCTGGTTTGGCTCCACCCGGTACTGTTTACCGCCAGCGCGTACTATGGCGTAGATCGGCCGCCTCCTGATGTAATTCCCTTAAACAGACCCACTGTGATTCTATCGGCCACTGTTGATAGTGTCCAGTGTTGTGGTGTTTCGGTAGTGGTACAGTTTGAATTAGCCAAGTAGCGAGACAATTTCTTCGGCTGTCCAAACATGGTCGCTTACGCCAGCGGCCATTGCCGGAGTGCGAGGATAGGGGTTTCTGAGACTCTTATGTGGTCTCGCAAAGTTATAATACATGAAATGTAGTGAGATAGCGTGCATATGGTTCTCCAGCTTCTTAGAGAAGCCATTGGTAAGTCTGGTGAACCGACGCATCGACATCCGCATGGTAAGGTTCTGGCGTTCCACATAGCTCGTTGAAATAAGGGCTTTGTCTGGCCTTCCCGTAACCACTC
>Ga0299915_10000602_pt1 | contig 27061 bp, 21 predicted proteins | sample RVTome_13_FD_200263 | JGI IMG/M metagenome (GOLD analysis project Ga0299915, IMG submission 200263) | Soil microbial communities from uranium-contaminated site in the Upper Colorado River Basin, Wyoming, United States - RVT92D227 (version 2) ... | reverse complement strand
CGGCACCTAGCAAACGTGTTCTTCGAAGAGCCGGATGCGGGAAATCTGCACGTCCGGATCTGTGGGGGCCTCGGGAAACCGGGGCTACCCGACTCGTGTGGCGCCCTGGCGTTCCTTCTGAATACGCCCTGACACGTGCTGTTCCAGCCTCAGATCCGTCCGTCTGCCCGTGACCTCGTTCCTCGTGACGTGCGTCGAGTGCGGCGCACCTCGGGTCGACGGCTCGGACACGCACGCCTGCCGGTTCTGCGGCGGCAACATGATCTCGCGACCCACGTGTGCCGGATGTGGTCATGCCACGAGCCCCGACGACCGCGTTGCACTGCGGGCACGCCGGTCCCGCGATGACGCCCCAGGCGAGGGTTGAGCGCTGCGCTCGGTAGTGCACGGGTGTGCACAGTCTGGTCCGCGTTCGCCCGCCCGGAAACCATCGCGCCGTTCGTTCGACTTCGTTAGGATGCCGGCCATGGGGAACCGGCTGGTCGGCTGCGCGTGCGTCCTCTGGACAGCATGTGTCTCGCCGTCGACGCCGGAGCGCGCTACTCCGATCATCTCCGTCGGTGGCGACTCACCGCTCGTCGAGCTCTTCACGCGAGTCGGCTCCGAGACCGGCGTGCCCGCGGAGCTGCTCGCCACGCTCGCGCATGTCGAGACTCGGTTCCGGATCGCCGATGATGATGGCCACGGTAGCCACGGTCGCGGCGCGCGCGGCCTGCTCGGGCTCGGCCCCGACGAGATCGTTCGCGGTGCGCGCCTGGCCGGCGTCACCGATGACGCTGCTCGCATCGACGTCGAGGCCAACCTGCGTGCCGGAGCCGCACTGCTCCGCGATGCCTCACCGGATGCACGTACGCTCGACGAGCTCGTCGCCGCGCTGCACCCCGCGCTGCGTCGCGAGGTGACCGCCGCGCTCGGCCGCGGTGTCGACGGTCGCGACGTCGATGGCCACTCGATCGTCATCGCGGCACGCACGCACCTCTCCACCGGGTTCGGGACCACGACCCAGGCGCTCGGCTACCCTGGCGCCGAGTGGGTTCCGGCCTCGCCGCAGAACTACGACACGGCCAACCGCGACGTCGGCGACATCGAGAACGTCGTCATCCACACGACCCAGGGCAGCTTCTCGGGGACGCTCGGCTGGTTTCAGAACCCCGCGGCGAAGGTCTCCTCGCACTACGTGGTGCGTTCGAACGATGGCCACGTCGCGCAGATGGTCGCGGAGCAGAACGTCGCCTGGCACGACAAGTGTTTCAACACGCGCACGCTCGGGATCGAGCACGAGGGCAAGGTCGAGCAACCCGAGCTCTGGTACACCGAGGCGATGTACCTCGAGTCGGCGAAGCTGACCGCGTACCTCTGCGACAAGTACGGCATCGCGAAGGAGCTCGGCCCGATCGTCGGTCATGGCGACGCGCCCGACTGCTCCGATCATACCGACCCGGGCGACGGCTGGAACTGGGATCACTACCTCGATCTCGTGCGCACCGGCGGTGCCCCGAGGTTCGATGCCGGCGATGTCGTCGTCGAGCTGCCGACCTCGGTCACCTCCGGCGATCGCGCGACCGTGATCGTCACGATCACCAACCGCGGCAACACGACGTGGGACCTCGATCTCACGCGGCTCGGCACCACGGAGGATCGCGAGTCTGCGTTCTTCGTCGACGGTGACTGGCTGTCCACGAACCGCGCCACCGGCATCGATGCACGCACCCTACCCGGTGAGACAGGCACGTTCACGTTCGACATCGTCGCGCCGGCCGTCGGCGAGCCGACCGTGTTGGACGAGACCTTCCGGCTCGTCGAAGAAGGCGTCGCCTGGTTCGGCCCCGAGATCCATGTCGTGACACGGGTCATCCCGCACGAGCCGATGACCGGCGGTTGCTCGACGACCGGGGCTGGTTCGAGCGCCTTCGCATGTGCCATTCTCGCGCTCGGTGTCACGTCGCGTCGTCGTCGTCGGACTGCTCGTCGGTTGTAACGACGCAGTCACGCTCGCGATCAACAGCGATCGTCCCGTGCCGCAGGCAATCGACTCGATCTGCGTCGGCGTCGCCGACATCTCGCCGAGCGGCGGCCACTTCGGCAAGGTCTATCGGCTCGAGGACAAGCTCGCGAAGCTCCCTCAGACGTTGCGCATCGACGCGGGCAACGCCCAGGCCGCGTGGGCGTGGGTGCGCGGCGATCGCGGCGGCGTTGCCGCGGTGCGCGCGGGCCACCTCGTCGACTTTGGCGGTGACGTCACGCTCGACCTCGATCGTTGCGAGCGCGGCGCCGCCGGCCCGCCCGCGATCGTCGGTGATGCAGCCGGTCCCGCCGCCGCGCGGCTCGTCGTCTCGCACGGCGCGAATGGCCAGGTCGTCGTCGCGATCGGCGCGACCACCGCAGTCCTCGATGTCATCGACGGAACCCTCGTCGCGACCGCCGCACCGGATCCACCCGCGGGCACGCTCGTCGCCGCGATCGCGGTCGATGTCGATGGCGATTGCGATGACGATCTCGTGGTCGCCGCGAGCGGGGGCCCTCCGATCCTGTGGATCCGCGAGGGCACGAGCTTCACCCTCGGCAACGCGCTCGGCGGCGCTGCGGTCGCCACGATCGCCGCGGCCGATGTCGATCGCGACGGCGATACCGATCTCGTCACCGGCGGCGGCAACACGCTGACGCTCTGGCTCAACGACGGCAGCGGTACCTACACGCTCGACGAGATGGGCAAGCTGTCGGGCGAAGGACGCGTCACCTCGATCCGCGCCGTCGCGCTCGGCGATCTCGACGGCGACGGCAATCCCGACCTCGTCGTCGGTCAGGCCGGAGCCCCCCTCGTCGCATGGCTCGGCGCGGCCGATGCCAGCGGCAGCTTCGAACCGTCCGATGCCGTGGTCCCCCCCGTTCCCCTCGACGTCGTGCGCATGGAGCTCGCCGATGCCGATGGCGACTTCGATCCCGATCTCGCGGTCGCGGTCAGCGGCGCGCCGCTCCGCCTCTATATAGATAGAGATGGCCGGCTCGAGGACCAGACCTTCGTCCGCCTCGAGTCGCCGGTACCGACGGCCAATGCCATCGCGATCGGCGGCTGGGATCCGGGCTGCGAGCCCGACGCCGTGATCGCCGGCGATGGCGAGACCCAGGCCTTGCGCGGCCAGCCGGGCGGCGGGTTCGGGGTCGACGGCAGCGCCCCCGCCGCGACCGATGTCGTCATGACCGACCTCGACGACGACGGCGACCTCGACGCCGTGATCTCCACCGCCGAAGGAGCCCGATGGCTCGCGCGCTGATCATCTTGATGCTGCTCGGCGCGACGCTTCCCGCACACGCCGACGTCGATCCGCAGACGATCGAGCAGTACCTCGGCCGCGGCCGGAAGCTGTTCGACGATCTCGATTACGCGGGCGCGATCCAGACCCTCGCTCCGGTCACGCGCGATGCACGCGCCACGCGCGCCCAGCGCCTGCGCGCGCTCGAGCTCATCGCGCTCGCGCACTTCATCCGCAACGATCGAGGCGCCGCGCGCGCGACCTTCGAGCGCATCCTCGACATCGATCCCGGCTACCAGCTTCGCGACACGAGCGGCTCGCCGAAGATCCGCGCGTTCTTCGAAGATCTGAAGAAGCAGCTCATCCCGGGCTTCGATCCGGACGCCGGCGCCGACCTCGAGCACGCCGCGCCGACCGCCGGGAGCGCCGGACGCGTCATCGAATTCGAGCTTCGCGCCACGCGCGGCGCAGAACGGGTGTTCGAGATCGTCGTCGCGACGCGCCGCCGCGGCGAGCTCTCCTACAAGATCGTCACCGCCTCACCGCGCGGCGAAGCTCGCTGGCGCACGCGCGTCACGCCTGATCCATCGCAGAAGCCATACGTCCTCGAGTACTACGTCGAGGCACGCGATGCCGGTGGTGGCGCGATCGCACGCATCGCCGCACCGAACACGCCGCTCGAGGTCGCGCTCGCTCCCGGTGGCGGTGAAAGCAAACAGCGCTGGTATCGGCGCTGGTACGTGGTCGCCGGCGCCGCCGCGATCGCGACCGCAGGTCTCACGGGACTCGCGATCGCTGCGACACGTGGCCCGGATCCTGGAACGCTTCCGCCGGGATCGGTCACGATCACACCTTGAACTAGCGAAAACTCCGAGGGGCGCGATGGCTACACGAGCTTCCGCGCGACCCTCGCGCATCACCGTTCAATAGGTGGTGTTAGCCCAGCGCGCCTCGGTCCGTGATGAAGATCATCGTCGGAAAACAGTGGTGAGTTTCTAGTGGAACACCCCATGGCTCTGTCGCACATCAGCGCACTAATTTGCCTTGACCGTGTGAAGCAAGATCAGTAGGGTCCCGCATCGTTTTGAGTAACCGCCGTGGTTTTGGGGTTCATTCCCAGCGGCACATCCCAAAAAAGCACAAGGAGTCGAGAATGAAGAAGCTAGCTTTGGGAGCCCTGTTCGTTGGGCTCATCGCCGCCTGCGGTGGCGGAAAAAAGAATCCCCCGGTTCTGGTCGATGCCGGTGACGACGTCGACGCTCCAGACACCTTGATCTGTAACCCGGTCGCGCAGACCGGTTGCCAGGCCAACGAGAAGTGCAGCTGGATCATCGACCAGGTCACTCCGGCCGAGGTCGGCCACATCGGTTGCGCACCGCTCAACGGTAGCGAAGTGGCCGTCGGCGGCACCTGTGCTGAAGGTCCCCCGGGTCCCCAAGGCTTCGACAACTGCGTCAAGGGCGCCGTCTGTGTCGCCGCCGAGTGCAAGACGATCTGTGATCCCGCGCAGGCAGGCGTTGCCTCGGGCTGCGATGCGCAGCACTCGTGCAGCCGCTATTCGGGTCTCTTCGACATGGGCGGCACGCTCGTCGCCGGCGCCTGCGACCCGCAGTGCGATCCTCTGAACCAGAACCTGCTCGCCGGCGCCGGTAACACGGCGGCTTGCGGCTCGACGAACCCGTCGATGCCGAACAAGGGCTGCTACACGTTCGACTTCGAGGCCTTCTCGTGCGCGCCGGTCGGCATGACGACCCTCGTCAAGACCGACCGCACCGAGCCGGTCCTCTCGCCCGCGGGTAACCCGTTCGTCAACGGTTGCGCCCCCGGCTACGTCCCGTTCTTCTTCGAGATGACGGGTTCGATGAAGGTGCTCTGCACCGGTACCTGCGCTTCTGGCGCGATCAGCAGCCTTGCTGCCGAGGCCGTCAATGCACAGGGTCTCCCGAACGGCTCGGCGAAGCTCGTCACGGCCGCTACGCCAGCGCCCGGCGACGGACGCTGCGTGGCGGCGAAGAAGGGCTCTGCCGCTGGCGGAATTCAGAACTGCGTGATGCTGTGGTCGTTCCTCACCGACGCGATGGGCAACCCGGGTCCGAGCCAGTACAACGAGTCGGTCGGCGTGTGCTTCTCGTTCACGCAGTTCCAGTACGACTCCAACAACGACATGACGCCGGACAAGGCATTCCCCAACTGCAACAGCCTTCCGAAGCGCACCGCGGCGACCACCGGTATCGACGACGACTCGGCCGACTTCGGCTGCCAGCTGATCGCCGAGTCGATGTTCGCACCGACGCAGACGCCGTCGGCTCCGATGATGAAGGACTTCCGCCTCGGCTTCGGCCCGGGCGAAGCGACCGCGCACATCTTCAAGTAACGCGCGTTTCGCTAGCTGTGTGAGACAAGAGCCGGCCGAAAGGTCGGCTCTTTTTTTGCCTGTTTTCGCTTATCCTCGGGAGCAGAAGATGAAGAAGCTCGCGCTCGCGCTGTTGTTCGTCGGGCTCGCGGCGTGTGGTGGCGGCGACTCGTCTCCGCCTGCGGATGGACCCGAGGTCGACGGCCCCATCGACCTCGTGTGCAACCCGATCACTCAGACCGGCTGCGAGGCGAACGAGAAGTGCACCTGGATCATCGACCAGATCACGCCGACGGAGGTGGGTCACATCGGGTGCGCGCCTGTCGACGGTAGTGAAGTCGCGGTCGGCGGGCCGTGTGCCGAGGGTCCTCCCGGTCCACAGGGCTTCGACAACTGTGTCAAAGGCACGGTCTGCGTCGCGAACGAGTGCAAGACGATCTGCGATCCGCAGCTGGCCGGTGTCGCCACCGGGTGCGTGGCTCAGGAGTCGTGCTCGCGCTACGCGAACCTGTTCGACATGGGCGGGACGGTCGTCGCCGGCGCGTGCGACCCGCAGTGCGATCCTCTGAACCAGAACCTGCTCACCGGTACCGGCGTCACCGCGGCCTGTGGCTCGACGAACCCTGCGATGCCGAACAAGGGTTGCTTCAGCTTCGACTTCGAGACCTTCTCGTGCGCGCCGGTCGCGATGGCGAACCTCGCGAAGACCGACCGCGTCGAGCCCGCGCTCTCGCCCGCGGGCAACCCGTTCATCAACGGTTGCGCCCCGGGCTATGTCCCGTTCTTCTTCGAGATGACGGGCTCGATGAAGGTGCTCTGCACCGGGACCTGCGCGGCCGGACCGATCAGCAGCCAGACGACTCCGACCAACGAGACCCTCAATGCGCAGGGGCTGCCGAACGGCTCGGCGAAGCTCGTCACGTCCGCGGCTCCCGCTCCGGGCGACGGCCGTTGCCAGGTCGGCAAGAAGGGTTCGGCAGCAGGTGGTCTACAGAACTGCGTCTTCCTGTGGGGCTTCCTGACCGACGCGATGGGCAACCCGGGGCCGAGCCAGTACAACGAGTCGGTCGGAGTGTGCTTCTCGTTTCCACAGTTCCAGTACGACTCGAACAACGACATGGAGCCTGACAAGGCATGGCCCAACTGCGCCACGCTGCCGAAGCGCAGTGCGGCGACCCCCGGTATCGATGACGACTCTGCTGACTTCGGCTGCCAGTTGATCGCCGAGTCGTCGTTCGCTCCGGGACGAACCACGCCATCGGCTCCGATGCTGAGGGACTTCCACCTCGGCCATGGCCCCGATCAGGCGATCGCTCCTCCTGCGAGTAGCGTCGAGTGAATCGGCTGAAGTTTCTTGGGCAGTCGACGCAACCCATCGACTCGGTGGTCGACACGCCGCAGATGTTGAACGACCATGTTCCTATGTCCTCGTGGCGCCTCATCCTTGTCGGCCTCGTGGTAACCGCCAGTTGCACGATCCCCAACCCACGATCCTGCGCGGACGGGGTGTGCTCCGATCCGGCCTTCGCGTTCTGCGACGTGGATGGGGCGCTCGAGGGCAGCCCGCTGACCTGCATCGCCGTGACGTGCTCGCCGCAGGAGTTCATCGCGTGCCGCGGCGATCAAGTCATCCAGTGCAACGGTACGGGCAACGACTTCGACCTCATCCAGTGCGAGCTAGGCTGCAACGAATCCAGCGCCGGCTGCACCAGTTGCGCGAGCGACGACCAGTGCTCCAACCCGGCGCCCGTCTGCGACGTCGGCGCCGGCGCGTGTCGCGCATGTCGGGCCGACGCCGAGTGCGCGAGTCAGGTCTGCGATGTCGATGCCGGGACGTGTCTCGCCGAGGCTTCGATCGTGTACGCATCGGGCAATGGCTCGGCCGGTGTTCCGAGCTGTTCGCTGAACCAGCCATGCTCGCTGGCCCGTGCCGTTGCGGACGCCACCGGGTCCGCGATTCCGCTGACGCTCCGCATGCTCCCAGGCGTGTACGCAACCGCGCTCGATGTCCGCGCCCCGACAACACCCACGCAGCGCATCGTCGCGACCGGCGCGATCATCGCCAGCGGCGGCGTCGTCGTGAGGGATGGGGCCGACGTTGACGTTCGCGGGCTCACGGTGAGCTCTGCCGGCTCTGGTGGAATCGTAAGCTGCGGCGACCCGACCAGTCTGTCCGCGTTGTCGCTGCGCGACTCGATGATTGCGGTGACGAGCGCCAACGACATGGTGAGCGCGTTTCGGTGCACGTTGCGGATCACGACGTCGGAGCTGGTGATCGACGGAAGCAGCGTGGGCACGGCGATCTTGGTCCAAGATGACACCCAGTTCGAGGGGGACCGGCTGCACGTTCACCCCATCAACGACAGTCGAAACAAGTTCGCGATCAACATGGTCGGGCCACGTGTCAGTGTGAGGCTCACGAACTCGCTGCTCGAAGACGCGGGGACCAGCTTTGTCACCGCCGCCGCGGATCCGGGCAAGCAGCTGTTCGCGTTCAACACCTTTACGTTCTCCAATAGCTCGGCCGATTTGGGTATGTTGCTATGCTCCGGAAGCACTGCAGCCACCTCCAGAGTGTTCGAGAACAACATCATCACCACCTCTGGGGCACCCGACGCCATCTTCGGCAGCAACCAGTGCACGCTCGTCAACAACGTGATCTCGCCGCAGACGACGTTGCTTCCGAACAACACGATCGCCGATCCGCAGTTCGTCGATGCCGCTGCTCGGAACTTTCGACTGAAGAGCACCAGTCCTGCAGTCGACACGGCCATGCCCTCTGCAACCCTCGATACCGATCACGACTTCGAAGGCACCGCTCGGCCACAAGGCGTCAAGTCCGACATCGGTGCGTTCGAGCTCAAGCCGTAGCAACCGACCGAGCTGTTTCGAAGAGGCCGGCCCGCGAGGCCGGCTTCTTCAATTTCGGCGCGAGCGTTACGGATGTCGGCCGGCTGACGATTTGTCGCCGCTGGGGTCTCGAGTCTGTCCGCTTCGTCCGTGCCCCGGACACTCCGGACAGCGGGCGATGTGGCTCCGCGAGGTTGCGACGGCACGTTCTTCGGAATAGCTGGCAACCGGTGAACGACAGCCTCGATAGACCGCTTGAAGGAGCAAACAGACATGAGCTTCAGTGAGAGTCGTACGCAAGCGCTCGCGCCGGATACGCGCCGCGCCGGCATCGTCGTGGGACTGCGCGCGACCCGAAGTGGCATCGAGCACTCGCTCGATGCGACGGGTCGACGCTGGGTGATCGGATCGAGCACGAGCTGCGATGTCGTGATCGATGACCCGTATGTCTCGAATATGCACTGCATCCTCGAACGCCGCGCGGGCGGCTCGATGGTCGTGCGCGATCGCAATTCGCGCAATGGCACCCACGTCGACGGCAACGTCGTCGAGGGAGCGGAGCTGCGGGTCGGGTCGTACCTGACGCTCGGGCGCACGACGCTGGTCGCGGTGGCGGCGCCGGGTGCGGATCACCTCAGCGCGAGCGAGATGCTGCGCGGTCACGATCCCGCGTTTCGCGCGACCGTCGAGCAGGCGATGAAGGCGGCGGCGGCGGACTGCAATGTCCTGATCGTCGGCGAGACGGGCACCGGCAAGGACCTGCTGGCACGTGCGGTCCATGAAGGCTCGCGGCGGGCAACCGGGAAGTTCGTGCCGGTCAACTGTGGTGGAATTCCGCGCGAGCTCATCGGCTCCGAGCTGTTCGGCCACGAGAAGGGCTCGTTCACGGGGGCGCACGCCGATCGCGACGGCTACTTCGTCGAGGCGAACGGCGGCACGCTGTTCCTCGACGAGCTGGGCGAGCTGCCGATCGAGCTGCAACCGCACCTCCTGCGCGCGCTCGAGACGCGCACCGTCCGTCGCGTCGGTGGCACGAGCGAGCGCCCCGTCGACGTGCGCATCATCGCCGCGACGAACCGGCTCGAGCACCTCGGCACCGAGTCGTCGCGGATCCGCGTGGACCTCTACCACCGGCTCGCGACCGTGGTGCTCGCGTTGCCGCCGCTGCGCGAGCGGATGGGTGATCTCGTCGAGCTCGTCGAGGTGAGCCTCGACGAGCACGCGGGAGAGCATGGACGCAAGACCGTGACCGAGTGCGGCTGGCGGGCGCTCGCGGGGTACCAGTGGCCCGGCAACGTGCGCGAGCTCCGTCACGCGGTGGACCGGGCGGTCGCGCTCGGAGGCACGGATCTCACAGCCCAGGATTTCTTTCCCGAGCTACGCTTCGGGCGAACTCCGATCGGGCTCGTTCCGCCCGGCGAACAGCACCTCGTCCCGTATCAGGCGATCATGCGCGGCGCGATGGAGCAGGCGCTGGCCACGTACGGCACGATCCGCGCGGCCGCGAGCCACCTCGGCATGGCGAAGTCCACGTTCGCCGAGCGGGCGAAGGCATGGGGGCTGCTGCCGCGCCCGCGGAACAACCCGCTCGCGAAGGCGCTGAGGAAGGCCGGTCCCTGATCGCGGAGCTAACGGCCGCGGGGTGCCGAGCGCAACCTGCCGCGGTCGTCGCAGGTCAGGCTCGCCACCGGCGGTGAGTCGTGGGCACGTGGTTGGCCGTCACTCGACGTCAGCGTCGCGCCGATCGGCGAATCGACGAAGTCCCAGAATGCCTCCTGGTGAGCCTCCGGCCTGCGGCGGGTCTCCCACTGCTCGGTCTCGAATCGCCACAGCCCGAGCTGGCCGACGACGATCGTGACCGCGACGGCCGCACCCGTGACCACTCGTGACACGCGCCCGCGAAACTCGAGCCCGGTTCCCAGCGCGAGCCAGATCCCGATCCAGCTCGCCTCGGCGAGGAGGCGTGGACCGAACGCGAGCCCGCCGTGCCACTTGAAGAACGCCGACATCGCGAGGAGCTGCAGCACGACCCCGCCGGCGATCCAGCGCAGCGCGCGCTGCTTGCTGCGAACCGCGCGAACGACTCCGACGACCACGATCGGCGCAAACCACAGGAGGCCGCGCCCCGGACTCACGAGCAGCCCGCCGACCGCAACGCCGACGTGCTTGATCGAGAACACGGTCTCGTTGACGCGGGTATTGCCGTGCCACTGACCGACCGGAAACGGCGACCACAGGTGCACGAGGTTCCACGCCACGAGCGGCGCGGCGGCGACCAGCGCGATCGCGGCGGCGGCGGCCCACGCGCGCCAGCTTCGAATCCCGACCGTCCACGCGAGGCCGATGCCGAGCGCGATCGGTGCGATCGTCGGCCGCATCATCACGGCGAGCAGTAGCAGCGCCGGCGTCACGAGCGCGAGCCGAGGGAACCGCGGTCGCCATGCCAGCGTCGTCACCGCGCCGACGAGGAACGGCAACGCGGTGGTTGCCTGCCATAGCCCCTGACCGAGCGTGGCCGCGCCTGCAAACGACGCCGCAGCGACACCGCCGACGAGCGCCGACCGCGCCAGGCCGCACCGCGCGGCGGCCGCGAGCGTGAGCAGCACCACCGCGAGACCGACGAGCAGTGCCGCGGCGTAGCGCTCGCGCTTGCGGAGCGTCGCGTCGTCGATCGTGTCGCCGGACCCGAAATCGAGCAGCGCGATCGCCCCGACCACAGCGGGGACCGGCCCGAAGATCGAGCTGTACTCGTCGGCCTCGTCGGGCTGCATGTAATAGAACATGCGGTTGCGATCGGTCTCCTTGCGGATCCAGTCCACGCGCGAGAGATCGAAGTCACCGCCGCACCGCAGCACCGCGGCGCCGACGCGACCCGGCACGGTGTCGCCACTGAGCTCGCGGAGCGGCGCGAGCACGCAGCAGACGATCGAGACGATCGCCGTGACCGCGACGGTCAGGGCGAGCCGTCCTCGTGAGCCAGGTCGAGCCGACATCGATGCCGCCAGTGTCTCATCACGGCGTTCGGCCGCGCCGCGTCTCGTGAAGAATCGGCAATGGAGACAATGCAGTAGCCGACCACAAGAAACCCAGCAACCGAGGCGCCGCGCGGCCGACGCACCTCTTCATGAAGCAGGTGGCGTTCGCGATCTACGACGACCGTTCCGAGCAACAACGTGGCCCGACCCGCGAGCGAGCGCCTCTGGCGATCGTTTCGAGCGTTGTCGAGCCCCAAACCCCACCGCTGGTGCTACCCGCCGTGGCGCAGGGAGTCACGGAGCGGGCGATCCTGGAGGTGCTCGACGAGCGCCCGGCAGTGGGCGAGACCATCGAGCTCGCCTACCGTCGCAAGGAACATGCGCTCGGCGAGTTGTTCGCGCAGCTCACGATCATCGAGGCCCACACGCTGAAGAAGCGGCTCGAGAACCCGAAGGCGGGTGACGCGCTCGCGACGAAGTTCACGAGCCTGATCGCCAGTCGTCGCGTACGACTGCTGGCATTCCTCGGCGATGCGCGACGTCGCGAGGCCCTCGCCCTCGCGAGGCGGAAGTGATGGCGACGACGAGCCATGCCGAGGGCGCAGTTCCACCGGTGTTCGACGCGAGGCGCGTCGTCGAGGCGATCGGAAGCACGCAAGAGCGACTGCGCACCGCGGCTGTAGTCAAGGACGCGCTCTCGCGCGAAGACGCGATCGAGCCCGAGCACGGTTGGCCGTCGACGTTCCCGGTCTCGTGGCTTCGGGAACGCCTGACGCTCAGCCCGACCGAGGAGCGCGTGTTGTGGGTGCTGATCGCGCACGAGCTGTGCCCGGTGTCGCGCCGGTGGATTCGCGATCTGAACACGGAGCAGATCGCCGACCCCACGCTCGATGCGATTCGCCGCGTCGTCTACGGAGTCGCGCCGACCATCGACGCGTGGCGCGAGCTGAGCGCGGAGGGAGCGCTCCGGCGGCGCGGCCTCATCGCGCGCACCGACGGCGCGGCCGATGCACCGGAACATCGCCAGACGTTCCGGGTGGCGTCACGCGTGCTGGCCTTGGCGCACGGCGACGCGGGGCTCGATCCCGAGCTCGCGACCTTCGCCGCGTTCGACGACAGCGAGGTCGGCCTCGAGCAGCTCGAAGCCGCGGCCGAGTTCGTGCGCTCGAGTCCGCGATGACCGACGGCCTCGTGATCCTGCGCGGCGGCGCCGGGACCGGTCGGCGCTCGCTGCTCGGGGCGATCGCCCGCGACCATGGTCATCGATTGCTCGCGCTCGACGGCAGCGCGCTCGCACGAGACCGCGACGGTGCGACGCGCCAGCTTCGCGTCGTCGCCCGCGAGTGCGCGCTGTTCGGAGTCATCCCACTGATCCGCCAGGTCGATGCGCTCGGCGGCAGCGGTGACGTCCCCGATCGCCTCGATCTGCTCGAGACCGAGCTCGCCGGCCTCGTGCTCGCCACCACGAGCCGCCCGATCGCACGCAGGTGGAAGCGACCGCCGACGCTCGTCGAGCTACCCGTGCTGACGGGCGCCCAGCGCGCGAAGCTCTGGAGTCGCGCCCTGCCGCCGGCAAGCTCCAGCGACGCCGAGCTGCTCGCGACGATGTATCCACTCGCGCCCGCGCTGATCCACGCGGCCGGTCAGGTCGCCATGCGCCAGTGCGGCGGGGACCTCATGCGTCCACACCACGTCGAAGCCGGCATCCGCTCGATCCTCGACGATCGCCTCGCCGGCCTCGCGACCCGCATCACCGTCACCCAATCGTGGGCGGACCTGATCCTCCCGGAGGAGCAGACCACCGCCGTCGTCGAGCTGCTCGCCCGGATCCGCGAGCGCCGCCGCGTCTACGAGGACTGGGGCTTTGCCGAGAAGGTGGGCAAGGGACTCGGCGTGTCCGCGCTGTTCTCGGGGCCGCCCGGCACCGGCAAGACGATGTGCGCGGGCCTCATCGCCCGCGACCTCGGCACCGAGCTCTACCAGGTCGACCTCAGCAAGCTCAGCTCGAAGTGGATCGGCGAGACCGAGAAGAACCTCGCGGCCCTGTTCGATGCCGCCGAGGCCGGCCACGCGATCCTGCTGTTCGACGAAGCCGACGCGGTATTCGGCAAACGAACCGAGGTCAGATCGAGCAACGATCGCCACGCGAACCACGAGGTCAACTACCTCCTCCAGCGCCTCGAGACCTTCACCGGCATCTGCATCCTGACCACGAACCACGAGTCCGCGATCGACGAGGCCTTCCGTCGCCGGCTCTCGGTCCACGTGCGCTTCCCGGTGCCCGAGGCCGACGAGCGCAAGCGGCTGTGGCAGGCCCTGATCCCGAAGGCCGCACCCGTCGCGCTCGATCTCGGGCTCGACCAGCTCGGCGACACGTTCGTGATGAGCGGTGGCTACATCCGCAACGCCGTGCTGCGCGCGGCGTTCCTCGCTGCCGACGCGAAGACGAGCATCTGCGCGGCGCACCTCGCGCGTGCCGCGCAGCTCGAATACGAGGCAATGGGCAAGATCGTCGCGAGGCGATGACTGCGATCTCTACCAAGGAGTGAACAATGGCAACGCACGATCAAGAAGACACGACAAGCATTGCAAAGCCGACCGTAGCCTCGAGTGGGAGCAATGCTGCTCCCTTGCCGAAGCTGCGAGCCGACGCAGCACCGGCGACCAAACCCGTGATTCCGGGCTCGGGACCGCTTCCGAAGCCGCGCCGGTCGCCGGGCTCACTCGAGGCGGCCGGGCACAAGGAAGTGAGCTGGGTGCGACCGTCCCACACGACGAAGGGTGGCAGCCTCGTGCACGTCGGCTCGATCTTCTTTCGAACGAAGGACCACACCGTCGATGAGCGAGATCGCAGCCTCGTGACCGCACTGGCTGAAGCCTACGCACGCTACTCGGCGCACTATGGACGGAGGCACACCACCGCTTCCATCTGGGGAAAAGTCGTCGGCTACGCGGATCCGCGATCGTCGCACACACCCGACAACCTGAAGCTCTCGAGCCTGCGCGCGACGAACGTCGCCGCCGAGCTCACGCACGCATTCGAGCTGATCCAGCTCCCGTTTGGCTTCCATCGAATCGACCACGAAGGCGTTGGGGTCGACCCGGCCGCACCAACGGAGCACGACGACGAGGGGGTCGAAGGGAACGACTTGGCGCCGTTCCGTCGCGCCGAGATCTACATCGCTGGCAGAGGAGACGACGACCTCCATCCGCCCACCGTGCAAGAAAACGACAGCCCGAAGACAGCGACCCCGAAGGCACCTGACTACAGCGGCAGGGAGCATGGTATGGACTCGTTCCAAACCTACGTCGCAATGGGAGACAAGCGATCGATTCGTGAGATTGCCAGAAGAGTGCTCATGAATATGGGGTGGGAGGGAGTCGATGACAATCTCAAGGGCCGCCTCATTATCTCCGGCATCGAGTCGCTGAGCCCGCCGTGGTGGGAGACTCGGAATGGGGAGAAGACCACAACAGGCCGTGGTGGGCCAATGCGTGTCGACAAGACGGATGCGCTGATCCACAAGACGAGAATCCTGATCGCCGACTACAAACGGTATTCATTCTATGTTGCGGACAACGCCACAGCTGAGGGCCGGTGGTTCGAAACACGCGACAAGAACTCCGAGGAGGCAAGAAGGCTCGGCTACATACTCTTCATGATCGACGCGATCGGGGCGGAGGCCAATGAAGTCCTGACTCTCGCAACCGATGAGGCGCCGTGATGCTCACGGGCTTGGGTGCGAATTCGATTCCTCGGTCCTGTACGACGAGCGGTGATGAGGCGAGGTCCACGAGCGGTTCGGCGCCCGTACACTCGCGCCTCGCGATATCGTTTGCACGACTTGCAGGGATTTGGTTGCTCGCGGCTTCGTTGCATGCGTGCGACCGCGCCGGCAAGCTGGAAACGCGTGGCTGCCCCGCCGGAACGAAGGAGGTCGAGGAAGACTACACTCGCATCAAGTGGCGCTTCTGCGAGCGGCCCGACGGTCAACGGCACGGTCCTGTGTTCGAGGTGCACAGCGACGGCCGCTCGCGTCCCCTCGGGCAGATGGTGAATGGTCGAAGGGAAGGGCGGTGGACGGACTGGAACGTCGATGGCAGCCCACTCGCGGAGTTCCACTGGCACGAAGGTCTCCTCGATGGTCGAAGCGTTCTCTGGGTGGCCGAGGGCAGGCCAGCACTGGAGGTGTACTGGAAAGCAGGTCTGGCGCACGGAACATCGACGGGATGGCGAACCGGCCACAAGAGCTCGGAGCGGAACTTTCACCATGGACTGCGACACGGCACTTGGCGCCGATACGCCGAAGATGGGCGCGTGATCGAGACGCGTACGTATGACGAGCAAGGAATCCTGGTCGGTGTCGATGACCGCGCCGTGCCGTTGCCGGTCGAGCGCATTACGCTGCCGGAGGGAAGATCCATCGTGCGGCGCGACTGCGGGCCGATGAACAGGGAGAGCGGGTCCCATTCGTCATGTCTGGATCTGTTCGAGGCGTACCAGCGCTGCATGAGCGCGAAACACGCCGAGGCATGTCGCAAGGTCGCGATCGAGCAGTACCTTCAGCCAGGGTCTTCGGACTGGTGACTGGATGCCAATCCGTGGCGGTGAGGTCTTCGGGGGCGCAGTCCCCCGGTGTTCGACGTCTCGTGCGCGCGCAACAAGCAGCGGGTGGTGATCTTGCGCGGCGTGACCGACCTCGGAAGTCGCGAGGTCGGGGAGGCGTACGGGAACATGGTGTTCGCCGATGGAGCGAACATCGTGATGCGCAGGTTGTTCGGCGAGCTGCCGGCCTGGCTCGAGCGGCTGCCGTAGCGGCGGCGGCGGCGAATGTCCCTGACGGGCTACTTCAGGTGAGATTCGACGATCTCGACGAGGCGCTCGATCCGAAATGGCTTGGTCAGGATGCCCGAGACCTTCACGCCTTCACGCATGGGCACGTCGAGTTCGCCGGACACGAGGTAGAACGGGATGTCGTCGGGGATCTGCGCGCGGACGTCGAGGCCGCTCAGCCTCGGCATGCGGTAGTCGCAGATCACCAGCGCCGTCGGGTGCGAGTTGATGTGCGCGATCGCCGCGACCGAGTCGGTGAACGTGGTCACCGCGATCCCGCGCTGCATCAAGATCGCCGAGAACGCGCGACAGAGCATCGGCTCGTCGTCGATGTAGACGACCTCGCCCTTCACCGATCCACCCGCGGGATGCGGACGACGAACCGCGTGTTCGCGACCTCGGCGGCGAGCACGAGCGAGCCGCCGTGGCGCTCGATGATCTCCCGGCTGATGCTGAGCCCGAGCCCGGTGCCTTCGCCCGCCGGCTTGGTGGTGAAGAACGCGCGAAACATCTCGCTCGCGACGGTGGGCAGGATCGGAGGCCCGGAGTCCTCCACGCTGATGACGACGTCGCTCGCGTCGAACGCCACCGTCAGATCGATCCAGCGATCGTCGGACTTGCGCGCTGCATCGAAGGCGTTGTTGAGGAGGTTGACGAGTACTTGACCGAGCTCGACCGGACGGGCCTGCACACATGCGTCTTGCTCGACCGAGACCGAGAGCTCCGCCGCATCCGATCGCATGCGCGTCCTCCACAAGGTCAGCGTGTCCTCGACGAGCTTGCCGACATCGACGAGCTCGGTGTCGTCGGTGCTCTGGCGCGCGAACCGCTTCAGCCCGTGCACGATCTTGCCCGCGCGCTCGGTGGCGTCGCGGATCACTTCGAGCGCCTCGTGGGCCGCGGTGGCATCGCCACGCGCGACCGCGTCACGGGCGACGAACGCGAACGCATCGATGATGCCGAGTGGGTTGTTGATCTCGTGCGCGATTCCCGCGGCCATCTCGCCGAGCGTGGCGAGCTTGGTGGCCTGGATCGCCTTGACTCGCTCCTGGTCGACCGCGACCTCGAGGGTGCGCTGCGCCGTCAGATCCTCGATCAACGACCAGATGTACGTCTCGCCCTCGCGCTCGACGAGGAAGCCGTTGAGCCGCACCGGCACGTGCTTGCCGTCCTTGCGGATGAACTCCTTCTCGTAGGGCCCGTAGTGGTGGGTCGTGCGAAGTCGCTCGAGCTGCTGGGCTTCGTCGGCATCGTACTTGCGTGGCGTGAGCTGCCAGTAGGTCAGGCCGCCGTCGGCCTCCTCGCGGTTATAGCCGATGATGTCGAGGAAGGCCGGGTTCGACTCGACCCACAGGCCGTCCATCCGGCACAGATTCAGGCCCACCGGCGACTTCTGAAACAGATCGTCGACGAGCGCCTCGCGCTCCTGGAGCCGGCGCTGGGTGATCACCTGCTCGGTGATGTTCTCGACGAAGATGATGATGCCGCCGATCTCGTGCTCGGCTTTTCGCCACGGCGAGACGACCCAGCGCAAGTACTCGCGCCCGCCGTCGGCACGCTCGAACACGTCGAGCTCGCGGCGCTCGGTCGAGCCTTCCATGCACCTGCGATGGATGGACCGCCAGTCCTCGGTGATCTCCGGAAACACCTCGTAGTGCGAGCGGCCGCGCAGATCCCCGTCGCACTGGTAGCCGTGCGCTGCGATCCAGCTGCCGTTGTGCGCCAGGTAGCGCATCTCGCGATCGAACACGGCCGCGGAGAGCGGTACTGCTCCGACCACCGCGTCCAGCAACCAGCGCGCCTGTGCAGCCGTGTCCATAGGCCGACACGGATAGCATATCGCCCGGGGGGCGTAGCCGCACGGCTACTTCGTCGTCCGCGTCCAATCCCAGCGCTCGGATCGACGCGAAAAGATCGCAAGCTCGAGGGGGCTGCGTCAGGCCTTCAGTGCGGCGGCGCGCTGGCGCAGGACGTACGACAGGATGCCGCCGTGGGCGAAGTACTCGACCTCTTGCGGACTGTCGACGCGGGCGATGACGGTGAAGGTCTGCTCCTTGCCGGGTGCGGTGGCGTGGACGGTCAGCCGCCTCTTGGGGGTCACGCCCACGGCGATGCCCTCGATCGTGATGAGCTCGTCGCCGGTGAGGCCGAGCGAGCTGGCGTCCTGGCCGGGCTCGAATTGCAGCGGGAGGACGCCCATGCCGACGAGGTTCGAGCGATGGATGCGCTCGAAGCTCCTCGCGATGACGGCGCGCACGCCGAGCAGAAGGGTGCCCTTGGCGGCCCAGTCGCGAGAGCTGCCGGCGCCGTATTGATCGCCGGCGAAGACGACGAGCGGGGTCTTGTCGGTGGCGTAGTTCATCGCGGCGTCGTAGATCGCGAGCTGCTCGGGAGCTCCGGATCGAGGGAAGTACTTGGTGAAGCCACCCTCGACGCCGGCGAGCATGAGGTTCTTGAGCCGGATGTTGGCGAAGGTGCCACGGACCATGACCTCGTGGTTGCCGCGGCGAGCGCCGTACTGGTTGAAGTCGGCGGCCTTGACCCCGTGCGATTCGAGGTAGCGACCGGCGGGGCTGGTCTTGGCGATGTTGCCGGCGGGGGAGATGTGATCGGTGGTGACGGAGTCGCCGAGGATCGCGAGGACGCGCGCGCCGGTGATGTCGGTGAGCGGCTTGGGCGTGGGGCCGAGGTCATCGAAGAAGCTCGGCTTGCGGATGTAGGTCGACTTGTCGTCCCACGCGAAGGTGTCGCCGGCGGGTACCTGGAGGGATTTCCAGTCGGCGTCGCCTTCGAGGACGTGGGCGTAGCGCTGCACGTATTGCTCGCGCTTGATCGCCTTGCGCATCAGGTCGGCGACCTCGCCGGGGGAGGGCCAGACGTCGCGGAGGAAGACGGGCTTGCCGTCGCCGCCGATGCCGAGTGGCTCGGTCTCGAGATCGATGTTCATCGTGCCGGCGAGCGCATAGGCGACGACGAGCGGCGGCGAGGCGAGGTAGTTCGCACGCACCACGGGATTGACGCGGCCTTCGAAGTTGCGGTTGCCCGACAGGACCGAGCAGACGACGAAGTTCTCGTCCTTGACGGCGGTGGCGATACCGTCGTGGACAGGGCCGGAGTTGCCGATGCAGGTGGTGCAGCCGTAGCCGGCGAGGTAAAAGCCGAGCGATTCGAGATCGGTCATGACGCCGGCCTCGATCAGGTAGTCGGTGACGACCTGCGAGCCGGGGGCGAGCGAGGTCTTGACCCACGGCTTCGAGGTCAGGCCCTTCGCGACGGCTTTCCGCGCGAGCAGGCCCGCGGCCATGAGCACGGAGGGATTCGACGTGTTCGTGCAGCTGGTGATCGCGGCGATCACGACCGAGCCATGACCGACCGTGAAGGTGCCGCGATCGGTGGTGACTTGCTTGGTGGTGGCGAGGGCGCCGGGCGCGGCGTGCCCGCCTTCGTTGGACCAGGCCTCGATCGCCGTCGCGTCGGCCTCGCACTTGTTACCGAGGATGCCGGCGACCGCACGGCGCCACGCGCGGCGCGAGCTCTTGAGCGGAACGCGATCCTGCGGGCGCGCGGGCCCGGCGAGCGAGGGCTCGACGCTGCCGAGATCGAGCGAGAGCGTATCGGAGAAGCGGAGCTTGGCGCCCGGGTCGTGCCACAGGAGGTTCTCCTTGCAGTAGCGTTCGACGAGCTGGACGTGGTCGTCGGTGCGGCCGGTGAAGCGCAGGTAGGCGAGCGTCTCGGCGTCGACGGGAAAGAAGCCCATCGTGGCGCCGTACTCCGGTGCCATGTTCGCGATCGTGGCGCGATCGGGGAGCGAGAGCGCGCCGATGCCTGCGCCGTAGAACTCGACGAACTTGTCGACGACGCCGCGGGCTCGCAGCATCTGCGTCACGGTGAGGACGAGGTCGGTGGCGGTGGCGCCGGCGGGGAGCTTGCCGGTGAGCTCGAAGCCGAACACCTCGGGGATGAGCATCGCCATCGGCTGGCCGAGCATGACGGCCTCGGCCTCGATCCCGCCGACGCCCCAGCCGAACACGCCGAGGCCGTTGATCATCGTGGTGTGCGAGTCGGTGCCGACGAGCGAGTCGGGGAACGCGACGCAGTGGCCCGAGGACGAATCGGTCCACACGACCTTCGCGAGGTACTCGAGGTTGACCTGGTGGCAGATGCCGGTGCCGGGTGGGACGACCTTCATGTTCGTGAAGGCTTGCTGGCCCCAGCGGAGGAACAGGTAGCGCTCGCGGTTGCGCTGGTACTCGAGCTCGACGTTCTTGCGGAACGCGATGCTGGTGCCGTACTCGTCGATCTGGACCGAGTGATCGATGACGAGGTCGGCCGCGTTGAGCGGGTTGATCGCGTTGCCGGGGAGGCCGAGCTTGACGAACGCATCGCGCATCGCGGCGAGGTCGCAGACCGCAGGGACACCGGTGAAGTCCTGCATGAGGACGCGTGCCGGGCGGAGCTGGACCTCGTGCTCGACGCGAAGCTTGGGATTCCATCCGGCGACCGCCTGGATGTCAGCCGGGTGGACGGTCTTGCCGTCCTCGTAACGCAGGAGGTTCTCGAGGAGGATCCGCAACGAGAATGGCAGGGTCTCGACGTCGCCGACCTTCGCCTTCACGAGGGCGTCGAGGCGAAAGAGCCCGACCTTCTGGGAACCGACGGCGATCTGCGCCTTGCAGCCGAAGCTATTGGTCGTGGTCATGAGGTGTCCTCGCTGGGAATCTAGCAGGGTGCGGTGGGAGGGATCCCGGGCCGCGGCTGGTAACATCGCGGGCGTGACCCTGCTTGTCGTCGATGACGCAGAAGTTGCGGCAATCGCCGCGGCGATCTCGAGCGCTCCGCTGGTCGCGTTCGACCTGGAGTTTCTGTCGGCCGATCGGCTGGTCCCGACGCTGTGCTTGATTCAGGTCGCATGGTTGCCGGGGCACGAGACCTTGGATGCACTGGCGGCGCCGAACGTTCCGGCGGAGGGACCGGGCTCCACGGGAGCGGGGTTGGCCGCACCGAGCGCTCCGACGATCGCGCTGATCGATCCGCTCAACGTCGACGCTCGGCCGGTGATCGAGGCGATCGCCGCGCATGCCTGTGTGGTCGCGCATGCCGCACGCCAGGACCTGCAGCTACTCGCGACCCGGTTCGGGATCGCGATCTCGTCGCTCGCCGACACCCAGGTGATGGCAGCGTTCGCCGGAATCGGCGATCAGATCGGCTTCGCGTCGCTCGCGAACCAGCTCCTCGGCACGACGCTCGGCAAGGAGCAGCAGTGGACCGACTGGGCGGCGCGTCCGCTCTCGGCGGCGCAGCTCACGTATGCCGATGCCGACGTCAGGCACCTGCCGGCGATCTACGCGAAGCTCGCGGCGCTGCTCGGCGGGCGGCTCGCATGGGCGCGGATCGAGAGTGCGGTCGTCGCGTCCGATGCGCTCGCCGCAGCGCAGGTGACGCCCGAGACCGCGTGGCGACAGATCAGCGTGCGAGGGTTCGAGCCCGACGCGATGGCCGCGATGACCGTGCTCGCCGCGTGGCGACATCGGGTCGCGATCGAGCTCGATCGTCCACTCGGTCAGGTACTCAACGAGAAGGTGTTGCTCGATCTCGCGCGCCAGCGACCCGACTCCCCCGAGGGTGTCCGCGCGATGAAGGGCATCTCGCCGCTCGCGCGCCAGCGCGCCGTGGAGATCACCGAGGCGATCGCGACCGCCCCGCAGGTCGACGTGCCGGCTCGCGCGATCTGGCGCGCCGCGAGCACGCGAGCGCAGCGCTGGGCCGACGTGCTGATCGCGATCGTGCAGCTCGCGGCCGAGCAGTCCGGCGTGGCGGCGCGCCTGCTCGCGACGCGCGCGGACGCCGAGGAGTTCGCGCGGATCGTCGACGAGGTCGGGATCGAAGGCGTGCAATCGCTGCCCGCGCTGACGAGCTGGCGCCACGAGGTGCTCGGCAAGCTCTGGATCGGCTGGCTGTCGGGAACGATGGTGCTGGTCGGCGACGCGAACGCGCCGAGCGGCCTGATGATGCTGCCACGCTGAGTTGGATGAAGCCGGCGTCGAGCCCAGGCCCGAACGTGCGGTCCCGGTGGGGGATTCCCGGAAAAACTCCCTGGATCGCGCTCGGACCTCGTGCGTTGGAGCCAAGGATGCGAATTCGCCAAAACGCCGTCTGTGCCGTGTTCCTGGTTGGGTGTTCGGGGCAACGAGGAGAGCCGGTCGAGCCCGCCACGGTCGGGGCCGTGCCGATGCCGGCGTTCGCCGTGTCCTCGACCGCGATGCCGATGGAGCAGATCCAGGCGCCGTGGTCGCTGACCGCGTCCGACGGCAGCGGGCTCTTGCTGACGCGCGTCGAGGCGAAGGCCGTGTTCCAGGGGCCGCTCGCGTTCACCGAGCTACATCTGTATTTTCACAACCCCGAGGATCGCGTTCGCGAGGGCTCGTTCGCGATCACGTTGCCGCCACGCGCGGCGGTGTCGCGCTTCGCGATGGAGAACGACGGCCAGATGATGGAGGCCGAGGTCGTCGAGAAGATGAAGGCGCGGCAGGCGTACGAGGACTTCCTGCACCGCAAGCAGGATCCGGCGCTGCTCGAGAAGGCCGAGGGCAACCAGTTCACGGCGCGCGTGTTCCCGATCCCGGCGAAGGGCGACAAGCACCTCGTGCTGAGCTTCAGCCAGGATCTGCCCGGCGAGCGCTACACGCTGCCGCTGCGTGGCTTGCCGAAGATCGAGCGCGTCGACGTGCGGCTGTCGCTGCTCGGCGCCGACGGTCGCAAGATCGAGCAGGTGCTGTCGGAGCGCAACTGGATCCCGAACCGTGACTTCGTGTCGACCGCGCCGATCAGCGCGGAGGCGATCACGTCGGGAGGCATGATCGCGGCACAGCTCGCGGTGCTCGATTCGTCGGGTGCGATGCCGGCCGCGGATGTTCCGACGGCGATCACGCTGCTCGTCGATACGAGCGCGTCGCGCACGCTGGGCTTCGCGACGGCGACCAGCGCGCTCGATCGTCTGATCGCGGAGCTGCGACGCCGCCACGGCGGCGAGCTGCGGCTACAGGTGGTCGCGTTCGATCAGGAGACGCAGCCGATCTTCGCCGGTCGTGCGGCGGACTGGAGCACCACGCAGCAGCAGGCGCTGCTCGCTCGCGGTGCGGCCGGCGCGTCGGACCTCGGCCAGGCGATCGCGTGGCTCGGCACCCACGCACCGCACGCGCGGGTCGTCCTGTTCGGCGACTCCGTGGTGACCGCGGGCGCCAAGAGCGACGAGCTCGTCGCGGCGGTCAAGCAGCTGCGAGGGGTCGAGCGCGTCGATGTCGTGCTGTCGGGTGGAATTCGCGACGAGCAGCTCGCGAGTCAGCTCGTGCGCGCGGCGGGTCGACCGGGCGCGGTGCTCGACCTCGATAGCGGCGTCGACGGAGTTGCTGCGGCGCTCGCCGAGCGCATGCTGACCGACCTCGCGATCGACGTGCGCGGTGCGGCGTGGGTCTATCCGCGGACGATCGCGTCGGCACGCCCGGGCAGCCGCGTGATGGTCTACGCGCGCATGATGACGCCGCAGCAGACGCTCGACGTCACCATCAACAAGCATCACCGCGCGATCGGGCTCGTCGGGGGCACGCCCGCGCTCGTCGATCGGGCGGTCGCGGCGGCCGAGATCGGCGAGCTCGAGGCGCGGCTCGACGTCGCGGGTCCCGATGCGATCGTGGCACTGCGCTCGGAGATCGCGAGGCGCTCGGTCGCGGCACGCGTGATCTCGAGCCAGACCTCGCTGCTCGTGCTCGAGTCCGACTCCGACTACGCGCGGTTCGGCATCGATCGCACCGCGCTGGCAGACATCCTCGAGGTCGGACCGGATGGGCTCGTGCAGCGCAATCGCACGGCGCAGATCGCGATCGCGAAGCTGCCCGCCGGGAAGCCGATCGTGACGCCTCGGGCGCCGCTCAAGAAACAGCTCGAGCGAGCGACCGACTCGAAGGACTCGAACAAGTCCCAGGAGCTCGGTGGCGACGACGAGCAGGGGCTCGAGAAGGCAGACAAGAAGCGCGAAGCCAGTCGCGAGGAACTATCCGAGGAGCCCAAGGTGTCGATGGGCTCTTCGGCCGGACCGCAATCACCGCCACCACCGCCACCGCCGCCGTCGATCTCGGAACCGGAACCGGACGCGACGAGCCCACAGCCGTCGCGGCGCATCGCCACCGACGGCCACGGCATGGGCGACAGCTCCGACCAGGGCAGCGCGGAAGCATGGCCGCCGGCCAACGCGCCGGCCGCGCTCCAGGGCGAGCTCGCCGAGATCATGCGCGCGATCAAGAAGCGTGACACCAACACCGCGCTCACTCGTGCGCGTGCCTGGCGCGAGCGCGAGCCCGGCAACGTGCTCGCGCTGATCGGGCTCGGCGAGACGCTCGAGGCACGCAAGGAGCTCGCGGCCGCGGCCCGCGCGTATGGCTCGATCATCGATCTGTTCCCCGGCCGCGCCGACTTGCGCCGGTGGGCCGGCCAGCGGCTCGAGCGGATCGGCGCGGACTCGCGCGCGCTCGCGGTCGACACCTATCGCCGGGCCGTCGCGGATCGTCCCGACCACATGACGGGGCACCGGCTGCTCGCCTACGCGTTGCTCCGTGCCGGCAAGCACGCCGACGCGTTCACCGCGATCCTCGTGGGGCTCGAGCAGAAGTACCCCGACGGACGGTTCCGCGGCGGCGAGCGCGTGCTGCGTGACGATGCCGCCATGATCGCGGCGGCGTACGCAGCGGCCGTCCCCGCGAAGCGCGCCGAGATCGCCGCGGCGCTGAAGCAGCACGAGCTGACGATCGCCGGGGCCGCGTCGACGCGCTTCATCCTCTACTGGGAGACCGACGCGAATGACGTCGACTTCCACATCCAGGACGCGCGCGGCGGCCACGCCTTCTACTCGAACAAGGAGCTGGCCTCGGGCGGCGAGCTCTACGAGGACGTGACCACCGGCTATGGCCCCGAATGCTTCGCGATCCCGGGAACGCCGAAGGCTGGCCCGTACCGGATCTCGATCAACTACTACTCGCAGGGCCCGATGGGCTACGGCATGGGGCTACTGCAGATCGTGCGGCACGACGGCAAGGGCAAGCTCGCGTTCGAGGATCGGCCGTACATCATCATGGCCGATCACGCCTACGTCGACCTCGGCACGTATCAGTAACTACGACCAGCCGACCCAGTAGTAGACGAGCGCGTGGAAGTTGCGATCGCGATGCGCGGCCTCGATCTCCGATGAGATCGACCCGCGATCGTGCGCGTCGCCCTTCACGCCCGGCCATGGATCGATCATCACGAGGTCTTCGTCGCCCTTGGCCTCGAGGCGATCGATCGTGATTCCGACCGCGTGGGCGATCGTGTCCTCGGTGACCTCCTTGCCGGCAGAGCCCGGGATCGGGTGGAGCTTCTTGTAGTTGGTCGGCAGCATCGCGCCGCGATGGCCGCGGCCGGCGCGGACCCACTCGAGGATCGCCGGCGTCGGGGTGGTGACGCGGCGGCACTGCAGCCGGTAGCCGAGCTGGTGGAGCATCGAGACGTGGACGGAGAACCAGCGCTGGACCTTCTCGATCGAGCCGCCTTCGCGTGACGTGTTCAGCTCGTGGAAGACCTGCTCCTGGATCCCAGGCGCGTAGGCTCCCGCGCGGTACGCGATCCGGCGCAGGATGTAAGCGGTCGCGGCCCCGGGACACGCCGAGGGCGTGTGGAACACCGGGACGAGGAAGCGGACGTCTTCCGGTCGCTGCAGGACGACGTCATCGCGGCTCACAGTGCTCAGCTCCACGAGGTGTCGCCAGCGTACACGAGGCACGTTGGGGGCAGGTGCGATGTGACGGCGGATCGATCCGCGCGCGTAGAGGCTCCCCGATCCACGTGATTGGTACGCCTCCTGGGATCAGCGGCTTCCCGAGCTTGTTGATTGACACTATGTCAGGCTTCTTGTACTGACAGAGTGTCAACGTATGCCTCGTCGCCCCGACCTCGCCCGACGTGCCGACCTGGCTCGCGCGGCGTTCGACGTGCTGCGCGCGCGGGGCATGCAGATCTCGATGCGCGAGCTCGCCGAGGCGCTCGGCGTCAAGCGACCGACGCTGTACTTCTACTTTCCGGATCTCGGCGCGGTGTTCGAGACGGTCCTCGAGCAGACGTACCGCGCGCTCGCCGAGGAAGTGATCGCGCGGACGCGGACCGTCGATCATCCGCTCGATCGGTTGCGCGCGGTCGTGGATGCCACGCTCGCGTTTCACCGCGAGCGACCGCAGCTGATCGGCGGGCTGTTCCAGCTGTGGGCGGTCGGCGGCCGCGACTTCACCTCGATCCTCGAGCGCGAGCGCCGGATCGTGGTGGCGGCGCGCGACGCGCTGGTCGCGGATCTGCGGGCGGGGATCGCGCGTCGCCAGGTGCGGCCCTGTGATCCCGAGCGGATCGTCGAGCTCGTGCTCGCCGTGGTCGACGGCGTGCTCGTGCATCACGTGCTCGGAATCGCGCGCGCCGATGCCGTGATCGAGGAGCTCGCGGAGCGCGTGCTCGAACCGCTCCGGCCACCGAAGCGCAAAAGAAAGCAGCCAGCAAGATGACGAAGCCACTGTTCCTCGCACGACTCCGCGGGACGCAAGCGCAGATGGGTGCGCAGCACGGACGGCTCGCCGCCGCCGAGGCCGTACGCCTGTTCGGCTTCTATCGAACGATGCCGGAGCGCACGCTCGCCGGTGGCCTCGGCCCGACGAGCCGCTTCGTCGTCCGGCAGATCGCCCAGGCGTGGCAGTCGCGGCTCGCGCGCGATCGGCCGCCCGAGCTCGCG
>Ga0299915_10000599_pt1 | contig 27219 bp, 26 predicted proteins | sample RVTome_13_FD_200263 | JGI IMG/M metagenome (GOLD analysis project Ga0299915, IMG submission 200263) | Soil microbial communities from uranium-contaminated site in the Upper Colorado River Basin, Wyoming, United States - RVT92D227 (version 2) ... | reverse complement strand
ACGACCGAGCGTGCACCGGAAGCGCAGCCCGAGGAGCCGGAGGAGCGGCCGCGTTCGTTCCGCGAGCTCCTGCGGTCCGCGGAGATCGACGCACGGCTCGCCGGGATGCTGTTCGCGCTGGCCGTGATCTGGGTCGGCTTCCACTTCCTGTCGGGCGGCACGTTCCTCACCCCGAGGAACCTGTGGAACCTGTCGGTCCAGACCTCGGTGGTGGCCATCATGGCGACCGGGATGGTGCTGATCATCGTCTCGCGGAACATCGACCTGTCGGTGGGAGCGATGATGGCGGCGGTCGGCATGGTGATGGGCCTGCTCCAGACCGACTGGCTCCCTCGCCTCATCGGATTCGACCATCCGGCGACATGGATCATCGCGCTGGGGGCCGGCCTGGCTCTCGGAGCGTTGATCGGGGGGTTCCAGGGGGTCATCGTCGCCTACGTCGGCGTGCCGTCCTTCATCGTCACGCTGGGCGGGTATCTCGTGTGGCGAGGCGTCGCATGGGCCCTGGCCAGCGGGCAGACGATCGCGCCGATGGACTCCAACTTCCGACTGCTCGGCGGCGGAGCCGAGGGCACGACCGGCGGGATGTGGAGCTGGATCATCGGGGTGCTCGCGTGTTTCGGCATCGTGCTCCTCCAGATCCAGAAGCGGCGGCAGCGCGCCAGGTACGGCTTCCGCCTGCGGCCGCTCTGGGCGGAGGTCACGCTCGCCGTCGTCGCCTGCGGCGCCGTCCTCGGAGCGATCGCGGTCCTGAATCGCTACTACCTGCCGCCGTTGCTTGCCGAGCAGCGGGGCGCGCCTCCGGGCGCCCAGATCTCGCTCGGCCTCGCGTATCCGGTGCTGATCACGATCGTCGTGACGGTGGTGATGACGTTCCTCGCGACCCGCCGGCGCTTCGGACGCTACGTGTACGCGATCGGCGGCAACCCGGAGGCCGCGGAACTGGCCGGCATCAAGACGAAGCGCACGACCGTCAAGACCTTCGCGCTGATGGGGACCCTGGTGGGCCTCGCCGGCGCGGTCCAGATCGCGCGACTCAACGCCGCGGTGAGCAGCCTCGGCACCGGGATGGAGCTCTCCGTGATCGCGGCCGCGGTGATCGGCGGCACGTCCTTCAGTGGCGGTATCGGGACCATCCCCGGAGCCGTGCTCGGCGCGCTCGTCATGCAGTCGCTCCAATCGGGCATGGTCCTCATGGGGATCGAGGCGCCGCTCCAGGACATCGTGGTGGGTGCGGTCCTCGTCGCCGCGGTCGCCTTGGACACCATCATCCGACGGAGGGCGGCGTAGCGAGGATGGCCATCACGGAGACGGCGCGACGGACCCCCCTCGTGGAGCTGCGGGACATGCGGGTGGCCTTCGGCGGCGTGCATGCAGTCGACGGCGTGACCGTCGACCTGTATCCGGGCGAAATCGTGGGTCTCGTCGGTGGCAACGGCGCGGGCAAGACCACGCTGATCAGAACGCTGTCGGGGGCTCACGTGGCGGACTCCGGCGAGATCCTCATCGACGGCCAGCCGGTGACGATCAGCACCCCGAGGGACGCGAAGGAGCTCGGGGTCGAGACGATCTACCAGACCCTCGCGCTCGCGGACAACATCGACGCGCCCGGCAACATGTTCCTCGGCCGGGAGGTGACGACCAGCCTCCGGAACCTCGACAGCGGCGCGATGGAGGACGCGACACGGAAGCTGATGAGCCGGCTGAACCCGAAGTTCGAGGCGTTCGCAGCGCCGGTGAACTCCCTGTCCGGCGGCCAGCGTCAGTCGGTGGCCATCGCCCGGGCGGTCCACTTCAACGCCCGCATCTTGATCATGGACGAGCCGACCGCTGCCCTCGGCCCCGCAGAGACGAAGCAAGTTCGCGACCTGATCCGGCAGCTCCGCGAGGAGGGCCTCGGCATCTTCCTGATCAGCCACGACATCCACGACGTGTTCGACCTCGCCGACCGGATCAGCGTGATGCTCCAGGGAAAGCTCGTCGGCACCGTCAACAAGGACGACGTGACCGTCGACGAGGTCCTCGCCATGATCATCATGGGGAAGAAGCCCGGCGAGGTGACGCAGAAGGACCTGGCCGAGCTCCACTGACGGCGGGCAGCGGAACGTGCGCGGCTCGCCCGAGGCTGCCTCACTCAACCCTCGGCGGTTCGGGCCTCGATGATCCGGACCAGCTCCCGGTCCCCTCGAACAGCGGTTCGGGCTCGTGCTGGGCCAGGATCTGCCTGACCTCCTCGCGGGCGCGCTCGCGCGGGTCCGGCCGCCCTGCGGCCCCTGGGCCTCCAAGGTCTCGTGGCCGAAGGTCGACGGCCTCCACAGCTCGGCCAGGTGGCGTTGCGTGTGCGGGTCAGCGGCGAGGTTGCCAGTCGCCACGAGCTCGGCGACCGCCTCGAACGCCATGCTGCGCCGCGGCCTTCACGGTCTGAACGCTTCCGCCGCCCCCTTGAGTCGTTCGAACACTTCCGGGGTCAGTTCGAGGTCGAACACCTGTGCGATCACCTGCGTCCAGCCGTGGAGGAAGTACGCCCAGCCATCCTCGAGCTTCAGCGATCGGCTGACACGTTGCGCTTCTGCCTGATGCCAGAACTCGAGGCTGCCCCGGTAGTTGAGTTCCCAGACGATCCCGGCCTGCGGGAAGGCGGCGGTATCGCCGAGCGGTGATCCAGGCCGATCCTTGCCCATGCCGGTGGCGTTGATGATCACGGAACCAGGCTCGAGTCCTTTCATGAGGCGGTCGTTCTCGAACGCGGAGTCGTGCCGACGGTACTCGAAATCGATCCCGTGATCCGCTTCCAGCCGGGCATGGATGCCCTGGATCAGCTCGAGGCGTGCCGGGTCACGATCCACCAGCACGAAGCGTCTGGGGCGATCGTTCGCGTCTGACAGGTGAGCAACCGCGATGCTGATGGCGATGGCTGCACCGCCTGCTCCTAGGCACAACACGCTCGAGCCCGTGTGGGCGAAATGGTCTTTAGGCACGAAACCTTGCCAGGTGAGGCGCGACGAGATCGGGTCCTTGGCGTGCCCTTCGAGCCGCTGGACTGCACCGACACCGCGCTTGGAGATGCTCGAGAGCTCCCGACAGAGCAGCGCATACGGGTCGAGGTAGTCGAACAGGTCCCGAGCCGCGGCCAGCAGGTCGATCTTGTGCGTGGTCACCACTGCTCCTCGAGTGTCCGGCTCGCGCCTGATGCGCTCAACGATGTCCCGGTAGGCGGCCCGAGGTGCGTGCAACGGCAGATCATGCCCAGTCAATTCAGCCTCGACCCCGAGAGCTTCCACCCATCTCGGGAAGAGTGTCATCATGCTCGAGGCGGCGGTGGTCACGCCGATGAAGTGCATGCGTTCCATCAGGTGTTGTCCCCGAACGCTGCAAGCTGGTCGAACAGCGGCTCGAGCGCCCGGGACGATGGCTCCCAGGCGCGCTGAAGCCTCTGGCACACGGCATCGTCTTCGGGCCTGGGTTCGATCACCTCGGCGACCGCGTTCATCTGCTCGGCCATCTCGAACCCCTCGTACGGCCCGCCCCGATCCGCCCGTCGATGCCCGCGCATCCGGCTTCTTCCATGGGTAGGTCCTTCCGGCGTGCTTCGACACGGAATGCACCATGCTCGGAGTGCCCCCGGCAGGAGTCGAACCTGCGACACACGGTCTAGGAAACCATCTTCGTGCCGTTTGTGCCGTGATTCCGAAAGGTCCTTCCGGTGGCACAACGAGATTCAAATCCTCTAGCGCCCACTCTTGATCGACCTGCAGGCGGGTCGTGTCAGTGCCTTACTTGTCGGGCTGGATTCTGCCGTTGGCCAACGTCCAGTCAAGCGCCGCGGGGGAGGGAGCGCGAGGGCGTGGTTCCCTACTGCTTACTCAACCGAGGCCGCCGCGGGCCGGGGGGTCAAGCCTCAATGCCAACAGGGGTAGCCACAAGAGGAAGATTCGGGCCTCGGTGCTCGCCGGAAACGACCACTCTCGACGCCTTGCATGGGACTGCCGCATCGTGTGACCCTCGTGCCCTCCGGCAAGATGGCGAACGAGAAGAGAGTGGAATGACGAGTCTCGCGTGGATGTGCGCGCTCGACGCTAGTCAGCCCGAACACCTCCTTCACGAGGCGGCCCTCGCAGATGAACTCGGTTTCGACGGCATCCTCGCACCTGATCCCTTCCATCCGTTTACGGATGATGGCGGCGCTGGCTTCGTGTGGAGCTGGCTGGGCGCGGCCTGCGAGCGGACGTCGCGTGCCTGGTTGATGAGCGCAGTCACGTCTCCGAGCACGCGGTATCACCCCGCGGTCATCGCGCAGGCGGCCGCCACAGTCGCCCGCCTCAGCGACGGCCGCTTTCGTCTGGGGCTCGGGCTCGGGGACCCAATCCATTACCTCCCGTTGAGCATCGGCCGACAACCATACGCTCACCAGATGGGCACGTTCATCGAGGCAGTAGAACTCATTCGGCGGCTGCTGGAAGGCAACGAGGTGACCGGGGGCGATCTGTTCCGCGTTGATCATGCACGCCTATACAGCCCCCCGCCGTCCAAGTTGCCGATATACATCGCGGCAAGCGGTCCGAAATCGGCATCGGTTGCCGGAAAGATCGGGGACGGCTTGATACTCAGCGTACGAGACCCCGAGACTTCGTTCGCGCGGGTCGTTCAGCCGTTCCGATCGGCCGCAGAGGCGAGCGGTCGCGTCAATATCCCAGTAATGGCCACGCGATGGTGCATCCTCGCGGAATCAGCCGCCGAAGCCGTCGCGGCTCTGGGTCCGCTACGCGGCTTGCGCGTGCCTGGGCGCGGTCAGTCCCCGGACCCTTCCGTCTACCGCCGGACGGCTGACGGAATCTCCGTCGAACACCTCCTGTCGAACTGGCTTGTCGCACGAAACGCAGACGACCTTGTCGATGCCTACAGGCCGCTCATCGACATCCTCGGAGCCGATACTGTCGGCATCTGTATTGCTTCACTCGATGCAATGGACACGTTGCGGCTCGTTGCATCGGAGGTCGCTCCGCGGCTCCAGTAGGCCCCTCGGCCGCGGAATCACCGGGCGCCGTCCGGCGTCACCGGCGAATGTCGATCATTGACGGAAGCGACATCGCTCCTGGCCAGATGGAGCATGGGTTCTTTGGAGTCCTGTCAGGAGTCAGCCAAGGGCCGAGGCGATGTCATCGGCCCGAGCGTCGATCGCGTCCCAATCCCGGAAGTCGCCCTCCGGTACCTTGGCGGCCTTCACCGCCATCCGCTCCCCGAAGCCGAGCTTGCTTCGGTCGAGGGCACCGTAGAACACGCGATGGTCGCTCGGGTGCAGCAGCTCGGTCAGTTCCGCGAGGTGCTGCTGGCTCATCGCCACCTCGTCCTTCACCTCCGTGCCGAGCTTGCCTGAAGGGTTCAAGAACCACGGTCGGGTTCACGCGGCCCACCGGTACTCGTGAATGAGACCGCCGAAGACGTCCCTTCGGTCCACTCGCGTCCGCTCAGTCCTCCCAGTTGGTGGTAGGCGAATGCCAGCAGGCGTAGCGAGGTCAAGTCCCCGATGCGGCCTTTCCTGCGTGGTAGTGGCTTAGGTAGACATCCAGCACTCGATCGAGATGCCGACGTCCATAGACGAGGATGTGGTCCAGGCATTCCCAGCGGACGGTCCTCACGAACCGCTCGGCGAAGGCGTTGGCCTTAGGTGCCCGGATCGGGGTGCGGATAATCCGGACTGCATCCGTCCGGAATACCTCGTCGAACGGACCTGAGAACTTCGCGTCGCGGTCGTGCAAGAGGAACCTGATCCCAGGCCTGCGATCGGAGGAACTCGGTCCACGTAGGCCCTGCCCGGCGTGGAGCCGGACCCAGGCCGCGGCGGCGGAGCAGGATCGTCCGGATCGTCGTTGTCGAGACCCGGATGCCCAGCTTCAGCAGCTCTCCGCGGATGCGCTGGTAGCCCCACCGGGGGTTCTCCCTGCCCAACCGGACGACGAGGGCGCTGACCTCGGGGTCGATCGGCGGTCGGCCGGGGCGCCCCCTCCTGTTGTATGTCCACCTCCTCCGAATGAGCTCTCGGTGCCAGCGGAGCAGGGTCTCGGGCCTGATGACGAACGAAGACCACTGGTCTCTAGGCATCGCCTTGCTCGCCGCCGCCAGCAGGAGCCGGTCGAGACGGCGCAGACGGGGGCGTTTCACCTGCCGCTGTAGCACCCTCACCTGGTGTCGAAGCACCAAGAGCTCGATGTCCCTCTGCTCACCTGAGCGCGGTCTCGCTCCGAGGGCGCGCCCAACGAGGAAGTAGACGAGCGAGAACAGCATGGATCTCCTTCCCATAGGGGAGAGCGCATGCTACCGGACGCTCCGCCACCCGCGAATCGGGGATTCTGAACCCTTCACGAGGACGGCCGTCGGGACGGTCGGGGCACCGTTCACGCGGCCAATCGCGGGCTTCTGTACCCTTCACAATGGAGCTACACCGACCTTCGCCTAGCGTGACGACCGTGCATCAACGACGGGGGAGGTCCGCGACGAGCATCACGACGATGGAGCTGCCAACGCCCTCAGCGGAGGCCGCGAGCCCGTCCGCGAGGGTGGAAGGGCCGCGAGAGAGGCCTCGATGCGTACACGCGCGAGGCATGCTCACGAGATCAGCTACCGTCGGCATCGCCCTCTTGTCCATCGTCGCGATGACCGCGTGCGCGGATGACGACACGTCGGCGCCGACGAGGGCCACCCCGAGCTCGGCACCAACCACGTCCGCAACGATCAGGGACGAGGAGGCGATCGCCGCCACCCGCGAGGCATTCGTCGACCTGGCCAGCGACGAGCCCGGCTGCACGGTCGCGGTCGGGCGCGACGGGCAGGTCGTGTTCGCCGAGGCGTACGGAGTCGCGCGACTCGACCCCCTCACGCCGATGACGACGGGAACCGTCGTCGACATCGGATCGACCTCGAAGCAGTTCACGGCCACGGCGATCCTGCTGCTCGAGCAGCGGGGGGAACTCGACCTCGACGCGGCGCTGTCCATCTACCTGCCGGACGTGCCGGCGTGGGCCGGGCGCGTGACCATCCGGCAGATGCTGCATCACACGAGCGGGATCCCGGACTATGTGGCGCTGCTGCTGGACGAAGGATTCGCGATCGAGGACACGACGACGGACGCGGACGCGCTCGCGGCGCTGGGGTCGGTCGCCCAGCTCGCGTTCGAACCCGGTTCCCGGTTCGAGTACTCGAACTCGAACTACTTCTTGCTTGGCCAGGTCGTGCTCGCCGTGACCGGAGACGACCTCGCGGCGTTCCTCGCCTCCGAGGTGTTCGGCCCGCTCGGCCTCGATGCCGTGATGGACCCGACCGGGTCGATCCCCCACAAGGCCGTGTCTTACGCTCGGGTGGACGGCAACTGGGAGGTCGCCGACAGCGGCTGGGAGCAGCTCGGCGACGGCGCCGTGCAGACCACCCCATCCGAGCTCGTCAAGTGGGCGAGCCAGTACTGGGATCCGACCCTTGGAGGAGCGAAGCTGCTCGCGGCTCGATTCGAGGACGCCGTCGCCGCTCCGGACCTCGGCGGCGGTCGGTACGGGGCCGGCATCATCGAGATCGACGTTCCCGGGCTCGGACGCATCGTCACCCACGGTGGCGGCTGGGGCGGGTTCGTCACCGCGTTCACGATCCTGCCCGACGCGCACCTCGCGTTCGCCGGGACGTGCACGTCACCCGACCTGCCGTCCGTCCAGCAGGACCCGAGCCTCGAGATCCTGTCCGCGTGGGCACCCGACTGAGGCAGAGCAAGCGTTCGTGCGAACGCGCAGCGTCGTCAGCCACGTTCGGCGAGGAGTCCTGTGAGCAGACTGTCGCTCACGAGGCGCCACAGGCTCTCGGCGTCGTCGCCGCGGGCCGGCACGCCGAACTGGTTGGCGATGAGGAGCATGGCGAGCGCGGTGCCAGATTCCATGTGGCGTGACTTCGGCGACTGGGGCGGGATCCGCGTGAATGCCCTTGTCTCCTGGGGGTTCCTCCGGCACTTGTCGTGGACGATCGGCTTTGACCTGAGGGGTTGCAGAAACTCCGATTCGGCTCGTGACCTGCATCTTCTGCGTCACGTGCGATGTGATGTCCTGTCGCGAGGCGATCGCGGGGTGGAGAAGCCGCGCGGCGGGAGCCCTATCCGAATAGATGAACCCTTCTGGACCTCCCAGAGACTCCTGCACGTGCTGTTTGGTCGGCCGCACTATCCTGTGCCAGCTGCAGGTCCGCATGGTGGATCGGGGCGGTGGTCCGTGCCTCACACGGTGATGACGACCTTCCCTCGAGCGTGCCCCTCTTCGAGATGCCTCATCGCCTCGGGGGCCTCGCTCAGCGAGTAGGTCCGGTCGATGACGGGCGTGACGTCGCCGGCTTCGATGAGGTCCTTCACGACGTGCAGGTCCTGCTTGCTCCATTTCGTTAGGAACGGGAGCAGCCGCTGGCTCACGAACAGTGACAACACGCGCGCCTTGTTCGCGCGACCCAGGCCGTTGATCCAACGACCGGCCGATCCTCCGATGACTACCAGAGTCCCCTTGGGGGTCAGCGCGCGTCTGCAGTCGGACAACGAACGATCCCCGGTGTCGAGGATGAGATCGTGCCGCTGCCCACCCTTGGCGAAGTCCTCTTGGGTGTAGTCGATGACCTGATCGGCACCGATCGATCGGACCATGTCTACGTTCCTCGTGCTGCATACACCCGTCACCTCAGCGCCGAAGGACTTCGCGATCTGCACGGCGAACGTGCCCACGCCTCCCGACGCACCGTTGATCAGGACCTTCTGCCCCGGCTGCACGTTGCCCGTGTCGCGCAGAGCCTGGAGGGCCGTCAACGCGGCCAACGGCACGGCCGCCGCCTGCTCGAACGTCAGGTTGGCCGGTTTTGGCTCCAGCAAGTCATCCGAGACACACGCGTACTCGGCGCAGCCATCCGTAGCGATCTCAGCTCGAGGATCTGGTCGGTGGCCTGCCCGCGTCCGCCCGAATACCACATCACCTGGGCGGAACTGCGTCACGTTCTTGCCCACCGCTTCAACCTGCCCCGCCATATCGCTCCCCAGGACGGTGGCTTTCCTTGGCTTGCGCAGCCCGTTGACCATGCGCACCATGTACGGCAGGCCGCGCATGAAGTGCCAGTCACCGGGTTTGAGGGAGGCTGCGCGGACCCGTACCAGCACTTGATCGTCTCTGACCACCGGCTTGTTGATCTCCTTGAGTTCCAGGACATCAGGCGAGCCGTAGGTGTCGTAGACGATCGCCTTCATCGCTTCCTCCTGATCCGTCGCCGGATTTGGCGGGGTCGAGCCCTTCCGCCTCGCTCGCCGCGGGAGCGTCCGCGTCAGATGCGAACGAACAGGTTGAGTCTGAACCGACCGACCCTTCCGGTCTAGGTCCCGCAGCATCCCGACGAGCACCGCCCGCAGCAAAGACCCCCGGAAGCGGAGCCCATCGGAACTCCCCGCCTCCCCCTGCGGAAGCCTCAGCCGTTCACATGCCAACGCTTGTAGGTTGTCGGTGAAGCCGCTGTCCTTGGGGGGGCCATGGGTGATCGAGCGGGGGCGAAGCCGACCGGTGCTTCGGACCCGCTGTCCGCGCGAGGCTCCTCGGAGGCCAGCATCGACCTGTACTGGCTTCCGCTCGGTGCGGGCGGTCACTTCGTTCGGCTGAACGGGCGCATCTTCGAGGCCATCCAGGCATACCGTCAGCGGCGACGACCACTCGACCTCTACCACTCCGCGCTCGAGGTGCGTGTGCCGGAGGGGCGCTTCGTCATCGAGACCGCCTGGCCGATACCCGATGCCAAGCCTGCATCGCGCGGCGTGGTCGTGGAGGGCCCCGTCGGCAGCCGTCGGATCACGCGATTCCGCGTGTTCCGATACGAGGTGCGCCGATGGCGGGACGGGGTCATCCCCGACGTCCTCGAAGCGGTGGCAAGCCCGCAGCGCCTGAGCGACGACGAACACCGGGCTCGTCGCGTCCTCGACCTCGTCAGCTCCGTGCCTGCGCTGGTTTGGGGCCGAGATGAGCTCGGGATGGGCGAGATGTGGAACTCGAACTCGGTGGTCTCGTGGCTCCTCGCTCGGAGCGGTCTCCCGACGGAAGCGATCCGGCCGCCGGTCGGGGGGCGCGCCCCCGGCTGGGATGCCGGGATCGTAACGGCCCGACGCCGCCAGTAGAGCGGCGAGTGGCTGCCTCGTCCACCAGTTGACGGGACGGAACCGGACACAGATGCTTGCTGATGGTGGAAGGCGAAAGAACTGTCGCATAGCCGCACCACTCGGGCGGCGGCTGGACGGGGGTTAGCGCGGCCGTTTCTGGTCGGGCTGCTCGCCGCAGTGACGACCGTCATGGGCGCGTGCGACTCTTCGAAGCCGGCGGTGCCACCGACCTCGGCAGCGGCCACTACTTCGCCGGAACCCTCGGAGGCCGTCGCCCTGCCCGACACCCCCGCTGGCGCCCAGGCCCGCTGGCTTCTCGCGGCGTGCGCCCGCCTCCCGATCCCCAACGTGGAAGTTCACGCCCACTTCGACACGGCCTTCCTCGCCCAGGTCAGCCCAGCCATGCTCAACCAGGCGCTGCGCGGCTCCGCCCGCGTCAGGCTGGTTTCGATCGAAGTCAATGAACCGCGCACGCTCGTGTTCACCATCTCCACCTCCCGCACCCACCAACAGCTACGGGTCACGCTCAGCGTCGACAGCCAAGGGCTGATCAGCGGGTTGAGCATCGCCCCGGCCGTACCCCCGTCCCCCGAGACTTGGGACGCGGTCGATGCCGACCTTCGATCGGTGGCGCCCGAGGTTCGCATGCTCGTCGCGGATGTCACCAGCGGTTCCTGCCGACCAGTTCACAGCATCGATCCCGCCACTGCGGCGCCGCTCGGCTCGACTTTCAAGCTCTACGTACTCAAAGCATTGGGCGATGCCATCGCTTCGGGGAAGATCAGCTGGAGCCAGCCTCTGACCGTCACAGCAAGGATCAAGAGCCTACCCTCAGGCGAGCTCCAGGCCGAGCCGGACGGCACGAAGGTTTCGGTGCGCGATGTGGCCGCCGGCATGATCTCCATCAGCGATAACACGGCTGCCGACATGCTGATCAACCTCCTGGGCCGGCCGGCGGTCGAGGCTGCGCTCACCGCCGCCGGGATGGCCGACCCGGCTCGAGACCGGCCGTTCCTGACCACGCGCGAGGTGTTCATCCTCAAGCTCGACCAGTGGCCGAGACTGGCAGAGCGTTACGTGGCCGCGAACGAAGCCGGGCGGCGGGCGCTGCTCGCCAACACCGTTGACACCGCGCCCCTTCCCACCGCAGCGGCTGCGAGAGACTGGACGACACCGCGCGACATCGACAGCATCGAGTGGTTCGCCTCCGCCGACGATATCTGCCGCGTCTATACGTCCCTCGCCGCCCTCGCCCGCCGGCCAGGCTTGTCTCCCATCGCCGACGTGCTCGCGATCAACAGTGGCGCGCTCCCACTCGATCCCGCGCAGTGGAAGACGATCTGGTTCAAAGGCGGATCCGAGCCGGGAGTCCTGACTCTGGCCTACCTGGCCACCACCCGCACCGGGCACAGCTACGTCGTAGCGGTCCTGGCCGAGAACCCGTCAGCGCCCATCGACGAAACCTCAGCGATCCCGGTCCTCCTTTCGGCGATCAAGGGGGCATTCACATTGGCCGCGAACGGCTGACGATCGCTTCTCGCTGAAAGCCAGAAGGGGTCGTAAACCTCGGTTAGCGCGGGACCTGCTGTTTCCGTAGGATGCCGCGGTGCTCTTGTCGATCGTTACCAAATCCTGCGCAGCTGGCTCGGGCTCGTCCCTTCACCCGAAGACGCGTGCGACCGCGAGGTCGAGATCCTCGTTCTTCGTCATCAGCTAAGGGTGTTCAGGAGGAAGTGCGGGCGTCCGAAGCTCCGGCGACTCGACAGGGCCTTCCTTTCCGCGGCAGCCCGGAAGCTCCCGCGCGAGCGCTGGGGAGGCGGCGCCGCCAGACGGCGCGAACGCATGATCGAGCCGAACGCGAGGAATGGACTCGACAACCTGGCTCATGCGCCGCTCGACACGGCCATCCGGGCGCTCGCGGCCGGTGCCTTGGCAGTCTCGATCGGCTTCGTTCGTGACGTGGCACCGAAGCCGACTCGCACTTTCTGGCTCGGGCCGTCGTGCTACCGGAGTTCATCCGCCTCAACACGCGCGCCAGAATTCGGGAGCAAGGCCGTTGACCCCGGGCACGTCTAACATCACCCGGAGAGCTGCAGCCCCGAGATGTACGGATCGAGGATGACTTGAAGAACGCGGGCCGACGCTTTCGTCTGGATGAGTTCGTCGGGCATACGACCCGCGCCATACGTGGTCTCGATCGCGGTATCGCTGCCGTTGACTCTGGCGATGAACTTGGCTACGACGAAATCCTCCGTACCCTTCGACTTCTCGCCGTGAGGTCCCAGGGCTGTTTCCTCCTTCCGCGTCTCAGCGAAGCAGCGGGGATTCCGCTCTCCTCGGTGCTGGCGACCCTGCCACCGCATAGTCACACGCGAGCGACCAGGGAAATGGTCTTCGGACTTGGCGCGATTCCAATCGAAGATGTCCCTCGCGCGGCTCTGAGGAGCCTGCCCGAACGCGTGTCTCTCGTGCAGTTGATGACGAGCAACGCCCTGTTGGTGAGGGGATCATGGGCAGACCCGACGTCACTGGCAGCGGGCGACTACAGTTGGGACCGCCTCGTCAGAGACGTCGCGAACAAGGCGGGCACGACGCACCTCGACGATGAGATTCCGGCCTGGTTGGAGGAGCTCTTTCGGTTCCGTTTCTCTGAAGGGGTTAGTCCGGTCGGGTTGGCAATTCGAGCCCTTGCGGTCGCGGTCAGGAGGATCGGACTGGACCTCCTGCGTCAGTCTGGAAGAGACCTGGAGCTTCCACCTCGGAGCGTGCGATACGGAGTGGACGAGCTGTGGCTGGGAGCGCTCCAGATCTATGGGCGCATCGGCGGGCAGGTACAGGTCTTCATCATGGCCGGGTCAAGCACCGGCAAGAGAATCGCCCCCGCATGGAAGCGGGAAGCGGCGGCCTGGTTCGCCTAGCAGGTGAGTCGGATGACGGCCGAGCGGAACCAACGACTGCGCGGGGCGATGCCGGAGTACGACGCGAACAAGCAGAAGGACCGATGATTCCCTACGGGCGAACGCGGAAGGGTGACCCTGACGCGGACCTCGTTCTCCCGTTGACGCTTGCCTGAGCCGTAGGAACGACCTGGTCAGAGTGCCCCCAGGGTGAATCGAACACCCGACACGCGGTCTAGGAAACAACCTCTCGCATGATGCGCCCATGCGCCGCTTCGTCGCGTCCTTTCCTTGGCGCTCCAGCGGCGCGGGTTGCCTGTTCCAGAGTTGCCACGGGATCCGGCGGGATTCCCTTCGAGCACCTGGTTCGTGACGATGCCTGTCCGTCCTGCGGAGCAACCGTTTGCCAACGTGTTGGTGGCTCGGTCTCGATCGCGTCGTGGTGATCGAAGAAAGGCGCGGCGCCCGAGGCTACTCACCGACGCCCGTGAGCCGGAGGCGGCGGATCTGGCGCACGGCGAGCAGGACGAACACGACGGTGAGCAGGGCGAGGCGCCCGACGGCGGCGCCCCCGGTGGGCATGCCCGCGCGCTCGAGCCCGTCGGCGTCCGGACCGAGCCCGGCGTAGACCATCGTGGCCAGCCACTGCGGCGACAGCTGCGCGATGCCGGTCAGCACGGCGCCGAGGAGACGCTCGCCGAGCAGGACGATCGCGAGCGACCACCACGCCGCCCGCCGGAAGGCGGCGCCGATGAGCACGAACAGCGCCAGATAGGCGGCGGTCCCGGCGACGGCCGCGAGCGCGATCGGGGCGACGGCGTCGGGCACGCCGGCGATGACCGCCGACAGAGCCAGGGCCGGGGCCAGGGCGCCGGCAGCCACGAGCCAGCCGGCCGACCACCGGGCCAGGACGATGGTGGAGAAGCGCACGGGGGACAGCCATGTGAGGCCGAACGTCCCGGCCCGCACCTCCGCGCCCAGCACGGCGTCACCGACCACCAGGCAGGCCAGGGGCAGGATCAGCCCGAAGAGCGCACCGCTGATCGTGTTGAACCGGCCGGCGGCCGTCGGCTCGTCGACGGTGCGGGCGAGGAGCCCGAAGAGCAGGGCGCCCGTGCACGGCAGGGCCAGCAGAGCGGCCCGCTTGGGCGGCACGCAGACCCGCAGCGCGTAGACGAAGGCGGCGACGAAGGGCCTGGGGAGGGCGCGATCGGCGGCGGGGGCCGTCACCGGACCAGCTCCCGGAAGGCAGACTCCAGCGAGTCGTCGAGCGGGCGCACCTCGAGGAGGCGGACGCCGGCCCGCCGGGCGAGTCCCGGCAGCGCGTGGGCGAGATCGAGGGCGCGCAGCGACGACACGACCACGTCGCCGCCGTCGATGCCGACGCCGCTCACCGCCTCGACGCCCACGAGGGCGGCGGCCAGGCGGCGGGGATCCGACGAGCGCAGGAGGACCCGCCGGGGGCGGTCGGCGATCGCACTCCGGATGGCGTGGTGATCGCCGGCCGCGGCGAGCCGGCCACTCACGAGCACGATCTGGCGGCGGGCCAGGCGCTCGACCTCGTGCAGCACGTGGGAGCTGACGATCACCGTGCGACCCTCGTTGCCCAGGCGGTGGAAGAGCTCGATGAGCGTCACGCGCTGGACGGGGTCGGCGCCGTTGAGCGGCTCGTCGAGCACGAGGACGGTGGGGTCGCTCACGAGGGCGGTGGCCACCTTCGTGCGCTGGAGCATCCCCTTGCTGAAGCCACCGACCTTGCGCTCGGCCACGTCGAGGAGGTCGACGGCCGCCAGGGCTCGCTCGGGCGCGGCGCGGTCGCGCACCCCGTGGAGGGCGGCGGCGTAGCGCACCAGCTGGCGGGCCGAGACCACGCCCGGGCTGGCGTCCTCCTCCGGGACGAGGGCCAGGGCGCTCTGGGCCTCGCGCTGCGTGCGTGGGTCGAGCCCACCCACGCGGACGGTGCCGACGTTGAGGGGCAGCATCCCGCAGATCGCCCGCATGAGCGTGGTCTTGCCCGCGCCGTTCGGGCCGATCAGGCCCGTCACCCCGGGGCCGAAGGAGCAGGACACCTCGTTGAGCGCGACCTTCGGGCCGAACGACACCGATGCGCTGCTGACGACGACCGTCGCCTCCTCGGCGAAGGCCGGGTCGTCCGGGGGCAAGGGCAGTTCGGGCGTCGCGCTCACGGGACCTGCCGGTACCGGTAGACGAGGTAGCCGAGGGAGCCGGCGACGACCGCGACGTAGACCAGGACGACGCCGATCCCAGCCCCTTCGGCCCCGCCGACGAGCGACGTGGGATCGACGTGGCCGAGGAACACGAGGTCGCTCACCCGCAGCGGGAGGTCGATCGCGCTGAGGAGCCCCCACAGGCTGCCGTTCTCGAAGATCCGTTCGGTGTCGGCGCCGCCGGCGGAGACGAGGATCGACGCCACCGCCCCCGACACGAGGACGGTGGCGAGCAGGGCAACGCCGCCGACGACTCGCCGCGCGGTCGTGGCCGAGATGGCCAGCGCGAGCGACGCCCAGTACAGGGAGAACAGCGCGACGGCCGCCGGCACCTGCCACAAGACGTCGGCGTTCTGGGTGAGGAAGTCGAGCGGGCCCTCCCGCACCACGAGCATCTGGCCGACGAACAGCACGACCTGGGGCAGGAAGCCGAAGCCGAAGACGATGGCGGTGAGGGCCAGCACCTTGGCCAGCACGTAGTCGTTGCCCGTGAGCGGACGGGCGAAGATCAGCGGCAGGACACGGTTGCGCCGGTCGGGACACATCATGTCCGGCGCCGTGATCGCCACGAAGAGCAGCAGCGTGGTGGACACACCCACGTACTCGCGGAAGGTGATCAGGTCGAAGTCTGCGGCCGGGGTATTGCGGGTGACGTACTTCACGCCGACGTTCACCACGGCCGGGATCGTGGCGATCGCGAGCAGCGACCACGGCAGGACCTTCTGGCGCCATGACCGGCGCAGGCCCAGGGCACGGCGGATCGAGACGCGCACGAGGGCGCCACGGGCGGCGCCTCGACCCCCCAGCTCGCCCTCGTAGGGACGGTAGCCGCGGTCGTAGACGGCACCGGCGCGAGGAACCAGCGGCGCGGTCACTGGGGCTGTACCAAGAACAGCTCGTCGAGGGAGGTGCGCCGAGTGGTCAGGGCGTTGAGGGCGAGGCCGAGGTCGTCCACACCGTCGCGGATGAGATCGAGCACATGGCCCTCGTCGCCGTCGACCCGTACGTCGAGGGTGGCGTCGTCGACCACGGTGACGGCGACGCCGGCGACGCCGAGGAGGTCGGCGAGGCGTGCGGCGCCGTCGTTCACCTCGACCCGCACGGCGCCGGTGCGGTGCAGGAGTGTCTGGGTGGCGCCGGCATGGCTCAGCTTGCCGCCGTCGATCATCACCACCTGGTCGCACACGCGCTGCACGTCGTCGAGCAGATGGGTGGCCACGAGCGCCGAGATGCCGAAGCCGGCGAGCCGCCCGACGAGGGCGAGCATCTCCTCGCGGCCGATCGGGTCGAGGCCGGCGGTGGGCTCATCGAGCAGCACCACCTCCGGGTCGGCGACGATGGCCTGGGCAAGCTTCGTGCGCTGGCGCATGCCCGTCGAGAAGCCGCCGATCGGCCGGAACCGAGCCTCGTCCAGGCCGACGAGGTCGAGCACCTCCGAGGCGCGCTGGCGGGCGGCGCGGGGCGGCAGGCCGGCCAGCTCGCCGAGGGTGGCGACGACGTCGGCGGCGGTCTGGTCCGGAGGAAGGCAGTCGTGCTCGGGCATGAAGCCGATGTGGGCCCGCACCCCGATCGGGTCGTCGGCCACGGCCCGCCCCACGACCTCGATCGTGCCCGCGGTGGGGCGCAGCTGGCCAAGCGCCAAGCGCAGCAGTGTTGTCTTGCCGGCGCCGTTAGCACCGACCAGTCCCACGGAGCCGCGGGGGACGTCGACGGTCAGCTCATCGAGCGCGAGGGTGCCGCTCGGGTACCGGAGCGAGAGCCCCTCGGTGCGCAGTAGATCGTCGACCATGTCGGAACTCCGGCGTAATGCTACACCTGCGTTCCGGAGGTGCTCGGCGAACCCTGAAGGGTGTGCCCGACGGGCCGATCGCCGACTTGAAGGGTGCAGAAACTCCGATTCGGCTGACCTGCATCTTCCGAGTTACGTGCGATGTGATGCCCTGTAGCGAGGCGAGCGCGGACTGGGCGTAGTGTCCGAGACGTGGCTGCTCACCTCGATCAGAATGACGACAGGGGAAGTCTAACGATGATCACGCAGGACCAACGACGAAAGGCTGAAGAGTTCCTGGCCCTTCACCACGCGCCCAAGCTACTGATCCTGCCCAACGCGTGGGACGTAGTCAGCGCTCGACTCTACGAACTCGAGGGCTTCAAGGCGGTAGCCACGACGAGCGCCGGCGTCTCCGCCACGCTCGGTTACCCGGACGGACAGCGAATCAGCCTGGAGGAGATGATCGAAGCGATCGGTCGGATTGCGGAGCATGTCTCCGTGCCAGTCAGCGCCGATCTCGAGGCTGGCTATGCGACCACCCCGGAAGGGGTAGCGCGAGCGGCGGAGTCGGCTCTGAGCGTCGGCGCCGTCGGCGTCAACCTTGAAGACGGCACCGGGGACTCAACCGACCCACTGTTTGACGAAGTGCTGCAGACGGAGAAGATCCGTGCCGTCCGAGAGATGGCTTCATCCGCACGCATCCATTTGGTGATCAACGCGCGGACCGACGTCTACCTTGTCGCCAACGGCACACCCGCCGAGCAGTTGCGCCACGCGATCCGGCGCTGCAACGCGTACAGGCTGGCTGGTGCTGACTGTGTGTTCGTCCCCGACACGGGCACGCTCGACAAGGAGACGATCGCCCGTCTGGTCAAGGAGATCGACGCGCCGATCAACGTGATTGCCGGCAATCGCATGCCGTCGCTGCCAGAGCTCGAGGAGATCGGCGTCGCTCGAGTCACCTTCGGACCGCGCGCCATGCGGGCGACTCTTGCTCTGATCCGCAAGATGGCTCGGGAGTGGCTCGAGGCCGGAACCTACACGACCATGACTGCGGACACCCTCTCCCACGCCGAAGTCAACGCTATGTTCGAAGGGCGCTGCGCCGAATAGCGGAGGGTGAAGGGTTCACGACCCCTGACCGCCTTCATGCTGCCAACGCGCACTCGTGAATGAGACCACCGCGCATCTCGTCGCCTGACCATCGTTCCCTCTGGCTGCGGGACCGACCTGAAGGGTGCCAGTACTCCGATCCGTCACGCGACAGTCTCGTACTTGTAGATGAGGCCGCCCAGGAGGTCGTGGCGCCACTGGCGCCCACGCCCCGTATCCTCCGGACCGAGATGCGAGCCATACCCCCAGACAGGCGCACGGCGGTGTCCACTGGCCGGTATCGGCCGTTCCAGGTTGGTGTGGGCGAGGTAGCCGGAGCTGTGGCCGACCTAGGCGTGATGGTGCCGTTGTCAGCCGCCTTGATCTTGATCAATGGCCTCGACGCCGGATCGGTGATGGTCTGCGCGGGCCTGCTGGTCTTGGGCTCCGGCCTGGTGTTCCGCGTACCGTTCCCGGTGCAACCGCTGAAGGCGCTCACCGCCGTGGTGGTCGCCCAGCAGCTCGGGCCCGAGGTGATCCACGCCGCTGGCCTCGAGATCGCGGGCTTCCTGCTGGTGTTGTCGATCCACCACATCGCGGACGCCATCGCACGCGTCTTCACGAAGCCGGTCGTGCGCTCGCTCCAGCTCGGCGTGGGAGTGTTGTTGGTGATAGCTGCGGTCAGGCTCGCGGTAACACCACCCGCCGTGTTCGCCGGTACTCCGGAGTCACCGTGGCCGTGGGTTCTGATGCTCGCGGCGTTCGTAGGCGTCGTCTTAGCCGCGCGTACGCGCCACTATTGGGCCGCTATCGCGATCATCGCCGCAGGGGTGGTCGCGACGGTCCTCACGGCCGACCCCAGCGTCGGTGGCCCCGCGCTCACGCTTCCCGCATTCCACATCCCACCGGCGAGCGCTTTCGCGACCGCGTTCCTGCTGTTGGTCGTACCCCAACTGCCGCTGACCTTCGGTAACGCGGTGGTAGCTGTGAACGATCTGGAGCACGAGTACTTCGGACCGGCAGCGCGACGCGTGAGCCCCCGCGCGGTCTGCCTATCCGCAGGCGTCGGCAATATCGTGAGCGGACTCCTCGGCGGAATGCCGATGTGTCATGGCGCGGGCGGTCTCACGGCCCATGCACGCCTGGGTGCTCGCACCGCCGGGATGAACTTGGTGCTGGGCGGGGCATTCCTCATGCTAGGACTGCTGTTCGCCGAGCAGGTGCCGGTGTTGCTTGGGCTCTTGCCTGTCTGGGGGCTGGCGGCGTTCCTGATCTACGCGGGCCTGCGACACGCCTGGCTGGTGAGCGACCTTCGAGGCGCGAACATAGCGATCGCGGTGATCGCCGGTGCCGTCGGAGCCTGGCGGGGGAACCTAGCTATCACAGCCGCGCTCGCACTTGTCGCCGTGCACGGTCCCACCCTGCTTCGCCTGTTGCGCCGCCGCACGGGCGCCCGTGAACACGATCCATCAGTGCGAACGGCCGATCCGGCGCAGGGGTCAGCAGACGATGTCTCGTAAGACGTGGGTATCCCCTCCAAAGCAGCATGAGGCCCTGCCTCCGCTACATTTGGCCGAGCCCCTCGAATGCGCCGGCCGACCTACGCGGGTCAGCCTTCGGGCTCCTTGCCGGAGTTCAGGCGTTCGGGAACCTGGCGGCCAGCGTGGTCGCCGGGTTCCTCTGGGACGGGTCGTGTCGCCTGAGGCCGCGTTCTTGTACCTAGGCACGTGGATGGTGGCGGCGCTTGTCCCGCTCGTTCGTGCTCGGTGAGGTAGGCCCTCCCGTGTCAGCAGGATGGGAGGCGAGTGTCCCAGCGGGTGTGGAGCATCGCACCAGGGTGCAAGCGGTGTGATACACCGCTGCGAGGGTGGCGGTTGGAGGAGTGCTGAAGCAGTCGGCCCGGACCTGTGAGCGGCGTCTCAGGCCTTGACCTCGAAGCCCCACCAGCGCGAGTAGACACAGGCATTGACGAGACATGCCCCGACTCGCCACAGGTAGGTCCGGCCGCGTGCGAGGGTTCGGGTCCGGTAGCTCCTTGATGTCAGGCCGGCCGCCGAGTCCACGACACGCCCCGTCTTGGAGTCGCGGCGGACGGTGACGACGTAGGAGTCGGTGCAAGCAGCCGTGCCCCATATGAGTCTCGGCCGCGACTTGCCTATCCTCGTACCCCTCGCGGGGGAGACAGGCAAGGGCTTCGAGGGGTTCGTGCATGTGTCGGTGACACCAACCGTGACGTTCACGACATCGCCGAGGGCAGGGGCAACGGTCACCGAAAGGCCGCTGTCCTCCCCGCTCCACAGGTCCGAGCTTGGCGAGGTCCCCGCGTCCCACGTCCCCGAGGCCCATGTGTCCGAGCACTCTCCGTAGTTCACGGAACGGGTCATGTCGTAGCGGCCGTCGGCCTCGACAATCACCACTCCCTGGTGCTGGGGGCCGCCTGCCGAGGCGAGCGTGTTAACCGTGTAGGGGTTGTCGCGGACGATCGCCTGGTCGACGTGCCAGATCAGGAGTCCTTCGCACAGGCCGATGTCTTCCCAGTCTTGGTCGAACCCTAGGGCCTGGCGATTCTCGAGGAGGAAGTACTCATCGCCCGGCCTGCCGTTCGGGTAGAGCTTGATGATGTCGGGCGTGGTCTCTGACGGATCGAGCGTGTAGCTCGTCACGCCGACGGGGGCCACGGTGGCCTGAACCCAGCCGACGAACTCCCTCGAGAATGCCCCCGGCTGGAAGGGACGAACGCCTTGTCCGGCACCGTAGAGACCGAAGGCCATGAGGTCGAACCTGCCGTCCCCGGTCGTGGTGAACGAGAAGTCGTAGAGGTCCGGCAGGCCAAGTGCGTGCCCATGCTCGTGCGCGCATATGCCGACGTTTGCGATCTGGCCCGTCAGATTCCCCTGCTGGTCGGGACAGAACGTGTAGTTGTCGAAGACTTGCCCGTCGCTAGAGATGAAGGGCTGCGCCAAGCGGAAAGCCGTCGCCTGGAGGGAGTTGTCGGGATCCTCGGTGTAGCCGTAGCCACTGCCCGCGAACACGACCACGATGTTCTCGACGCGCCGGGTCGCGGGATCCTCGTACGGTGTGAAGTCGAAGTCCGCGGCGTCGAGCGCGGCGAGCGCGTCGTAGACAACCCCGCCGTCGTCCCTGGGGAAATCGCCGAACCCGTACTGCCCGTCGGCGTAGTACGTGATGGGGTTCGGCAGCCGCACATAGGCAACGGTCGAGCCGTTCACGATCGGGTTGCCCTCGGCGAGACCCACGACATCGCCCGCATAGCGCAGCTGCCCGTACGAGACTTCCCGGAAGTAGTCCTCGAACCCGCCTGCCCCGAAGAACACAGTCTGCCACTGCTGGCCGGTGAAGAGGCCTGGGCGGTCAGGGAAGTCCGCGAGAACGACAAGGAGCGGCTGGTCCTCAGTCCGCGGGATCGGATCCTCTATCGCGGCCGGTGTGTCGAACCCTGGGGCGGGTCGGCCGCCCTGCTGGGCGACCCGGTCGCTCGCACCAGCGTCCAACGGCACCAGCGCCCCCGTGCCGAATACGAGGACGATTGCGACATACCACCGGATCGCCTTCATGTGTGGTTCGCCCGCGATCGTGTGGCGACCGCTGAGAGCCGGCATGCATTGCTCCTACGCGCGCGCCGTCGCCACCGCATAGTACCCAGGTGGATCGGCGATGAACAGGGCCAGATGAACCAGATCCAGCTCTGCGTTCTGGTCGTTCCTGCTCCGGCGTGTGAGCCTGGTAAGCGGTAGGTTCAGTGGTCAGATCGGTTGACACGGGAGTGCCGCAACGCGAGCTGCGTGCAGCACGATCCACGCCGCAGCGGCGCTGGAACAGGGGGTTTGCAGCGGTGTAGAAGGGCATCTGCAGCGGTCTGTGCAGCCGCTGGTGATGCTCAGCGGTAGCAGCATTCCGGCGCCCGGACAGGCGAAGATAGATCGTGATGAGAGCCGCTGTGCTGCGCCGGTTCAGGTCACGGCTCGCGCTTGAGGAGACGCCCGACCCACAGCCTCGTGGGCGGGAGGTTCTCGTGCGGGTGCGGGGGGCCGGCGTGTGTCACACCGACCTCCACATGATCGACGGGCTCTGGCCTGAGCTTCCCCTGCCTAGGGTCCTCGGCCACGAGATCGCCGGCGAAGCGGACGGCATCGGCCCCGTGCTCGTCTACCCATGCTGGGGGTGCGGTGCCTGTGAGCTCTGCCGCCGCGGCGAGGAGCAGCTATGTCCCAACGCGGCCGAGGCGGGATGGGTGCGGGACGGAGGGTACGCTGAGCTTGTCCTGGTCCCGTCCCGCCGCTACCTGCTCCCGCTTCGGGGCCTTGACCCGGTCCGCGCCGCTCCGCTCGCTGACGCGGGGGTGACGCCGTACCGGGCCGTCCGCCGCGTCCGCGGGTGGCTCAGGCGCGGCGGGACGGCGCTCGTGATCGGGGCCGGCGGCCTCGGGCAGTTCGCCGTCCAGTACCTGAAGCTCCTGACCACCGCTCGCGTGGTCGCGGTGGATCTCGATGAGCGAAAGCGGGCGGCGGCGCGCGAACTCGGTGCCGACGAGGCCGTGTCTCCCGAGCAGGTCGGCGAGCTCGGCCGCGCGGGGGTCGTCCTCGACGTTGTGGGATCGAACGAGACCCTCGCCCTTTCCGCCGCCACCGTCGAGCCGACGGGGATCGTCGTGCAGATCGGAGAGGCTGGCGGTCGGGTGTCCTTCGGCCACGCGACCGTGCCAGCCGAGGCCCACTTCACGACGGCCTCCTGGGCCTCCATCGACGATCTCAAAGCGGTCCTGGAACATGCGAACCGGGGAGAGGTCACCTGGCGGGTGGAGACCCTTCCTTTGGCGCGGATCAACGAGGGTCTTGACCGCGTTCGCCGCGGCGACGTGGTGGGCCGCCTGGTGATCACCCCATGAGGGAGAACCGAGCCGGGGTTCGCGTCGATGCTTGGAGCAGTGCCCTGCTTCGAGCCGCTCGTGCCGAGACCACGCGCGGATCACGGCGGGCTTGAGGCGCTTGTGACGGTCAGCGGTGAACAGCGTTGTGAGACACGGCATGCGACAGCCAGGGGTGAACAGCGACGTCGAGACCCTCGTCCTCCTTCATCAGCCAAGCGTGCTTCGGCGTCAGGTAACACGACTCGAAACAGTAGAACCGTTCCCAACGGGTGGCGTGGAGGGCACGGCCCATGAGATTGTGTGAGGCGATCTCCAGGGTGAACGCCGGGCATGCTTTCCCGGTGGAGGTGAGGGACTCATGGCATCGATGAAGGCGCCCGGCGACCCGTTCGATGCGCTCGGAGACTCAAGCCGCAGGGCCATCGTCGAGCTGCTCGGCTCTGGAGGACGTTCGGTTCGTGAGATCGCCGAGGCCATGCCGATCAGTCGGCCCGCGGTCTCGAGGCACCTGCGGCTGCTGCGTGAGGCTGGGCTCGTGACCGAGGAGCTCCGGGGGACGCGGCGGATCTACCGGCTTCACGACGAGGGTGTGGAGGCGGTCCGGGCCTACCTCACCGCGGTATGGACAGACGCGGCGACCCGATTCCGGTTGGTCGCCGAGAACACCAAGCCCGAACGGACGTGACGGTGAACGAGCCTCTTCGACTGTCCTTCAAGGTCGGCTGCCCAGCACCGCACGCGTTCGAGGTGTGGACGTCTGAGATCTCTAAGTGGTGGCCCACAGAGCACACCGTCACGGGAGAGGCGGCGCTTGACATCGTGCTGGAACCTCGGGTTGAGGGCCGGGTCTACGAACGCACGGCTTCAGGAGCCGAGCTCGACTGGGGCGAGGTCACGGTGTGGGAGCCGCCCCGCCGACTGGCCTACAGGTGGCATCTTCGCGAAGACGGGGCCGATGCCACCGAGGTCGCGATCACCTTCGAAAGGCGGAGGAACTCAACGACGCGCGTCAAGATCGAGCATCGCAGGTGGCAACGATTGGGCGCGCTCGGGCCCGATTGGGAGGACGAGCAGACCTGGAGCCGGTTCTCTCCGGCTGCACAAACCCCGATCTGGGAGAGGTGGAGCGGGTGCGCCGGACCCTACGGCTTCGTCACCGAGGCGGAGCGACGTCTCCTCGTCGAGGAGCCGCTCCTGCACTGCTTCTGGAACAGCTGGGCCGGCAGGCAGGACGCTGCCATGGCGAACGGCCGATCCTGACCTGCCCTTCCCGACCACCGGATAGGCCTGCTTTGCCGGCCGATCGCGGGCCTTTGTGCCCTTCAGGGCGGCGTGACGCCGGATATGTGCGCCCCTCAGGTCACCAAGGAGCGCGCCGACGCCCGAACCCAGAGGGTTCTGCCTGGTCCTTCACCCAGCCGTTAGGAAGCGCGACGCGAGGCGTAGTCGCGAAGGACAAACGCTCCAAGATCGGTGTCCTTGACGAGGAACACTCGACCCGCGGTCAGCCGGGCCAGGCGCTCCATGAAGCTGATCAGCCCCGGCGAGTCCTCGAGCATGAACACGTTCAGCGTGACGCCCGTCTTCGACAGGCGGAACGCCTCAGCCAGCGTCTGCTTGACCGTCTCGTCTGCATTCACCCAGTCGGCGCCGCTCGGACTGGCCGTCCTCACCAGGGAAGGATGCGGAGTGTCGGCCACGACGCTCCCGAAGCCGTAGACGAGCTCGCCACCTTCTAGATGAGCAGTCGGCTCGCCGTCGGTGACCATGATGACCTGCCTGGTGGCTCGTGCGTGCTTGGCGAGCAGACGTCCTGCCAGGTGGAAGGCGTGCTGCATGTTCGTGCCGGAGTTGTCGGGCACGACCATCGGGAGATCCTTCAGCTTGATCTGGCGGGCGTAGTTGGAGAACCCGATGATGTAGAGACGGTCGTGTGGGTGGCGTCCGACGATCAACGAGTGAAGCGCAAGGGCCATCTTCTTCGCTTCCACGAAGTGCCCGCGCATCGCCATGGACGAGGAAAGGTCAAGAAGAAGCGCGGTTGCCGCCTGGGTTCGGTGCTCCGCCTCGACGAGCTCGAAGTCCTCCGGCGCGAGGCGGACCTCGCGGCCGGGGCCGCCGCGAAGGACCGCGTTGAACACGGTGCGCTGAACGGCGATCTGGCCGCTGTCCCCGAACTGCCAGGGCCTGGTCCCCCCGGTCGGCTCCGCGAGGCCGCCGATCTCACGGGTCTCTCTAGTTCCCTCACGGTCCCGGCGAAGCTGCCGGTACATCTGGGCCAGAGCACGATCTCCCAGCTTGCGCGCGCCCTTGGGTGTGACCTCCAGGCGACCCTTGTGCGTGTTGACGAGCCCAGCCCGCTCGATCGACATCAGGGCACGAAGATCACGGACGGCGCCCTCTCCCATGGCCTTTCGAAGGGCGTCCTCGTCGATGTCCTCAAGCGTCCCTTCCAGGTTCAGCTTGCGCTTGCGCACGGCCCGGGCCTGCCGAAGCTGTGCGGGAAGGGAACCGAAGAGCCCGGAGGAGCGTGCCCGGGCTCGCTGAAGGAGCATCTGTGTGAGCGACACCTCGGGGTTGCCCGGCCCCCCTCCGGAGGGCTGGAAGTTCATCATCGATGCCCAGTCCTCGCGTGGGTCACCCACCACGTACCCGAAGCCCCGGTCCGGGGCCTGGGTTCCGTCCCACTCCGAGTAGCGGATTCTCATAGTCCTAGGCCCGGTAGGTGCCGCTTTGCCCGGCTAGGTCCTTGTTGAGCCGCTTGGAGAGGTGAAGGCCCTTGAGCGCCGAAGCGGTGGCCCCCGGGCTCTCCTCCTCCACACCGAGCTTCTCAAGGAGCTTGGTGAGACCATCGAGCTCACCGAACTGCCTGATCTCAGACATGTGGGCACGGTAGCATGGCGTGCGGGACGGTAACAAGTCCGTTACGGTACAAAGCGGTCCCGACGGGCGGCGGCAAGGGGCAAGGCCGTGAGATTGCGCGAGGCGATCTCCAAGGCAAGCCCCTGGCCCGCCCGGCGGAGATGAGGCGCTCATGGGATCAATGAGAGCGCCGGGCGAGCCTGAAGGGTACAGAGGCTCCGATTCGGCTCATGACCTGCATCTTCCGTTACGTGCGATGTGATGCCCTGTCGCGAGGCGAGCGCGGGGTGGAGAAACCGCACGTCGGGAGCGGGATCCGAATGAATGAACCCTTCACCCACCACTGCGCGATGCTCGCCCGGGCCAGCTCCTCCTAGCCTACGTTCGTCTTCAGCGCGGCGCCGACGAGCGCCGAGGCCAAGGCGGCAAGACTCCCGATGGCCACGAACTGGATCCCGTCGCGCCACCGGGGTCGTCCGGTGACCCCGCCCTTGTAGCCGCCGAGCGCGAAGAGAGCCACGACCGACAGCACGGCCGCAACGAGCATGGCCCGGCGGATCGACAGGAACGCGAACGGCGCGAGTGGGATCGCTGCCGCGAGCAGCGCGGCGACGAACGTGACGACCGCGGCCCGGAATGGGTCCTTGAGGTCGGCGCCGGGTGCACCGTTGCCGTTCGCACGCCGTTGCAGGTCGCGTTCGGCGCAGGTCGACGTGTACAGCACGCCTCCCATCGAGATGGCCTCGGCGATGCCGGATGCCAGACCCGCAAGGGCGACGATCTTCGTGCTTCCCGAGCCGATCGCGACGCCGAGCACGGTGGCAAGGACGTTGACCAGGTTGTCCTGAGCCCCGAGGATGATCTCGCGAAGGTCGGCCGCGGCGGGACGTCGCTCGGGCGGATCTGAGTGGATGACGGTAGATTCCATACCGCCATGGTGCAAACCGCCCACCCCGGCCCCGAGGGCCGGAGGTCTGTGCGTTCGAGAGTCGAACGGCGTGAGGGGAGAGCAGCCAGAACAGCATCGATCTTCTTCCAGGAGAGGAGAGCGCGTGCTAGCGGTGCGGCTCGGTGCCGGACTGGGTTTCTGAACCCTTCAGGCCGCTCCCCGTAGCGTGCCCTGCTCAGCGGTCACCTCAAACTGCGTGTCGCGCAAGCGATGAGCGATGGACCAACCGTGTGTCGCCTTTCCGGGGCTGTGTACGCGGGACGTTGGGCTCGGGCTCCTTCTTAGTCGAGGTAGTCGCGGAGCCTTCGCGCCCTTGAGGGGTGCCGCAGCTTCGAGAGGGTCTTGGCCTCGATCTGCCGGACACGTTCCCGGGTGACTCCAATCTCCC
>Ga0299915_10000598_pt1 | contig 27227 bp, 23 predicted proteins | sample RVTome_13_FD_200263 | JGI IMG/M metagenome (GOLD analysis project Ga0299915, IMG submission 200263) | Soil microbial communities from uranium-contaminated site in the Upper Colorado River Basin, Wyoming, United States - RVT92D227 (version 2) ... | reverse complement strand
CATAGAGCCGGGGCTGATCCCGGTCCATGGGTTGGTAAAAGCGTCCGTCGTTAGTCATACTCTCTTAGTTCGGCCCGCGCGCGCCCACTTCCTGGCCCCCCAGGAAAAATAATTATGAGACAGCCTCTTGTTGCCGCCCGCAAATTAGAGTATGCCCTTGGGTCGGGCAGGAGTCAAGCCTGCCGGTGGAGAAATCGCTTGAACGGCAACCTGCCGTTCATCACTACATAGGTAAAGAGGAAAGGGTTGATGCGCAAACCCAAACCGAATCCATTGGGCAAGTATCTCTTCGGAATAGATATAGGCGGAACGAACGTCCGTGCGGGCCTGGTGGATCTCAAGGGGAAAGTCCTCGCCGATGCGCGCCGGGCCGCGCGCGCCCAGGAAGGGATGAAGGTCAGTATCGAGATGGCCGTGGAGGCAGTGCGGGAACTTCTCCGCAAGCGCCGCGTCAAACCGGAAGAGGTCTGCGGCCTCGGTCTCGCGGTTCCCGGCCAGATAAGCGCCAATGGTCAATGCCTCTACTCCCCAAATTTTGCCGGCTCTTTCCCACTCGATGTTACGGGTCAGGTGGAGAAAGCCCTGGGCATCGCTGCCTATGCGCTCAATGATGTCAATACCGCCACCCTGGGAGAGCATCGCTTCGGCGCAGGCAAGGGCTGTGACAACATGGTGATGATTACCCTGGGAACCGGCATCGGCGGAGGCGCGGTGATTGAGGGCCGACTGCGCGTCGGCCCCACCGGCGGCTTTGCCGAAGTGGGCCACATGGTTATTGACCCCGAAGGCCCTCAATGCAACTGCGGCAATCACGGCTGCTGGGAAGCCCTGGCGGCAAGAGATGCCATCATTCGGCGCGCGGTTTTCGCCCTTCAACAGGGCGGGCCTTCCCTTCTCATGGATCTGGCAAAGGGAGATTTCGGCAAAATCACTCCCTCTCTAATCACCCAGGCGGCGGCAAGGGGAGACGAACTCGCCCTCGCCGTATTGCAGGAGACCGCCTATTGGCTGGGCCTGGGGTGCGTGAACCTGATAACTCTCTATAATCCTCAGATTCTGGCCATCGGAGGGGGAATCGCCGGCGCGCTTCCACTCCTGCTGCCGACGATCAAACGCGTGGTAAATGCCCGCGCCCGCATGGTCCCCGCAAGCACCTGCAGGATTCTCCCTTCCCTCCTGGGAGATGACGCGGGCCTCATCGGCGGGGCGGTCCTTGTTCTCCAGAGAATAGGTGCATCTCAGGCCGGGAAAGCCTGATGGTGAAGGACTTCTCCACTCCCGGCCCGGTGTGAACCTGGAAGACGAAAGCCCGGCCTCCGTCGGGCCGAAGCACCTCATCTATCGGGTCTTCAATCCGATCCCAATTCCCTTCCAGGCCTCTGGCCTCGACTACCCAGTAGCCGGGAGGAAAGATAACTTCCACTCTCGCCAGTGCCGTGGGCCCTCCCCGCGCCGAGACCGTCAGCGAGACCAGGCGGTCCGCCCCGGCCGCCGCCCTAATCCGCAGCACACCAGCAGATTGCTCCACGGCTTTGCCCAGTTCCAATGAAAAAGCCGCGGTTCCCGAGTTCACCGTCCGGCCCGCGCAGGAGACGGCCAAAGGCTTATCCGCGGCCACGTTGATTAGCAAACGACCGCTTGGCCTCTCTCCAATCCGCGCCGCCATCTCCAAATCCGAATCCGGGAAAGGCGCCGGCTCCCGCCTCGGCAGAGCCCTCCGAAAGAGGTCGTATTCCAGCCCGCGCAAATCTGCGAAAACGTCGCCGCGGTTTTTCACCCAGACAAGCAGGCGGCCCTCTGCCGGAGAAACGCCGCCCTTGCTCATACATATCTGATAATTGTCACCCCCGGGCCGAGAGCGATCCACGGCCAGCGCCTGCGGCAGAGCGGGAGAAACCAAAATGACCTCCCCTGAATCGGGGAGCTTTCCCGACCAGGCTTCCACCCGCTGCGGCGCGCCGAAATGGCGGGCCAGTTGGGTGGCAAGTTCCCGCGCGTGAGCAAGGGAGTTTTCTTCAATGATAGTAGGCCCGCTCTCCGCGATCGTGATGGCCTCCACTTCCGGACCGGCCGCGGGCTGTGACCTATCCTCCGGAATCGAGCCGCGCAGTTTGCAGTAATGCAGCAGGCCCATCAGAAGCACCGAGGAATCCCACAGCCGCCGCTTCTCCAGCCCCCACTCCGGGTCTGTCACGCTCTGCAATTCCCACACCGCGCCCGTAGCAGAGCAAAAGTCCTCCAGCCGCTTCGCCAAAGTGTGGGAGAGCGGCAGGCGAGCCTCGGAGGCGGCATAGAGGAAATAGCCGGGAGTCCCGCCGTCAACTACGCCGGAGCGGGAGTAGGCGCGGACTCCCTCCGAATAGGAGAGGTCTCTCCAGGATTGCAGCAGACCGTTGCGGACGCGGGGATCCGCGCCCGCATAAAGCCCAAGGATCACCGGCCTGGCCAGCACTCCTGGGTTCGGGAATTCATCCAGCCCGCGCGGTTTTGGCTCCGAACCCGCCCGCGCCGCGGCGAACCGCCCCAACCGCGGAGAGAAGAAATAAGTTTCCACCGCCTGCCGGGCCTTTCTTGCAAGAGAGGAGAACCTCTCCGCAGAATGAGTGTCTCCCACGCGCCGGGCAAGGCTGGCGCCGTATTCGCTGGAGGCGGTCAGCAGCCAGGAGTTGTCCAGCACATAATCAACTTCATCAATCCCTGCGGCCAGAAGCCAGGTCTCATCTCCGTTTATCGGCTGCAGGCCGCTACTTCCGCCTCCCGCTTTTTCCAGGCAATCCTTGACCATGGGCCAATAGCGGGTCCCGTCCACCCCGGCCCTCTTTTCCGCGTCCCGCACCATCAGGACAAGATAATGAGGAAGTTCGACCCGGAGATTTCCATAGGGCGCGCCCCGCCGCGTGGAAATCTCATAATAGGAAGACAAGCCGCTCTTCTTCCAGGCGGAAAAGAAGAACTCGAGATTAGTCCGGGCCTCTTCCGTCAGGCCCGCTTCCAACAACGCCCGCTGCACCCAGTAGTTATCTCTCGTCCAGGCGCGGGTATGCGGATAGCGAAGCGAGCCGGTGTGGAGGGCGTCGAATCCGACATGGCTCTTCATCAGGCACAAGATGGAATCCATCAGATCATCCAGCCGGGGCGAGCCGCTCGCCGCTTTCACCTTTTTTCGCCAGGCTTTCCAATCTTTTTCCGTTGATTTCAAGGCCCCAACGGGGTCGGCCAAGACCCTCCGCCTCGCCCGCTCCATCCCTTCTTGTATTGCTTCCGACTCCCGCGCGGGAACAAAGGCAATGGCGGCGGAGAGGCTTTCTCTCGGCCCGATCTTGCCCAGATCAATCTTCACCTCAGAGCCGCCCTCTCTCCCAATCTCGAGAGGACAATCCGAAACAAGGCCCAGGCGGTCGCCGAGAAGGGAATAGCGGTCTTTCCTCTTCAACTCTCCCATCATGCCGGAGAAGAGCAAAGAAAATCTTGCCCCCTCGCCTTCGTTTCTTACCATCACCAGACGAACCAGACAGTTGAGTTCTATCTCCAGGGGCGAAAAATCAACCGTAGTAACGGTGAAGTCCGCTCCCTCGCTTTCGCTCACCGCGATCGCCGTCCCTGCCACCCGGCGAAGCCGCTGCCGCTCCAGAATTCCCAAGGGAAAGACGTCTCCTTCTCTATCAATGGAGAACTTGAGGGGAGAGGGCAAAGCGCGGACGAGTTTTCTATCCCCATAAAGAGGCCCAATCTGGCTGAGGTCCCGGGGCGAAGCGCCGATGCCGGCGAAGATGTGCGGGCTGCCAATGGTCAGCCCGTCCGGCTTGCGGGGGAGCCTCCTCGCCGGCCCTCGAAAAGTTTCCCAGGAGGAATAACGCGCCTTGCTCAGCCACTGCTGCAGCCTAGGGGAAAAATCCCCTGACGTGGAAAGCGAGCCGCAGCCCGCCAACGGCAATGAGAGCAGAGCGATGAACAAGAGTCTGCGAAGAGGAAGCAATGCCCATCACCAAGAGAGAGTGTCTTGCGCCAGGCCGGCCTCGCCGACGAAAAACCATCATACGGAAGATCCGAATGCGGATCAGGTCTCGGTCTGGGCCGGAGGAAGGATAGTCGTCACCGGTTCCGGCCACAGCTCCTGATAGGCAACGGCGGTGGCGCACCAAGTGACCGGAATGCTCACCAGCATTCCCACCCCGCAAACCAGCGCGCCGAGTACGTTAATTCCGAAAAGAGCAAGCACGAACCCGAGGAATCCGAGGAGGTCTTGCTGCACCTTCTTGCGGCTCTCCTCCATGGCCTCCCAGAAAGGCATCCGGCGGTCCAAGACAAGCAGCAGCGGAAAGAGGTAGAGCGCGGAAAGAATGATACCAGGAACGATGCAGAAGGCAAAGCCTACCGCGGTGAAGATTCCGGCGACAATCCCCACAAGCATGGCCGGCACGAAGACCTGGAAACCATCTTGAAGCCGGTCAAAATCGAGCCGGCCCGTCCTGAGAAGGTAGAGAATCACCCCATAGACGGCGGCCAGAGCGGGCCCCCCGATGATCCAAGAGGCGGCGCTGCCAACCGCCATTACCAGCAGATAGAGAAGAGCGGCGAGCACGAAGCTCCAGAAGTTGGCTGTAACCATCTGCCAGCCTTTGCTGATCCAAGCGCTCGTGTGGGTCATTGCTCATCTCCCCTGTAGCCTAGAACCTATTTTGCTCTGTCGCAAACTTCGCCGTGGACTGTAGGGCGGGGCTGTTTACCCTGAGTGAAATCGAAGGGCCTAGCCCCGCCGGAATCTCTTTGCCAACTCGTTTCGGCGGCGGGAATGGCCAAGCGGGCGATTGGCAAATCGCCCCTACAGCCCCGACGGCCTTTGTTTGGACGACATCTCACCACGGCGGGATTCATTTCCATCCCGCGTTGCAGCCTGTAGGGGCGCATTACTATGCGCCCGAATCGTCTTCCCATCTTTGCAACGGAGCAAAACTGCTTCCAATCAAATCTCCCCGTTGGGCCGTCGCAGCGGATCTCTCCCTCGCCTTCAAGGATTCCTCGTCTCGGCGGAAATATCCTTGTCCGGAGAGAGGCGGCCGGCTTTGCGGTGAAAGGGCTCTCTGCGTTTGCCCGCGGTTGAACCTCTCTATAATTGATGCGCGGGCGTCCGGAATGTTCCCCGGACTCAGAGAAAATCCTCCCCTGCAGGCATTTTGCCTTCGGCCGCCGAAAAGAAGGGCGAGTGCAGTCAAGGAGCGATCGCTATGTTGAAGTCCGAGGACTTCTTTGACCTGGAAGGCTTTGAACATCAGGGGCTCTTTCAGTCCGCGGAATATCCCTGGGAGCCGCTCAAGAGGCTGAAGAGTTATCTGAAGGCGGTTCTCCGGCCGGCCGTCAAGGGCGAGGTGGCTCCCGGCGCGGTGGTGCAGGGAGAGGTCTTCATCGGGGAAGGCACAATCGTTGAGCCGGGGGCAATGATAATCGGCCCCGCGCTAATCGGCCGCGGCTGCCAGATTCGCCAGGGAGCCTACGTCCGCGGTTTCTGCATCATCGGAGACGGCTCCGTAGTGGGGCACTGCACGGAAGTGAAGGCTTCAATCTTCCTGCCGGGGGCGGGCGCGCCGCATTTCAACTATGTGGGGGATTCCATTTTGGGCGGCAAGACGAACCTGGGCGCAGGCAGCATCCTCTCCAATCTGAAACTGACCGGAGAAGAGATAAGCATCGAAATTGAAGGAAAGAGCTATCCTACCGGGATGAGAAAATTGGGTGCAATCATCGGCGACGGCGCTCAAATCGGCTGCAACGCGGTCCTCAATCCAGGCACTCTCCTGGGCCGAGAGTGCCTGGTCTATCCCTGCGCCTCGGTGAAGGGCTATCATCCGGCTGACTCGATAATAAGAAACCTAACCATCACGGCGAAGAAGGATCCTATCTAATGAGTCTCCTAGATTACAGTTACAGGGTCGGACACAGCAACGGGCGGCAACAATGCCGCCCCTACGGGCTGTTTTCCTACGTTCGAGTCCGTAGGGGCGGATGGCTAGGCTTTGCCGCCATGCCGGCCCTTTGGGCTTAGGCATTTGCATCCGCCCGAATGCTTCTGACCCCAATAGACGAGACTCATTAGGCGATTCTCTCTTCAACCGCGCAGTCGCCCCCGCTCTTTTGCAAGCGCTTGCTTGCAGCAAAAATCTCCACTAATGTAAATTTTTTCCGGGTTTTGCAGGTTTTTCCACATATCCACCGAAAGTTTGTCCCCATGAGAACGGTTACTTGCTATGTAAGCCTGCCCTAGAAAAGTCGCCAAAAGAGGCCCTTGACAGATGAAAAGGAGAACGATAGAATTGTGGGGAATTGTGGGGCTGAGTGCACGTCCCGTAAGGCGCGGGGGATTTCTTCTCCATGTTAGAGGGTGTCCATACTTATCAGGTGGATCAGAAGGCGCGCTTCTTTGCTCCCGTGGAGTGGAGAGGCGACCTTCGCGAGGGAGGCTGGATGACGCGCGGCCTGGAACCCTGTCTCGTTATCTTTCCCCTGAAGAAATGGACCGCCATTCTGAAAAGACTGAATCGCCTTCCCTTCACAGACCCCAAAGTCCGCGCGGTTCAGCGCTACCTCAGCATCGGCGAAAAGGTGAAACTCGACACTCAGAACAGACTGATGATCCCTCCCACGTTGAGGGCCTACGCCGGCATTGCAGTAGATAAAGATAAGGAGAATGATCTCTTCCTTGTGGGACTGGGGGACCGCGCCGAGATCTGGTCGAAAGCCGTCTGGGACGAATACGACAGGACGCAGCTCTCCTCCCAGGCGGTTATCGAACAAGCGGCCTCCCTGGTCTTTTGACAATCTGAGATGGGCACACACGCGCCGGTGATGGTTCAGGAAGTGCTGGAGTTCCTTGACCCCCGGCCGGGGAAAGTGATAGTTGATTGCACCATCGGCTCCGGAGGCCATGCCGAAGCCATCCTGGAGCGGATGGAGGGAAAAGGAAGAATCATCGGAATAGACCGGGACTGGCAAGCCCTCGAAAGAGCGCGGCAGAAGTTCGCCGGAAAGCCGGTTGAATTGGTGCAGGGAAACTTCGTAGAACTGGGGGTGATAGCACAACGAGCAGGCATCGGCAAGGCCCAGGGCTTTCTTTTCGACCTCGGGCTTTCCAGCGAGCAGTTGGAGCAAGCGGAGCGGGGATTCTCCTTCCAACAAGACGGCCCGCTGGATATGAGGATGGATCGGGAAAGCCCTACAACCTGCGCCGGCCTGATAAATCGTCTCCCGGAGGAGGACCTGGCCAGAATCTTCCGGGAGGGCGGAGAGGAACGGTGGGCCCAACGGCTGGCAAGGCATATAGTACACTCACGGCAAAGATCGCCCATTAACACTACACTACAACTCGCCGCAATTATCACCGCCGCGATCCCAGCCCGGGAGCGCCCGAGGAAAATCCACCCGGCAACTAAGGCCTTTCAGGCCCTTCGCTTTGCCGTCAACGATGAACTCGGCGCACTCGCCACAGCACTACTCGCAGCCGTCAATCACAGCCAGGCAGCCAGCAGAATCGTAGTACTCTCGTACGAGTCTCGCTGCGACGGGGTAACTAAAGGAACGTTCCGTCACCTTGCCCGCTCCTGTAGGTGCCCACCGCTCCTCCCCCTCTGTCAGTGCGAAGGCCGGCCGCTGGTCAGGCTGCTTACCCGACGGCCTTTGTCTCCTTCGCCGGAAGAAATCGCCCGCAACCCGCGCAGTCGCAGCGCTCGGTTGCGAGCCGTGGAAGTCTTGTAGTACCAGGCAGTATCAGAATCTTTGAAATCTAAAGCCAGCCAGAGCGAGGCGGTGAGGATGTCGCAGCAAATCTTGCACAAGCAGTGGACCTACCAATTTCGCCCAGGCGCAAACCCCGACCAGGCGCGCGCAACTCAGGCAAAGGCGCCCTCGTCTAGCCTGCCGTGGCAAAATCTGCGCACCAGGACTTACCTCCACATTCCCCCCACCCTCCTTACCATCGTCGCCGTCGGCCTCACCGCCTCCCTGCTGGCACTGGCTTGGCTATATCTTTCCGCCGACGCCATCGGCGCCAAGACCGAATACCAGCGCCAGCAACTCCTGCGCGAGGTCGCCTCTCTGCGCGCCCGCAGCATCGCCCTCCGCTGCCAACTCGACCAACGCGCAGACCTCCCGCGCATCAGCAGATTCGCCCTCGCCGCAGAGATGCGTCCCGCCGACCCCGCCTCGGAGAGCGATTTCCTCTCCCTTTCCCCGGCACAATCCAGGACCGCCATGCTCCCTCCCGGGGCCTGGTTCAGCCGTGGTCCTGTGCTCATCGCCGCCTTCGTCCGGCAAATCAGCCCGCCGCCCTTCTTCGTCCAACCCAGCGGCCGGGCCGAGGCCAGCCAACCCAACCCTCTCGCGGTTGGGCAGACGCGCCTGCGGCGACCAGCGCAGTGAGAAACCAGGCCTCTTTCTGTAGCAAGCAATGGCTCTACTGGAAGAGCGCAAGCCGTCTCTCCTGAGCGCGGCCGCAAGACAGTGGACAGGATCTCATATGAGCAGTTCCCGCCGGCCGGGTCGGAACAGACAGAAAAGCCGCGCCGATTCCTCGCTTCTCGCCAGGCTTTCCATGAGCCGCCTCTTCAATGCCCGCCTCCGTATCTGGTCCGCCCTCCTCGCACTCGTTCTGCTCGCCGTCGTAATTCGTCTCATCTGCCTCCAGGTCTTCCGTCACTCCTACTATCTGGGGCGCGCCAAGAAAAGCCATGTCCGCGAATTGACCATCTACGCGCCCAGAGGCTCCTTCCTCGACCGCAATGGCAAAACCCTCGCCATGAGCCTCCCGCAGAAGGCGGTCTTCGCAGACCCCGACACTTTTCGAAAGAATTTGCCCCCCACGCGGAAAAACAGCCTTCCCTCCGGAAAGGCCGGTGAAAAGTTTCTTAGACTCGCCTCCCTTTTACAGATGAGCCCTTCCGAACTCCGAAAAACCCTGGACGCCGCCGGCAGTTACCTCGTCCTGAAGAGCGTCCCCCACAGCATCGCCAAAGCCGTGGAAGATCTTAAACTCAACTGGGTGGGGATCGAGACAAAAGAAAAACGCCTCTACCCCTTCGGCGCAATGGCGGCGCAAACCCTGGGCTTTGTCAATGCCGAGGGGAAAGGGCTCGCCGGCATCGAATACTCCCGAAACTCCTGGCTCGCGGCCCATCCCGGCAAGGTCTCCGTAGAGGTTGACGCCAAGGGGAGGCCCATTCCGGGCCTGCGGGCAGTAAAGACAGATCCGCGCTCCGGCCGTGACATCAACCTTACCATTGAGGCTTCTCTTCAGCAGATCGCGGAAGCCGAACTCGCCAAGGCAATCCAGGCTTCTTCCGCCGTCGGAGGCGCAGCCATCATCATGGACCCCTACACGGGGGAAATCCTGGCCCTCGCCTCCCAGCCGGCTTTCGACCCCAATTGCTTCAAAGAGGCGCGCCCTCAGCGCTGGGTCAATCCCACGGTGGTGGCCGCCTATGAGCCCGGCTCGACCTTCAAACTCGTCATTGCCTGCAGCCTTCTGGAGGAAGGCATTCCCCTCTCTTCCACCCGCCTGGTCTGCACCGGCGAGAAACCCATCGGCCGCCGCGTCATCCACTGCGCCCTTCACGGCGGCACCCGCGCCCACGGCGAGGTTGACCTGGAGAAGATCATTGAGAAATCCTGCAATATCGGCGCGGCCACAAATGCTCTCCGCTTGGGCAAAGAGAAGTTCTATCACTATGTCAAACTCCTGGGCTTCGGCGAAAAGACCGGCATCGAACTCGGCGGCGAAAGCGCCGGCCAGGTGCCGGACCTTTCCGCCTGGTCGGATATCTGCACCGCCAACATCGCCTTCGGCCAGAGCATAAGCGTCACGCCGATACAACTCCTCCGCGCCTATTGCGCCGTGGCGAACGGCGGCTGGCTGGTGAAGCCGCACCTCATTAGAACCGATGAACCGCAAAACGCGGAGCGGATCCTTTCCGAAGCCACGACGGAGCGGCTGCGAAACTACTTCATCCAGGTGGTGGAAAAAGGGACGGGGGAGAAGGCCGCCATCCAGGGCTACCTTGTCGCCGGAAAGACCGGCACCGCCCAGAAGCCCGTCCCGGGCCTGGGCTTTCGCGGCAGCAAAGAATCCATCGGCTCTTTCGTCGGCTTCGTCCCGGCTGACAAACCCAGGCTCGCAATCCTTGTCATGATTGATGAACCCGCCGGCAGAGGCTTAGGAGGAGTTGTCGCCGCGCCGGTCTTTCGGGAGATCGCCAGACAGGCGCTGCTGCGTCTGGAGATCCCTCCCCGCTCGGAGGAGGTCGCCGCGCGGGCTTCGCAGCCATCAGTTCAGAGGTCTTCTTATTCCACGCCCTGAACCTGGACTTCTTGCTATAATCACCGTGGAGCGCGGGAGTGTCAAAAGCGCTGTGGGGACTTCTTCAACATCTGGAATATCGGCACCTCAAAGGAGACCTGCAAACCCCGATTTCTTCTCTTGCCTACGACTCCCGAAGGGTGCTTCCGGGCGCGCTCTTCGCCGCTCTGCCCGGCCTCCGCACCGATGGGCATCTCTATATTGAAAAGGCCCTCTCCGCCGGCGCCGCCGCAGTCCTGCTGCAAGAAGGTAAGGAAGCCCTTCTTCCCTCTCAAGCAGAAGTCGCCTTTTCCGTCAAAACCCCCCGCCTCGCCCTCTCCGCCATCTCCGCCGAGTTCTATGACCATCCCTCCCTTCACCTCCATTTGACCGGCGTAACCGGCACCAATGGCAAATCCACCACGCTCCATCTCATCAACTCCATTCACCAGGCGGCGGGTTTCCCCAGCGGGGCCATCGGCACTCTCGCCTACAGATTGAAGGAGGAATCCCGCCCCGCCCCTCACACCACTCCCGAGGCCCCCGACCTCCAGGCCCTCCTGGCCGAGATGCGCGAGCAAAAGATCACTCATGTCGCCATGGAAGTCTCCTCTCACGCCCTGGCCCAGCACCGCGCCGATGGCTGCTATTTTCGCGTCGCCGTCTTTACCAACCTGAGCCGGGATCATCTCGACTATCACGCCGATGAAGAGGAATATCTTTCCGCCAAACTCCGCCTCTTCGCAGACCCGGTCTTTTTCCCTCCGGAGGGCAAGAGGACAAATGTCATAAATGCCGATGACCCGGCCGCGGAAAGGATCGCGGCCTGCGCCCGCGGAGACCTGCTCACTTATGGCCTGGATTCTCCCGCCCGGGTGCGAGCCGCTGACCTCGGCTTTTCTCCGACCACAACCGAATTCTCACTCCACACCCCCTGGGGCAAAGCCCGGTTGGCAATTCCGCTGCTGGGGAGATTCAATCTCTATAACGCGCTCGCCGCGGCGAGCGTCGCCCTGGCGGAAGGAGTGCCTCTGGAACTGGTTGTCAGTGTGCTCGAAAAGGCGACTGCCCCCACGGGTCGTTTCCAGCGCCTCCCCTCCGATGACTGCACAGTGATAATTGATTATGCCCATACCCCGGACGGCCTGGAAAAAGTGCTGAAGACCGCAAAAGGCTTTTGCCGCGGCCGCCTTTTCGTCGTCTTCGGCTGCGGAGGAGACCGCGACCCGGGCAAAAGGCCCATCATGGGAGAAATTGCCGGCCGCCTGGCGGAGGTGTGTGTGATTACCTCGGATAATCCTCGCCGGGAGGACCCGCAGAAGATAATCGAACAGATCCTCGCCGGCGTCCCCCCTGAGAATAAAGCAAAATGCCTGGTAGAGCCGGACCGGGCGAAGGCCATCCGGCTGGCCCTCGGTCAAGCGCAGAAAGAGGACCTCGTCCTTCTCGCCGGCAAGGGCCATGAGACCTACCAGATCTTCGCCGACCGGACCGTCCCTTTCGATGACTGCGAAGTCGCCCGGGAAGCGCTCGTCGAAAAAGCCTCCGGCCGGGGCCTGCTCAAGAGCAGCGGAAAATGATGTCTCTCACTGAAATCATCAATATCACCGGCGCGGCTCCCCTGCAGCGTGAGGCGGAGGGTGAGATAACCGGCGTCTCCACCGATACGCGCACTATCTCGCCCGGCGGTCTCTTCATCGCCCTGCGCGGGGAAAGATTCGACGGCCACGATTTCGTCGGAGAGGCCTTCCGAAAAGGCGCCGCCGCCGCCCTGGTGAGCCGGCCTTCCCGGACTCCGGTCGAAGGCCGCCTCCTGCTCGTGCAGGATACCCTCCAGGCGCTCGGCGCGCTCGCGGCGAACTGGAGGCGAAGATTCGCCCTCCCCGTAGTTGCGGTCACGGGAAGCGTCGGCAAGACCACCACCAAGGAGATGATCGCCTCCAGCCTCTCCCAGTCCGGCGAAGTGCTCAAGACCCCGGAGAATTACAACAACGAAATCGGCGTCCCGCTTACCGCGCTGACCCTCGCCCCGAACCACAAGGCCGCGGTCTTCGAACTCGCCATGCGCGGCCGGGGACAAATCCGTTACCTGGCGGAAATCATCTCCCCCTCCATCGGGGTAATCACGAATATCGGCCTCTCCCATCTTGAACTTCTCTCCACTCCGCAGGCGATCGCGGAGACCAAGGCGGAACTGCTCGAAGCAATGGGAAGCGAGGGGATCGCCGTTCTTCCCCGGGAGAGCGAGTTCTTTCCTTTCCTGGCCAAGAAGGCAAGGCGGATAGTGGCCTTTGGCCTCAAAGAAGGGGATGTCCGCGCCGAGAAGATCGTCGCCGAAGGCGAAAGCCTGAGTTTTCGCATCTGGCTTCCTTCCGAAATCGGCGCGCAAGAGGGAGAATGGCATCAAGCAAGGCTGCCGGTTCCCGGGAAGCACAATGTGGTTAACGCCCTGGCCGCGGCCGCGGCGGCAAAATGCGCAGGCGCTTCCCCCGCGCAAATCCTTAACGGCCTGGAGGCATTTATGAGCGTCCCTGGAAGAATGCGGATTCTGCAGGCGCCCGCGGGCTTCACTATCATGGATGACACCTACAACGCCAGCCCGGATTCCATGCGCGCCGCCCTGGAGACACTCGCCGGAATGAAGGGCGGAGGCAAGATCGCCGTCCTGGGCGAAATGCGGGAACTGGGGCCGGAGAGCGCGGCCCTGCACCGCGCCCTGGGCCGAGAAGCCGCGGCCCTTCCCCTCGCCCTAATCGTCACCGTCGGAGAATTGGGAAAAGAGATCGCGGTCGGCGCAGCAGACGCCCTCTCTGCCGCCGCCATTCAGCCTGTGACTGACGCTCAGGCCGCGCTCAAACTCGTTTCCGGCCTCGTGCGCAAGGGCGATGTCGTCCTGGTCAAGGCCTCCCGCGCCCTGGGCCTCGAGGCCGTAGTAGAGGGATTGCTGGCGCTCAGCACTTGAAGCTTCAAGCCGGCCGCAGCGCACCCCCGGTGCGCACGACCAACAGAGGGGCCAATATAGATGTATTTTGTTTATGTGGACGAGAGCGGAACGCACGATCCGGCAACTGCCGGCACTCGGGCGGATGGAACAAGATTCGAGAAAGACTGGCTCTACGTCTTGGTCGGCCTTTCACTTTTCGAGATGAGGTGGTTCAAGTTCGAGTACGCCGTTAACCAGTTGAAACTCAGGCTTATCGAACGTATTTGCCGTGAGGAGCAGGTGCGACTGGAACTCGCCGATACGGAGGTGAAGTCCGGCTGGGTGCGAATACCTGCAGCGAGGGCGAAGCATCCCTTCCTCTCGCGGCTTACGGCGGAGGAATTGAAGCAACTGGTGGACTTGTATCTCGACCATTGGAGTACCACGCCATGCGTCTCTTCGCGGTCGTCATGGACAAGCGCCATTTGCACGGCTACATGGACGCCGGGAAGATGTATCGAAAAGCCTACGAATTGCTTCTAGAGCGAGTCGAGTGGTTCATCAAGACTGAATATCCAAAGCATCGGGCGCTCATGGTAGTAGATAATACAAGTCGTCAAATGAATCGTTCTCTTGCAATGAAGCACAGTTACTTTCAGAGGGAAGGCACCTCCTCAGGAGGTCGTATAGGGCATGTTGTCGAGTTGCCGATGTTCGTGGAGAGCCACCTATCAAATGGGGTTCAGTTGGCAGACCTCTGCGCCTATAACATCTACCGCGCTTTCAAGGACGGTAACCTGGACTACCCTTTCTTTGCCAGAATTGACAGGATGCTTTACAGCAACCGGCTGAGACCCGCCACAAGGATTGAGGGGCTGAAAGTATTCCCTGATGAGAGCCCGCTAACGGAACTGGCAGTGGAACTGGGTAATCGGAGGGAGAAGTTGAGGGAATGAAAAGTTGAAGCCCGGCGGGGCGAACCCTATCAAGCCGACAAGCGGCACCGGGCTAAAAAATGGCCAACTCGAATATGACTCTGTTCATATTATACCCTGAATTCGCAGATTTTCAAGGCTCATTTTGGTTCCAATCATGATATCGAACGGGAAAACGTGACGGAAAACCGGTTGTATACTTACGTTTGATAGAGGGCGCGACAAATCGCATTAGAAGAAGACAAATCCCGATCTTTGCACGAGGACTCTAGAGGATGTCTGCCGCCGAAAGAATTGTTCTGCCCAAGAAGAGGAGCGCATCCTTGTCAGCCACGGGCCGACAGAGTGCCCTTGACTGAACGCGGCTCAATAGAATAGCGAAAATATATGACGCAGTCTGTGCCTTCACATTCAGTCATCTATTTCTTGACGATCTTTTTCGCGGCCGGCCTGGTGCTGATGATCGGCGCGCCGCTTTTGAAATGGCTGACCAAGCACGGCTGCCGCCAATATATCCGGGAGGAAGGCCCCGCCCGCCATCACGCCAAAGCCGGAACTCCTACTCTGGGCGGCCTCATCTTCCTTCCCGCTGCCCTCCTCATCGGCCTGGGGCTGCCTTTCCTTCTGCGCCGGTGGAGCTTTCCGCTGCTCTTGCTGGGAGGTCTGACTCTCGCTTTCCTGCTCCTGGGCCTGTTGGATGATCTCCTCATGCTGCGGCGCAAGAGCAACCTCGGCCTCCGGGCGCGCTACAAACTCACTTTGCAGTTCCTCCTCTCCGCCCTCTTTCTCTACTTCCTCAGCCGGGTCGAGAGCCAGGGCGCTTTCCTCCAGATTCCCTTCTCTCCGTGGCTGACCGCGCTCCCCCCGCGGGTTTACTATCCTTTCGCCGCCCTTCTGATAGTGGGGGCTTCAAATTCCACCAACCTCACCGACGGCCTGGACGGGCTCCTCGCCGGCCTCGCCGCCATCTGCGCCGCCGCCTTCGCGCTCCTCTCCCTCTGGCTCAACCGGCCCGAGGTCGCCTTCTTCTGCTGCGCGCTGGTCGGAGCCTCTCTGGGCTTTCTCGCTTACAATCGTCATCCAGCCCGCGTCTTCATGGGCGATACCGGTTCTCTTCCTCTCGGAGCCGCGCTCGCGGGTATCGCCATCCTCCTCAACGCCGAACTCCTCCTCTTCTTCTTCGGCGCCATCTTTTTCCTCGAATCTATTTCTGTCATAATCCAGGTGATCTCTTTCAAGAGCACCGGCAAACGCGTCTTCCGGATGAGTCCTCTGCACCACCATTTCGAACTCTCCGGCTGGAAAGAGACGCGCGTGGTCAAGGCCTTTTGGGCCGCGGCCGCACTGATTACTGTTATCTCCCTTGTGGGAACCCATATCGGATGGAAACCGCGGTGATGAATTTCGCCGGCCTTAAAGTTCACATCATCGGCCTGGGCAGCCTGGGAACAGGCCAGGCCTGCGCGCGGGTTCTCGCCGGCCGCGGCGCGCAGATAGAAATCTCCGATTGCAAGCCGGAGAAAGAATTGACCGACCAAATCTCCGCGCTCTCCGGCCTGCCGATCACTTTCCATCTGGGCGAAGAAGCCTATTCCAATATCGAGCAGGCCGAACTCATCATTCCCAGCCCCGGAGTTCCCCTCGATATTCCTCCTCTTCAGCGGGCGCGCGCCGCCGGCATTCCCGTTGTCAGTGAAATCGAGGCCGCCTACTGGATCGCCCCCTGCCCGATAATCGCGGTCAGCGGGACCAAGGGCAAGACTACCACAACCACCCTCATCGGCCGCCTGCTGGAGGCCGCCGGCCGCCCCGTCCTGGTAGGCGGAAACATCGGCACTCCTCTCATCCAACTCGCCGCAGAAGCCACCCCCGACCATCTTCTCGTCGCCGAGGTGAGTTCTTTCCAGCTCGAAGGGACGCGGGATTTCCACCCGCATATCGCGGTCTTTCTCAACTTCTTCGCCGATCACCTCGACCGCCACCCGGACCTCGCCTCCTACTGGCAGGCGAAGACGAAACTTTTCGCCAACCAGGAGCGGGAGGATTACGCCGTCCTGAATTTCGATGACGTCGCCCTCAGACATCTCGTCGGGCAGGTCAAGAGCCAGGTGGTCTTCTTCGCTGTTGACCATTCCGCCCAGGTGGAGGTCCGCGATGGTTTCCTGCGCCTGTGCGGCCGCTCGCTTTGCCCGACTGACAAAGTGAGGCTTCGGGGAAAGCATAACCTCTGCAATGTCCTGGCTGCGCTGGCCGCGGTCTGGTGCGCGGGAGCAGGTCTTGAGAAGGCGGAAAAGGTCTTGGCGGATTTTCGCGGGGTCGCGAACCGCCTGGAAGAAGTCGCCGTGGTGGAGGGAGTAACCTTCATCAATGATTCCCAGGCCACCATTCCGGAGGCCGCGCAGGTGGCGCTGGAGGCGATGGACGCCCCCGCGATTCTGATTGCCGGAGGCCGCCCCAAGGTGAAGGATTTCTCCGCTCTCGCCGGGGCCGTCGCCCAAAAAGCCAAAGCCCTCATCCTCATCGGAGAGGCCGCGGAGATGATCGCCTCGGCGGCGAAGCAGGCGGGATTCTCCTCCATCCAGCAGGCGGCGACTCTCCCCGAGGCCGTGCAAACCGCCTTCTCTCTCGCCCGGCCCGGGGAAATCATCCTCCTCTCTCCCGCCTGCGCCTCCTTCGACATGTTTACCAATATGGCCCACCGCGGCGAGGTCTTTCGCCAGGCTGTCCGCGCCCTTGAAGCAGAAAGGAAAGCCAGATGAGCAAAGTCGCTCCCTTCCAACTTCGCCGCGTTCGACCCGCCCCCTCGCCCCACGCATCTCCCTTGCCCGGCCTGGACGCGAACCTCTTCTTGCCGACTCTGCTCTTGGTCGCCTTCGGGGTGGCCATGGTCTTCAGCGCCTCTTATCCCACAGTCCTTGAATCCCACCATGGGGACGCCTGGTTCTACGCCAAGCGCCAGGCCGGCTTCGCCGCCTTCGGGCTTCTCGCGCTCTTCGGGTTCAGCCGCCTGCGGCTCAGGCACATCCGCTGGATCGCCTATCCCGCTTTCATCGTCACTGTTCCCCTGCTGATCGGAGTCCTGATATTGGGTCGGCTGACAAACGGGGCGATCTGCTGGTATCAGATCGGCCCCTTCAAGTTCCAGCCCTCCGAAATGGCGAAGGTCTTCTTGGTCCTTGCCCTCGCTCGGCTGCTCGCCGATCATCCCCGCTCTGTGGAGACCTTGAAAGGCCTCTTTTATCCTCTCGCCTTGGCCGGGCTTATCTGCGGCCTGGTGCTCATGGGAAAGGACTTCGGCACCACCGCAGTCGCCGGTCTGGCGGTCTTTGTGCTGCTTTTCCTCGCCGGCGCACGCCTCAAAGATCTTCTGGGTGTGGCCCTTCCGGCGCTGGGCATGGCCGCCTTTTTCATCGCCAAAGAACCCTATCGCCTGGGGCGCATCTTCGCCTTCCTCAACCCTGAGGCCCATGCCGACAAAGGCGGCTATCACATCATTCGCGCTCTCATCGCCTTCGGTTCCGGGGGCCTCTTCGGCCTCGGATTCTCTCGCAGCCGGGAAAAGTTCTTCTACCTCCCCACCCCTTACACCGATTCCATCTTCGCCGTCATCGGGGAAGAACTCGGCCTGCTCTTTTGCCTCATCGTCCTTTCCCTTTTTGTCTGGCTGGGATGGCGGGGGCTTTGGGTCTCCGCCATGAGCAAAGACCGCTTCGCCTCCCTCGCGGCCGCGGGCCTGACCAGCCTTGTCCTCATCCAGGCCGCCACCAATATCCTGGTCAGCCTCGGCCTGATCCCTCTCACCGGCCTGCCTCTTCCCTTCATCTCCTATGGCGGCTCTTCTCTTCTCTTCAATCTCATAGCCGTTGGCATTGTCGCGAATATCTCTCGCCACACCGCCCGCGAGGAACGCTCCTCTTCCCGGCCGGCGGATTCTTCTGCGAAGAGGGAAGAGGAGAGCCTTCCGCCGAGCGGGTCAGACCGAGATCTCAAAGTGAAGCAGTCCGGACAAAGAAGCCGGACTTTTCGACCGCGTAGTTCCTAATGAGTCTTGTAGATTACAGTTACAAGGTTGGACACAGCAGCGGGCGGCAACAATGTCCCTCGGCGTTGCTCGGGACGGTGAGCGAAGTCGAACCGCCGCCTCTACAGACTGTTTTCCTGCGTTCGAGTCCGTAGGGGCGGATGGCTAGGCTTCGCCGCCATGGCGGCCCCCTGGGCTTAGCCATTTGCATCCGCCCGAATGCTTCTAACTTTAATGGACGAGACTCAATAGCATGAAAAAGGTTCTTGGTTCAAGGTGAAAAAGACGACGGCAAGCCCCTCTCCCAAACCTGCTCCGGCCTCCGAAGCCGGCCGGCGCGCGCACTTCATCGGCATCGGAGGCATCGGCGTGAGCGGGCTTGCCCGGGTCCTGCTCTCCAGGGGATGGCAGGTATCAGGCTCGGACCTGAATGATTCAGAAACCCTCGCCCATCTCCGCCGACTGGGCGCCCGTATCTTCGTGGGCCACAAAGCGGAGAATCTTGGCCGCCCGGAAATAGTCGTCTATTCTGACGCCGTCCCCCGGAACAACCCGGAACTGGCCCTCGCCCGCGAAAAGGGACTCCCTCTCTTGCGCCGCTCCGAACTCCTGGGACAACTCACCGCAGGTATGCGCACCATCGCCGTCTCCGGCACCCACGGCAAGACCACAACCACGGCGATGATCGCCGCCATTCTTTCTCACGCGGGCCTTTCTCCGACGATGTTCCTCGGCGGAGAATACCCTCCCCTCGGCGGAAATCTCTGCCTCGGGGAAGGGGAGTGGGCGGTGGTGGAGGCGTGCGAGGCCTTTTCCTCGTTTCTTGATCTGACTCCCACGGTGGCGGTCATCACGAATGTCGAGGCCGAACACCTCGACTATCATGGCACCGAGGAGGCGCTTCGCCGCGCCTTCGTAGAATTCTTGCGCCGCTTGAAGCCCTCGGGAAGCGCGGTCATTTGTTGCGACGATCCCCGCCTGATTGACCTGGCCCGGCAAGCCGGGGTGGAGCAGACAGTGGGCTATGCCCTCGAAGCCGAGGCCCCGTTTCGCGCCGCTGAAATCGCTCTGCGCGGCGCCGGCAGCGAATTCACCCTGCTTGAGGCGGGAGAACGCTCCGTCAAAGTCAGGCTGCGTCTCCCCGGCCGGCACAATCTCTCCAATGCCCTCGCCGCCCTGGCCGCCGCCTCGCTCGCCGGGGTCAAGCCGGAAATCAGCGCCGCCGCCCTGCAAGACTTCTCCGGAGTAAAGCGGCGCTTTCAGATAATCTATCAGGCAAATGGCATAACTGTAGTTGATGATTATGCTCATCATCCCACGGAAATCGAGGCCGTCCTGTCGGCCGCGAGAGAGCATCTCTCCGGCCGGCTCTTGGTCATCTTCCAGCCGCACCTGTACACCCGCACCCGGGCCTTCATGCGGGATTTCGCCCGCGTCCTGTCAGAGGCCGACCTGGCCTGGGTTGCCGATATCTACCCCGCCCGGGAAGCGCCTATCCCGGGAGTGAGCGCGGCCCAGATCGCAGAAATCGCGAGAAAGGAGTTTGGCGGAAAAGTCGAATATCTTCCTTTTGACAGGATCGCCGCAAGAGTCATGCAGCAACTTAGAGAAGGTGATATAGTAGTAACGATGGGAGCAGGAGATGTTGACCGCATTGCCCGAGGCCTGGCGCAGTCCCTATCCGGTAATCCCTCCTGAGGCCGAGCAAACCGGAGCGCAGATTCCCGTCAGCCTGACTGAATTGCGCCAACTTCAGACGGCCCTGCGCGGACGCCTGCTCATTGACGAGCCCTTGTCCAGACACACCACCTTCCGCATCGGCGGCAAGGCCGATCTCTTCCTCCACGCCTGCTCCATCGAAGACATTCGCCTCGCCCTTGCCTGGGCCAAGGGAAAGCGCCTCCCCCTCAAGGTCATCGGCAATGGCTCCAACCTCCTCGTCTCCGACAAAGGCTTCCGCGGCCTCGCGGTAAAACTGGGAGCGGGCTTTGACGAGATGCGCTTCAGTCCCGTAGGCCTTATCGTCGGCGCCGGCGCCAAACTCGCTCTCGCCGTTAACGCCTCCGAAAGAGAAGGCTATACCGGCCTGGAATCAACTGTTGGAATTCCGGGAACCATGGGGGGGGCGCTCGCCACAAACGCCGGCACGGACACCGGCTCCATCGGAGACCTGGTGGTGGAGGTTACCGCCTTGGATTACCAGGGCGCCATCGCCATTTATCCCCGCAGCCAACTGGTCTATCGCTATCGTTGGAGCAGCCTCTCCGGCGCAAAACTCATCATCCTCGGCGCCCGGCTCGCCCTTCAACCCGCCTCTCCCGAAGAGGTGAGGGCGAAGATAGACCGCCTTTTGAAGAAACGCGCTGCCCGCCAGCCCATCCGCGGCAAGAGCGCAGGCTCCATCTTCAAGAATCCGGAGGCGATCGCCGCCGGCAAACTCCTCGACCGCGCCGGAGCCAAGGGGATGCGCGTGGGTGAGGCCGAGGTGTCAATGACTCACGCCAATTTTATAATAAACCGCGGCCGCGCCACGGCCGCGGAGGTTCGCGCCCTCATAGAAAAATGCCAGCAACTTGTCCTGCAGACTTTCGGAATAGAACTTGAGCCGGAAGTGGAGTTCGTGGGCGAATGGTAAAGAAACTGCGCGTCGCCGTAGTCATGGGGGGAGATTCCGCGGAAAGAGAAATCTCCCTGCTCAGCGGTCAGGCCGTACTAGGGGCGCTGGATCCCGGCAAATATGAAGCCAGGCCGGTGGAAGTCGGCCGCCTGACCGGTGAGCCCGCTTCCCTTCCCGAGATTCTGCAAAACGGCGGAGTTGATCTGGCCTTCATCGCCCTTCACGGAGGCGCAGGCGAAGGCGGCGCCCTCCAGTCCGCCCTGGAAGAGGTCGGCCTCCCTTACACCGGCTCCGGCCCCAAGTCCAGCGCGCAGGCGCTCGACAAGATCGTCGCCCAGCGCATCTTCCAGGAAGCCGGGCTCTTGATCCCGCGCAACAAAGGATTTCTGGGCTTGACTCCGGAGAAACTTCCCGCGGCCTGCGCGGAAGCCCGCAAATCCCCCGGCCTTCCCCTGGTGGTAAAACCCTCCCGAGAAGGCTCCACTATCGGCATCACCATCGTTCGCGATGAGAAGGATCTTCTTCCCGCGATGGAACTGGCGCGGCGCTGCGGCCCGGACCTCCTCGCGGAGGAATTCATCCCTGGGATAGAGATAACTGCTGGAGTTCTCGGCCGCTCTTCTCCCCGCGTGCTTCCCTTGGTGGAGATTGTGCCGAAGAGCGGCTTCTATGATTACCACGCCAAGTATATCGCCTCAGATACAGAAAAGATCGTTCCCGCCCGAGTTCCGGAAGAGACCGCCGAAACCGCCCGCGGCGCCGCCGCGACGGCCTATCGGGCGCTTGGCTGCAAAGGCTTCGCCCGCGTGGATATGATAGTCCGGGGCCGAGAAGTCTTCGTGCTTGAGGCGAACACGATTCCCGGTTTGACCAGCCACAGCCTCGTTCCCCGCGCCGCAGAGGCCGCGGGGATCAGTTTCTCCGCCCTGCTCGACGAAATCATCGAATCAGCCCTGGAGGAGGACTCGCATGAGAAGTGAGTTCTCTAAGCATCGCCGCTCCCGGCTGCGCAGAGGCGCCTCCGGCATCGAGTTTTCTCCCCGCAGCCGCGGCCGGCCCGGCCGCTCCCGCCGCCTGCGGACAAGCCGGCTGCTCCTCCTTATCGCCGCTGTCTTGGCCCTCGTCCTCTGTGCAGAGGCGGCCCTGGCAATCTTCACCTCCTATCGCTTCGCCCTCCGAAAAGTCCGCGTGGAGGGCGCCTCCGAATTCACGCTTCCGCTCGTCCTGCAGCAGGCGCCGTCACCCGGCCCGAATCTCTTCGCTCTTCCCGGCCGCCGGATCGCCGACCGGCTCCGGGCCCTTTCTTTCGTTGAGGAAGTCAGCCTGAAGAAGAGGCCTCCCGGCACTCTACTCATTCAACTGAAAGAGCGCCGCCCCATCGCCTTTTTCAACCAGAACGGAAACGCGGTCTTCCTCGACGGCAGCGGGGTCGCCTTTGCCCGGCCCGGGCCTCTTCCCGCGGGTATTCCGGAAGTGCAGGGAATCGAGGCAAATCCGCGCGCCCTGGGCCGTCCTATCCCGGGGATGAAGGCCTTCGCCCTGCGCGAAGGTTTGTGCGCCCTCGCGCAGAATACTAATCTCAAAGTGAAAACCCTGGTTGTGGATGAGCATGGCTGCCTTGCGGCCCACCTGGTTACCGGCACTCAACTGCGCCTGGGCCCGCCCGAAGAACTGGAGAGAAAACTGCTCCTGGTGAAGGCGGCCATTGCCTCCCTGGGGCCTTCGCGGCCCGCGGAATATTTCGATGTTTCTGTGCCGGAGGCGCCCATCTGGAAGCCCCTCTGAAAATCCCTTGAGGGGAGACTGGTGTCTGCCATGAAAAAGTTGCCCTCTATCCATCCCGATCGCGCCAGACTGCAATGGCTCTTGACCCTGGCGGTCGTTTGCCTGGTGATGGGCGCGCTCCTCGCCATCCAGGTGCGCTCCAATCCTCCGCAAGAGCGGTTCCTCTTCTCCCGCTTCGGAGTCACCGGAGGAGGGCCTCTCGGCGCGCTCTCCCAGGTCCTCGCCGCCACGCAGAAACAGGTGGAAGAGCAGGCCGCGGAGATTGCCGCGCTGCGCAAGCAAACGACCGAGTATGAGCGCGCCATGATTCGGGAGAAAGACATCACCAAGCCGCTCGCAGAACAGTTGACCAACGCCCGGGTCTCCCTGGGCCTTACCGCGGTGGAAGGCCCCGGCATCGTCCTGGAAGTGAATGATTCCACCCTCAGCCTGGGAGAAAAATCCCCCCAGGATCTGGAGAGCGTCTTCCTCGTCCACGACTTCGACCTTCTCCAGATCACCAACGAACTTTGGACCGCGGGCGCGGAGGCGATCTCTCTCAACGGGCAGCGGATCGTCGGAGGCACCGCCATTCGCTGTGTCGGGCCCACCACACAGGTCAACGGTGTGCCCATCACCGCCCCTTACCGCTTTGTCGCCCTGGGAGACCCCGACACTCTGGCCAACTCTCTCAACCTCCCCGGCGGAGTTCTCGACCGCCTCCGCTCGGTCAAATTTCGCATCAGCCTGGACAAGGAACCGCGTTTGGCCCTTCCCGCCATCGCCACCGCCAAAAAATTTCAATATGCTCGACCCGTGGAATCAACCAGCGCGGCAAAATCAAAGCCCTCTTTTTAGCCCTCCCCAACCGTCGCCAGATCCGCCGCGGGTCATAACCCGGAGGTGTTGAAATGTTCTTGATTCCCGTCGTTGCTCTAATCATCGGCTTTCTGCTGATCTACAATCTGCGCTTCTTTCTGCCGGCCGCCTACGCCGATTACCTGGCGATTGCTATTCTTGCCGGGCTCGACTCCATCGCCGGCGGCATCCGCGCTAGGCTGGAGGAGAATTTCGAGGAGTATATTTTTGTCACCGGATTTTTTGTAAACATGGCGCTCGCCGCTTTCCTCGCCTATCTTGGCGATCGCATGGGGATCAACCTGTATCTCGCCGTGGTCGTCGCCCTGGGAGTGCGCATCTTCCAGAACCTGGGCCGCATCCGCGGCCGGCTCACCGCCCGGCTCCTCCACCGCCGCCTCGCCGCTTCGCAAACAGAGGAGATATGAAGTATAGTTGAGAGTTCTGAGTTGAGGGTTCTGAGTTCACAGTAACCTCACAACTCACAACTCAGAACTCAGAACTGACAACTCACAACCAATGAACGACGGAAGCCTGATTCTCGGCATTGATCTGGGAACGAAAAAAGTGGCCGCCATGCTGGGGCGTTCCCGCAACGGCCGGCTCAGCCTCTGCGGGGTGGGCCTGGCGCCCTGTGAAGGAATGCGCCGGGGCGAGATCATTGACCTGCAAAAGGCCGCCTCCTCCATAACTCAGGCGCTTTCCAGCCTCAATCCTCCTCAAACCGAAAGCGGCGCAGGCGGCGTCCGCCCGCCCGCCCCCAGGCTTCCCCGCCGCGCCTGGGTGGGAATCACGGGTGACCATGTCCGCTGTTTCAACCCCCGCGCAGACATCCCCATCTCCCGGCCCGGCCGGCCGATCTCTTCCCGGGATGTTGAAGAAGTGATGCGAATCGCGCTTCGCTCGGTCACTCTTGCTCCCGGCCACGAGGTGATCCACGTAATCGCCCGCGCCTTTTCCGTTGACACCTCCGGAATCCCGCAGCCGAAGTCCGGCCGCGCCGCGCCTCCTCGCCAAACCCCGGAGTTTCATAACAGCATCGCCAACCCCGTGGGAATGCCCGCCAGCCGCCTGGAAGTGCAGGCCCACGTCATCACCGCCTCCTCCGCCGCACTGGGCCATCTGGAACGCTGCCTGGAAGAAGCCGGCCTGGGAGTGGAAGGCGTCGTCCTGGAGCCTCTCGCCTCCGCAGACGCCGTCCTCAGCGAGGCGGAACGAGACCTCGGAACCGTCCTCTTGGACATCGGCGCAGGCACCACCGATATCGCCATCTTCGTGGATGGAGCAGTCTGCTGCACGGGGGCGGTGGCCCTGGGAGGCAATCATGTCACCAGAGACCTGGCCGTGGGGCTGGAGATTGATGTGGAAGAGGCGGAGAAACTGAAGATCGCCAGCGGCTGCGCCCTCGTTGATATGATCGGCCCGGAGGAAAGGGTAACAGTGAATTCCCTCTCCGATGAAGGCCCCCGGCAGGTGCCGCGCCGGCTCCTAGCGGAGATCATCCAGCCCCGCGCGGCCGAGATCCTTTCCCTGGCGAAAGAGCAGATGGTTCGCTCCGGCTATTTTCATCGCCTTTCGATCGGCGCAGTCCTCACCGGCGGAGGCTCCCAATTAGAGGGCCTCCTTCCCCTGGCAAAACAGCTCTTCGGCCTTCCCGTTCGCCTGGGGCGGCCCCTCACCAAAGGCCCCGCAAACCTGAAAGACCCTCGCCTCGCCACCGGAATAGGGCTCTTGCTCTATGGCTCCCATGAGCAGTTTCACTCCACCGCTCCCTCCGCCTGGTCTCAGGTGAAACCAACCCTTGCCGCCCGCCTGGCGGCCTGGTGGAAACATCTCTTCGGACCCTAGAGGCAGTTTCAGAACTCAACGGAGAAACTTCCTGAGGTCGCCGCGGCGACCTCAGACTCCCCTCCCTGCCCGCCTATGGAGGGTCGGTTTTTGCCTTTTCCTTCTCTCGCCGTCTCGGCGAGAGAAGGAAAGCACAAAAGCGAGTGAGGGGGCTACTTCGCCCTGCGAAGCAGGGCTACGAAGCCCGCGAAGCAGGGTCTGGGTGCCTGAGGCACCCAGGGAGTTCCCTTTGGAGTTTTGAAATAGGTTCCAGGTCTATTCTGCATTGCTCAGGGCAAAGATGGCCGGTCAACTGATCGTCGAGAAGATTGAAGTCGAGTTCGCCGCCAAGCCCGGCCCTCCGGTTCGCTTCACCTGGCGAGGGAAGACTTACTCCATCGCCCGAGTTGCGAAAACCTGGTTCGACCACGGTTTCGGGCCTCTGGCCAGGGCCGGCCGCTGGTGGCAGCGCCGCCACCGCACTTACTACCAGGTGATTACCGAAGAAGGGGAAGAATTCCAGTTCTATCTTGACCGGGGCAAGAGAGAATGGATACTCTATCGGAGACTTTCCAGCAAATGAGGCGCAATGCCGGATTCATTATCAGAATCTGCCGGCTCTAATCTCTCGGTCGTCTTTACCGGCGGCGGAACCGGCGGCCATCTCTATCCCGCCCTCGCCCTCGCCTCCAGGCTCAGAGAACTCCATCCTGACTGCCGTATCCTTTTCATCGGCACCGGAAGACTGGAAGCAAAAAAAGTCCCCGCCGCAGGCTTTTCCATTCGGCTCATCTCGGTGCGCGGCCTGGCCGGCCCCTGGAATCTCTCCGGCCTCCTGCGCAAAGCCCACTCCGCCGCTCTCCTCGCTTTCGGGATTCCCCTCTGGCAGTCTCTTCTGGCCCTGCGCCGTTTTCGCCCAGATGTCGTCGTGGGCACAGGCGGCTATGTCTGCGGCCCCGTCATCCTCGCCGCCAGGCTGATGAAGATTCCCTCCCTCACGGTCGAGCAAAACCTCCGCCCCGGTCTCACCACCCGCCTCCTCGCCTGGCTGGTAGATGCCGCCGCCCTGGTATCGGAAGAATCCGTCCCTCTATATCCCCTCCCCAAGGGGCGCTTCTCCCGCCCGGGCAAACCCAGGCTCATCGTAACCGGCAATCCGGTGAGGCAAGAAGTCCTCTGCGCGCGAAAAGAAGAAGGGCTCGCCGCCTTCGGGCTGAGTCCGGAGAGGCGAACCCTCCTCGTCTATGGCGGCAGCCTCGGTTCCGGGCTCATCAACCGCGTCTTCCTTGAGGCCCTGGAGATGCTGGCCGATGAGTATTGGTTTCGCAGCAGTGTGCAAATCCTGCATGTAACGGGGAAAGAATCAAAAGAGCCGGAACTGGGAGAACGCGCCCGCCAGGCCAGGCTTCGTTACCAAGCCTATTCTTACCTGGACAATCTGCCCCTTGCCCAGGCCGCGGCCGACCTGGCCCTCTGTCGGGGCGGGGGAACGACCATCGCCGAACTCAGCGCCCGGGGCCTTCCGGCCATCCTAATCCCTTGGGCCGGCGCAGCCAACAATGAGCAGTATTACAACTCAAGGCCCCTGGCCCATGCCGGAGGCGCCATCTTGATACAAGAAGACGAACTCACCCCCGGCCGCCTCGCCGCAGAACTCAAAAGCCTTCTTCAGGATTCGCAACGCCTGGAAGAAATGTCCAGAGCCAGCCGCTCTCTCGGCCGCTCGGAGGCCGTAGATACCATCATCGCCCTCGTCCGGGAATTGGCCTCAAGTGCTTGAAAGGACGAGGCAAAGTTATTGGCTCGCGTCAAGGATGCTGTGTTGGGCAGGGCCTCACAAAGCAAGCGAGGAAGTTTGTAGGGCAGGCCTTGCGTTCTGCCACCTGTGACTCAATTTCCTCATGAACTGTCGAGAGGTGCAACTATCAACTCTAGCTGATTCGGTTGCTGCAACTTTTCTC